>ENA-OQCN01000111-OQCN01000111.1-human-gut-metagenome-genome-assembly--contig:-NODE-111-length-38127-cov-3.699447_pt1 | contig 38127 bp, 39 predicted proteins | sample MGYA00242497_ERZ504576 | MGnify/ENA primary metagenome ERZ504576 (study PRJEB26092, sample SAMD00036296) | human gut metagenome | host: Homo sapiens | study: EMG produced TPA metagenomics assembly of...
CGAGGTTGATAGGCTGCGTGTGTAAGTGTCGTGAGGCATTTAGCTTGGCAGTACTAATAGGTCGAGGGCTTGACCACAAGAGTCTTTTGGTCAGCTTATTAAAGTATTTACAATATTGCTTATCTCACTTTGCTTAATCTTTATTCAGTTTTCAGGGCGCTGTCTAAGCGACTGTGAAATGCACCATTAGCTCAGTTGGTAGAGCACCTGACTCTTAATCAGGGTGTCCCGGGTTCGAGCCCTGATGGTGCACCAAAAAGGTAACAGGGGCTAATGAAAAGAAGACCATTAGCCTTTGTTACAAACAGATGGCTCGTTGGTCAAGCGGTTAAGACTCCGGCCTCTCACGCCGGCAACGCGGGTTCGATTCCCGCACGAGTCACCATGAAGATGGTATATACTTCTCAAATAAGGGAAGAATAAATACAAGAGAATAGTTGGTGTTGATGACGCTGAGGGTCCACCTGTTCCCATACCGAACACAGAAGTTAAGCTCAGTGGTGCCGAAAATACTTGGCTGGTGACGGCTGGAAAGATAGGGAAATGCCAACACAGGCGAAACACCTAATCGGGTGTTTTGCACTATATTCCTCCATAGCTCAGTCGGTAGAGCGCATGACTGTTAATCATGATGTCACTGGTTCGAGCCCAGTTGGGGGAGCCATAACAGAGTAGTTTTTATAGCTGCTCTGTTTTTTTGTTATCTGGTTCTATGTCAATAGTTGGGGTAAATCCGAAAAAGAAGAAATAAATGAACAAGCGATAGTATAAATCAAGCTATCGCTTGTTTTTGCATTTGGTGAGAAAACATATGTAAAATACGATTATGAAAACGCTTGCCACAGGAGGAACGATATCGACGCTTATTAAGATGAATAAAGATGTGCTTGCCAAAGGCAGGAATATCCTTTATAGGCTGTTCACGATAATCGTGAACCTTATCAGTAATTTACCGCAACAAGGACATTTGTGAGGTTTTCGTTTTAACCGGCAGTTAATATGGATTGAATTATCAATTTCTTCAACTTTTTCTATATCAACATCTTGCAATCATAAGAGCTTTTCGGTAAAATATTTGTAGAGCATATTTGTTACTCCGTTTCTGTTTTCAGATACGCTCTAAGTAAAAGGGAAAAATAAGCCGTAATATTTAATATAAATCAAAAATTAAGGAGAGTTGAATTTTGAACAAGGGTAGAAATTTGCGTAGCGTTAATACTGACGGAGGGGTGAATTTGCAATTCAAACTTTTGTCGGCAATCGGAATTATCATTATAGTTTCCGGACATTGTTATCATGGCGGAATGGAACTTGCTTATTCCTGCGTATCTGTGGAATATATTTTACGGTGGTATGGTTGCATTTCTCGGTTTGTTTGGATTTACTATAGGTGCAAAGCCTGATTTATACAATCTTTTTGTTATGCCGTTTGTTGACGGTGAGGCTTTTCAATATAACCTCGGTTCATGGTTTGTGTACCCGCTGTTTTTGGTTTGTATAATAAATGTGCTGTTCAGAAAATTTTTGAAACTGATTCATCTTGACAATGAATTTATAGTTTTGATAGTGTATCTCGCAATCGGAATGATAGGAATTAACACTGCAATAGAAAATCCGACTGTAATTAACGGTATAGTGAAACTTTTTGTCAGAACAATGTTTTTCCTGCCCTGTTATGAATTCGGTCGTTTTTATAAAGCTGTGCTTGAAAAGAAAGACACTCTCAATAATGTTGCGTACTTTGCAATTATATTTGCTGTACAGCTGATACTTTTAACTTTTTGCGAAAATTTGGAGTACACGCCGTCATCGTTCACTAATTTCAACAACGGTTTTGTAATTCCGTATATCTCGTCAATCATAGCAATTGCATTTTGGCTGAGAGTTTCAAGATTGCTTGTACCTGCCATAGGAAACAGTAAGCTTGTAAGGCTTATAGCTGACAACACATACGGAATTATGGTAAATCAGCTTGTAGGTTTTATGTGCCTAAAATTTGTATTCTACGGATTAAGCTGCATTACTTCAGGCACATTGTTTGGTGACTTTAATGTTGCATCATTTAAATCGAGTATATGGTACTACTATCTTCCAAACGGTTTGCAACAGTGGGCTTTTGTATATCTTATATTTGGTCTATTTGTACCGATATTAATTAGCATTATTTTAAATAAAATCTGTAATATTGTACACCCTTCTTCTTACTTAAAAAAGATATAGTTCCTCTGAACCAGGACTGTAACAACAGTAAACTTAATTAAAGGAGATGCAATGAAACAAAGGTTACATATCAAGAGGTCTATAGTTATGAATAAAAAAAAGTTGTATTTCTGTTCTGCGTGGACGGCATGACAGGTTTCAGACTGGCTATTGAAGCGGCTTTTCCAAATGCACAAATTCAGCGTTGTATCATTCATCAAATACGCGCAAGCACAAGATTTCTCTTGTTAAGTGTTGTCCTTTTGTGTGTTTGTGTAAAATTAAGTGCATCCATAGTGATGATTTTCTTTCAAATTTAGGTGTGGTAACTTAATTCTATTACGAAATCGTTTCTATGGATATTCTTTTTTATTCTTTCATCTTCATTTTACAATTTGCTAACCATAATTTATTATTGTTACCCCAACATTTAGAATAAAACCATAAAAAGAACAGGTACAATCGGAAATTGATTGTACCTGTCGGTTTTAAAGATTAAGTTTTAAAAGCTCTTTTGCAGTGATGTCAACAAGATGTTCGCATTTCTTTGCATTGTCGTTAATAATCGAATCAAAGCCGAAAGAACTATGATTTTCAGAGTCGGGATAAGTGATTTTTCGATATTATCAAGACCTGCCTCATATGATTTCTGTATGGAAAATTTATGCGACTCGGTAGATAAACCGTTTTTCATAATCCATACTTGGTTTTGACTGTCAATTGCAGGGAATGTTATAATACTTGCGGCACCGTATTTAGTCAGTGACGGAACACCGGCTGAAAAATGCTTGTCTTTAATTGCTTTGTAAAAACTTTCAATAGAATAGGAATTGTTGGCTTTTATGTTGTTGATCTTAACACATAAAGCCATTAGTAACCCCTTTCATTATGTATAAGATCAGTTTGTACCCCATACATTACCGTCTTTGTCAGTATATTTACCGGCAATAACCATAATAAGGTCAACAAGCCAGCCAATACCGCAAGCACCACCTGTAAGAAGCCAAATTACGCCTGTACCGATTTTACCTGTCAAAAATCTGTGTACACCTAAACCACCAAGGAAAAATGTGATTAAAATTGCACCTGCTTTACTCATAAACAATTACCTCATTTCTTTAATTTTTTGATTGCATTATTTTTGTTTACAGCTAATATAATACACATTAATGACAACAATTGCAACTATTTGGCATAAAAGTCAATTTACTGGCAAGAATGGCAGATTAAGGAGAAACGGTGGTATTTGTTTGTTATAAACTGAATTAAAATAACATTATAAATTTATATATATTATTATAATGTGCTCAAATTATAAAAATATTGCTTTTATCAATATAATTAATTAAAAATTCCCTGCAAGCTAAAGTAAAGAGCTTGCAGGGATTTTTAACAATTGTTAATTATTACATTTTATCGTAATTAACTACGAAGGTAAATTCTTCCGATGCAGTATTTCCGTTTGCATCCTTGACCTCAACGAGTACGGTATGGTCGCCTATTTCTAACGGAGTATTGTTCTCATAATCGAGTTTATGCATATCAATAAAGAAATTATTGTCATCCGAATAATCCTGTACCAATAAACCGTTGTCAAGTGTAAACTTATACTGATAAGGAGCAGTTCCCATAAATGCATTTGCGGTAATTGTTACATTATTATCGCTCTTACCGATGTAGTCCTTATCTGTATGAATACCCACAATAACAGGGTTTTCACTTTCATATGCGTCAACTACCGTATAATTATACAGGGTTTCCTCTGCGCAATCATCAATAGCGTTATAACTCCTTACCGAAACATCATAGCTGCCACTTTCACTAAATGTATAAGTAAATGTGTTTAACTCTGATTTTTGCTGAACAACCTCGCCGTTAATCAAAAAATTCATAGCTGAACGGTGTACGCCCGAATCCATTGTTGCGGTAAATGTTACAGGAGTGCCTGCCATTGCCTTTCCGGAATCATAATCGGCGCAAAAATTACGGATAATGTGTTCCGAAGCAGTACTATTTCTCTCAAATTCATATGTACCGGCAATATGTTCCTGAATAAGAGTAACATCACTGACATCGTTTACACCGTTAAAATTGACATCTCCTGCATAAAATTGTCTTGGTGACAGTTCCGCATTGCCGGCAAGTCCGTTTTGAAGAAGTGTAACATCATTGATATCAACTTTAAAATTCTCGTCAACATCGCCTGTAATTATAGGTCTTATCATCGCAGAAACCGAAAAAGCTTGAGCTGTTCCAAGCATACCTACGATAAGAGCAGTTGAACAAACAACTTTTGTGATTTTTTTCATAATTATTATTCCTTTCTAAACTATACATCTTCACTGATAAAGTAAATATTTGTCGGTAAAGTTCTAATATTTATTTTATCTTATATTTGATTATACTATAAAAACGATGAAAATGTAACTGCAATAATAACAGAAAACAATTTTGTATATTTGTGCATTTTTATTAATATATGTTAAAAATGCATTATAAATATATTTATTGTGAATATTTATCACTGAATTTTTTGAGTTAATAGAATATGTTTAATTACGCAACTATTCTTTACATCTCTTGTATAATTTAGTTGGTTGTTTATGTAAATTTGCTGTGCTATACTTAGGCTATGAAAGGTGTGAAAAATATGATTGGTATGAATTTAAAGGCGCTGCGCAAAGCAAAGGGTTATTCACAGGAAGAAGTAGCGGAAAAAATTAATGTTTCCCGTCAGTCTGTGGCTAAATGGGAGAGCGAAGAGAGTATTCCCGATGTTATAAAATGCAGCGAACTTGCTAATCTTTATGAAATATCGCTCGATGAGCTTGTACACGATAAAATATCCGTTGAAGAGGAATCGACAAATTCGGAGGACGGAAAATATGTTTTCGGCATTGTAAAAGTAGGCGAGCGTGGTCAGATAGTTATTCCTAAACACGCAAGAGATGTTTTTGATATTAAACCCGGAGATAAACTGCTCGTTGTCGGGGATATAAAGCGTGGCTTGGGAATAGGCAAGGTAAGCCGTTCTATTGCAAGTGATTTTGTGTTTGAGGAATGAGGTTTTATTTATGTTAGCGATAAAAGCTGAAAATCTTACAAAAAAAATACAAAGATAAAGTTGCGGTAAATTCAATTAATCTTTCTATAAATAAAGGCGAAATTTACGGGTTGCTCGGCGTAAACGGTGCGGGCAAGTCGACAACAATAAAAATGCTTTCGTGTCTGATTAAGCCGACAAGCGGTGACGCTGTGCTTAACGGATACAGCATTGTAAATGACAGCGAAGATGTTAAGAGAATTATTAATGTATCACCGCAGGAAACCGCAGTTGCGACAAATCTGACCGTAAGAGAAAATCTTGAGCTGATAGCTGAAATATACGGCTTTGAAAAAGAAACGGCGGTGCAGAAAGCGCAGAATATGATTGATGATTTTGAGCTTGCGGAAGTTGCAAAGTCAAAGGCAAAAACTTTATCGGGCGGCTGGCAAAGAAGATTGAGCATTGCAATGGCGCTTATAAGCGACCCTGAAATTTTATTTCTTGACGAGCCGACTTTGGGACTTGATGTTTTGGCAAGAAGAGAATTGTGGAATAAAATCAGCGCTTTAAAAGGTAAGATTACGGTAATCCTTACAACTCACTATCTTGAAGAGGCGGAGTCGCTGTCAGACCGCATAGGTATTATGGTAAAGGGAAATCTTGTGGCTGAGGGTACGGCTGACGAACTTAAAAACAGCGTTAATGCTACATCTTTTGAAGACGCTTTTGTAAAAATTGCGGAAGAGGGTAAATGATTATGAAAACTTTAGCTTTTGCGTCAAGAAATGCAAAGGAATTGCAGAGAGATGTTTTAACATCAATTTTCGGTATTGCTTTTCCTATTGTATTGCTTGTTTTGTTGTCGGTAATTAACTCAAGTATTCCGAAAGAGGCACATATGACCTTGTTTGAAATTAAAAATCTTACGGGCGGAATAAGCGCATTCGGACTTGTGTTTTTGTCGCTTTTTTCTGCGCTTTTGGTTTCAAAAGACAGATGCACGGCTTTTATTATCAGACTTTACGCTTCGCCACTTAAGCCGAGCGGCTACATACTCGGTTATACAGTACCGCTCATTCCTATGGCTTTATTGCAAACACTTGTTACCTGTTTGTTTGCGCTGATTTTCGGTTTATCTTTTTCGGCAAATATTTTGCTTGCGGCGGTTGTAAGTATTGTTCCTGCTTTTTTATATATTTCAATAGGGCTATTGTGCGGTACGGCATTTAGTGATAAATGGTAGGTATAATATGCGGTGCGGTACTCACAAACCTGTCGGCATGGCTTTCAAATATATGGTTTGACATCTCGCTTGTGGGCGGTGCATTTCAAAAAATCGCAGAATTTTTGCCGTTTATTCATTGCGTAAATGCTTTAAGGGCAACGCTTGAGGGCAATTATTCGCAGATAATATCCGAATTGCTTTGGGTATTCGGATATGCCGCAGTAATTTTTGCTTGTGCTGTATTGCTGTTTAACCGCAGAATGAAACAGGATAAGTAAGGAATTTGCGAATGAACAAGGACACTCTGAAAAGTAAAAAACGATATGACTTAATTGATTCAATCCGTGGCTTTGCCGTTATTAATATGGTTGTGTTTCACGCATTGTATGATATTTTTATAATATACGGCGACGGTTCTGCTTTTACAAACTCATTTTTTGCCGTATGGGAACGCTTTATTTGTGTATCGTTTATTATTATTTCGGGAGTGTCTTTTAATTTTTCAAATCATACGGTCAGAAACGGAATAATAGTGAGCTTATGCGGTTTTGTTGTTACAGCAGTTACTGCAATAGCTATACCGAGTCAGGTTGTTTGGTTCGGAATACTGAATTTATTGGGTATTTCAATGCTTATATGTTCGGCACTGAAAGACTTATTTAATGCAATTCCTACTGTAGTGGGTGCAATTTTGAGCTTTATGCTTTATGCCGTTACATACGGAGTTCCGACAGGCTACATAGGTTTTTTGGGAATACCGATTATTGAACTGCCGTCTTTTTTGTACGAATATAAATATCTGTCATTTTTGGGCTTTCGTTCGTATGATTTTGTTTCAAGCGACTATTTTTCGATAATTCCGTGGCTGTTTATGTTTGTGTTCGGAATATTTTTATGGCGTATAATAAAGAAAATAAAATGGGAGAAATATTTTTATTTTAAAATTCCCATATTAAATGTAATAGGAAGATACAGTCTTATAATATATCTTTTGCATCAGCTGTAATAATGCTGATTATGACAATTATTTACGGGTATTAATAAGCAAATAATAGCTTTTGATAAATAATATTGTGCGGTTGAGGGGTCAACCGCCTTTTTTTTATTGACTTTTTTTACCAAAATGCGGTATTATGATAAATGTATAACTTTAGCTATGATTACAAGGAGGATGCCTGTGCTTGATATGACGGTAATTTACGATTTAGCCATTGTTGCGTTAAGAATATTAATGCCCGTATATGCTATTATAATTGTATATCAGTGCTATGCTGCAATGCGTCGTCGCAGAAGGCCCGAAAAGCCTCTTGTTACACTTTACAATACAGTTACAGGACTTAAACTTCCTGTTATTTTCTGGGAAAATTCAATCGGCAGAAGCAGGGCAAGCGACATTGTCGTTGATGACCCTGCCGTTTCAAGAAATCACTGCGTTCTTTTGAGAAGAGCCAGCGGCTGGTATATCTGTGATACGGGTTCAAAAGGCGGTACATATGTAAACGGCGAAGAAGCTGTGGGCAGAACCAGAGTGCTTATTGACGATGTTATCAGTGTGGGCAATTCGCAGTTTCAGTTTTTGCGTGGTGAAGATTATGACGAAAATCTCCGTTACAGTTGGTTTTTTAAGAAAGCCAACAACAAGCCTGCAATGAAGTCGTGGAAGCTTATGCTTTTAATCACGCTTTTCCATTTCTTTATGTGCGTAGAGGCGGTATTTTGGCAGGACGGTACCAACAAGTATTCACCGCTCGTACTTTTCGGATGCCTTGCAGTGGCAGAATGGACATTTTTCTTTGTTTCTTCAAAGGTACTTAAAAGGGTGAGTTTTGAACTTGAAAGCCTTGCACTGTTTTTGACGGGCGTGGGTGTAATGCTGCTTGTGCGGCAGGTAGAGCGGTCGGCTTATGTACAGCTTATTGCCGCAGTTGTGGGAATGGCGCTGTTCTGCGTAATAATTAAGTTTATTGAGGACCCGGACAGAACTTCGTCAACAAAATTAAGATACGGACTTATGATTGCCGCAGTAGGACTGCTCGGCGTGAGTATAGTATTCGGCAAAATTACTTACGGTGCGGCTAACTGGATCAGCATTGGCGGTATTTCTCTTCAGCCGTCCGAAATAGTAAAAATCATATACATATTTATAGGTGCAAACACACTTGACAGATTACAGACAAAAAAGAATTTGTTTGAGTTTATTATATTCTCGGCTGTTTGTGTAGGATTGCTTGCATTAATGGGTGACTTCGGTACAGCGCTCATATTCTTTATGACCTTCCTTTTAATCTCATTTATGCGTTCGGGCGACTTTAAAACAGTAATTCTTGCCATTGTGGCGGCTGTATTCGGTGTGTCTATTGTGTTGCGCTTTAAATCTTATGTTCTCGACCGTTTTAAGGCTTGGGGACATGCGTGGGAATACGCAAATGACTTAGGTTATCAGCAAACTCATGTGCTTACATATATAGCAAGCGGCGGACTTTTCGGAGTCGGCATAGGCAACGGCTTTTTAAAGGGCGTCGGAGCGTCGGAGAGCGACCTCGTCTTTGGCTTGGTTTCTGAAGAAATGGGTGTAATTGTTGCAATTACTCTCGCCGTTGCGGTAGCTTGCCTTGTTATCTATGCAAGAGCAATCACAACAAGAAGCAGAAGTACATTCTATTCTATTTCTGCCTGCTGTGCTGCGGGTTTGCTTGTAATACAGCTTTCACTCAATGTTTTTGGCGCAACCGATATTCTTCCGCTTACAGGTGTAACATTCCCGTTCATCAGCTGTGGCGGTTCAAGTGTGCTTTCCTGTTGGGGACTTATTGCATTTATCAAGGCGGCAGACGAAAGAACATATGCGGTGAAAAAATAATCTTACAAAACCGAATGAGGTATTGCTTTGCAGTACCCTCTGAATAAATCAGAGAAAGGACGGTGTTTGAATGAAAAGAGTATTACGGAGAAGTACGCTTATATTTGCGGTTACGGTAGCCTTTATCGGCGGTATGGGCTTTTTTGCCTACAAGCTCGTTGCAAATTCGGGCGATTGGGTAGATCAGCACTATAACTACCACATCGCAGGAACCGACGGACTTGCAAAGGCAGGTACAATTTATGACCGCAACGGCAATATTCTTGCTCAAAGTGTTGACGGAAAAAGAGTTTATAATGAAAACCAAAGCGTCAGAACTTCGCTTTTGCACACAATAGGCGATAATTCTTCTAATATTTCTACTGCTTTACAGAGCAGATACCGTTCCCAGCTTATCGGATATAATCTTATTTGGGGACTGAATATGCCCGATTCTCTAAGAAAGGGCAATGACATTAATCTTACGGTAGATGCAGACACCTGCGCAGCGGCTTATGATGTATTGTCAGGCTACGGCAAAGACGGTGCTTGCGTTGTATATAACTACAAAACAGGTGAGGTCATCTGTTCCGTAAGTACAAAGGCTTACGATCCGGAAGCGCCTCCCGAAATTACCGAGGAAAACGAAAAAGACTACGAGGGTGTGTATCTTGACAATACTATTTCTTCAACCTATGCGCCCGGTTCGATTTTTAAGATAATTACTTCTGCCTGCGCTATTGAAAATCTTCCCGACATCTACGACCGTACATGGTATTGTTCGGGTAAGGAAGATATCGGCGGAAGTGATGTAACCTGTGTTGAACCGCACGGTTACATAAACTTTAAAGAGGCAATGTCACATTCCTGCAATATTGTTTATGCGGAACTTGCGGTTGAACTCGGTGAAGAAAAAATGACTGCCACCGCAAATAAAGCCGGCATAAACAGCAGCTTTAAGGTGGATGACAACGAAACCGCAAAGGGAAATTACGATGTAAGCGATGCAAACACAAACCAGCTCGGCTGGTCGGGCGTCGGTCAGTACAATGACAAAGTAAACCCAATGCAAATGGCTGTTATTTGCGGAGCAATCGCAAACGGCGGAAAAACAAAAGAACCGTATATGATAAAGGACGGTTCAATTCTGGGTGTGCTCGGATTGGGCGGCTCGGACAGTACAAACGAACTTTTCAGCAGCAGCACGGCAGAAGCGCTTGACGATATGATGCGCTTTACAATGACCGATTACTACGGCGACGATCTGTTTGGCGGACTTACGATATGCGCAAAGACAGGTACTGCCGAGGTCGGCGAGGACAAAGGCCCTAACGGTTGGATGGTAGGTTATGCAAAGGACGAGGATTGCCCTCTTGCATTTGCCTGCGTTGTGGAAGACTCGGGTTTTGGCTTTACCTATGCGGGCCCTGTTGTTGAGGCAGCTATGATACAGGCAGCAAAATCACTCGGTGCAGCTGCCGTACAGTAAAAAGAATTTATACCGAAAGGACATTTATATATGAATATTCTCAAAGCCTTGTTTGGCAATTACAGTAAAAAAGAATTAAAGCGAATTCAGCCGATTTGCGATAAGGTGCTTGCACTTGAGGACAAGTATGCGGCTATGAGCGAAAGCGAACTCAAAAATCAGACAGCTGTTCTCAAAGAGCGTCTTGCAAACGGCGAAACTACAGATGACATCTTACCGGATGCCTTTGCTGTATGCCGAGAGGGTGCTTGGCGTGTACTTGGTATGAAACATTATCCGGTACAGATTATAGGTGGTATCGTACTTCATCAGGCAGAATCGCCGAAATGAAAACAGGTGAAGGTAAAACTTTGGTTGCTACACTTCCTGCATACCTTAACGGTCTTACAGGCGAGGGTGTACATATCGTAACAGTCAACGATTATCTTGCACGCCGTGACTCCGAATGGATGGGCAAACTTTACAGATACCTCGGACTTACCACAGGTCTTATTGTTCATTCACTTGACAACGAGGGCAGAAAAAAGGCATACGAAGCTGATATTACATACGGTACAAACAACGAACTCGGATTTGACTACCTCCGTGATAATATGGTTGTTTACAAGGAGCAGAAAGTACAGCGTGGCCACGCTTACGCAATTGTCGACGAGGTTGACTCAATCCTTATTGATGAGGCAAGAACACCTCTTATTATTTCAGGTAAGGGCGACAAGTCTACCGATTTATATGCAAAGGCTGACAAGTTTGCAAGAACATTAAAGGTTCAGCGCTTTGAAGAGCTTGACTCCAAAGAAGATATGGAGGATTACTACGCAGAAAACGACATCGACTATGTTGTAGACGAAAAGCAGAAAACAGCTACACTTACACAGAACGGTGTTAAGAAAGCCGAAGAATTTTTCGGCATTGAAAACCTTACAGACCCGGAAAACCTTACAATTCAGCACCATGTAAACCAGGCTATCAAGGCTCACGGTATTATGAAACTTGATGTTGACTATGTTGTTAAAGACGGCGAAGTTATCATTGTTGATGAATTTACAGGTCGTTTTATGTACGGCAGACGCTTTAACGAGGGCTTGCACCAGGCAATTGAAGCAAAAGAGGGCGTAAAGATTCAGAACGAAAGCAAAACTCTTGCTACAATCACATTCCAAAACTACTTCCGTCTTTACAAAAAGCTTTCAGGTATGACAGGTACTGCTCAGACAGAGGCAGAGGAGTTCCAGGAAATTTACAAACTTGATGTTGTTGAAATTCCTACAAACAAGCCTGTTCAGCGTATAGATCTTCCGGACTCCGTATTCAAGACAGAAAAAGGCAAGTTTAAGAATGTAATCGACCAGGTTGTAGAGGCTCACGAAAAGGGTCAGCCTGTACTTGTCGGTACAATTTCTATCGAAAAGTCGGAAGAGCTTTCAAAAATGCTTAAAAAGCGTGGCATCAAGCACAATGTGCTCAACGCCAAACAGCACGAAAAAGAGGCTGAAATCGTAGCACAGGCAGGTAAGCTCGGTGCGGTTACAATCGCAACAAATATGGCAGGCCGTGGTACCGATATTATCCTTGGCGGTAACGCTGAATTTATGGCTAAAGCATCTATGCGTAAGCAGGGCTTTACAGATGAACTTATTGAAGAGTCAACAGGTCACGCAGAAACAGATAACGAGGAAATCCTCAATGCAAGAAAGACATTTGATGAGCTTAACTCAAAATATAAAGAAGAAATCAAAGAAGAAGCTGAAAAGGTAAGAGAAGCAGGCGGCCTTTACATTATCGGTACAGAGCGCCACGAATCAAGACGAATTGATAACCAGCTTAAGGGCCGTGCAGGTCGTCAGGGCGACCCGGGTGTAAGTAAGTTCTTCCTTTCTACAGAAGACGATCTTATGCGTTTATTCGGCGGTGACAGAATGAAGATGGTTATGGAGCGCCTTAATGTTGAAGATGATATGCCGATTGATGCTAAGTTGATTTCAAATATCATAGACAGCTCGCAGGAGAAAATCGAACTCCGTAACTTCGGTATTCGTAAAGATGTACTCCAGTACGACGATGTTCTTAACAAGCAGAGAGAAATTATCTACGGTCAGCGTGATCAGGTTCTTAATGGTGAGGACTTACACGATACTATCTATAAGATGATTGAAGATACAATTGACACAAGCGTTAAGCAGTATCTCCCGGACGGCCCTCGTGAGCATTGGAATCTCCAGAGCCTTAAGGATTATTATAAGGATTGGCTTATTCAGGACGAGAGCCGTTACGACTTTGACCTCGAAGACCTTGAGGATATGGAAGCCGAAGACATTAAGAATATGCTTATCGAAGATGCAAAAGCTATCTATAAAGAAAACGAGGAGCTTTTGCCGACCGAAACTATCCGTGAAATGGAGCGTGTATATCTCCTCAAGAATGTTGATACACACTGGATGGACCACATTGATAATATGGATCAGCTTAAGTCAGGTATCAGACTCCGTTCATACGGTCAGCATGACCCTGTAGTAGAGTACCGTATTGAAGGCTTTGATATGTTCGACGAGATGATTGAAAGCATCAGAGAAGATACAGTTAAGATGATGCTTATTATGCCTAAAAAGGTATATGAGGTTAAAAAGCGTCAGGACGCTATCGAGGCTGCAAAGCGTATGGCATTAAAGCAGGCACAGGCTGCACATCAGGTAGTTTTAAATAACGGCGAAGATGAAGAGCCTAAAGAAAGCCCGATTGAAATTGCTTTAAAGCGTGAGCAGGTTGCTCAGCCTACAGAAACTTCGGGTGACGGTACAGACACAGCCAACAAAACTATCCGTAAAGGCAAAAAAGTCGGCAGAAACGATCCTTGCCCATGCGGAAGCGGCAAGAAATATAAGAAGTGCTGCGGCAAAGACGAATAATTTTACTGAAAATTAAACAGATAAAAATTCCGATCTGCAAGGGTCGGAATTTTTTGCTGTCGGTTGTTTTTGAAAGTTTAGGTAATTATGGTTTAGCGAAATATTTCGCCGAGTAATTATAAAAGTTTGGGTTAAGTATTTTTCTACCCATAATCTAATAAAAATTTTTGTGAAATACAGTATATTAAATTATCATATTAATATGTTATTGTATTAATGTTAAAAAATTAACGGAATATTTTATAGTATCCTACAAAAAAATTTTTCCAATCGAAAAAGCATTGACTTTTTGCTCGAAAGGTGTCATACTTTTAGTATTAATGCGGTAAACAATAGCCTTTTGGCTTTTGTATAAAAAATTTAATGAAGGGGTTTTCTAAGTGGAAAAACTATTTAAACTCAAAGAAAACGGTACCGCGGTAAAAACAGAAGTTGTTGCCGGCGTTACCACATTCCTTGCAATGGCTTACATACTTGCCGTAAACCCAAGTATGCTTGGCGCTGCCGGAATGGATTCAAGTGCGGTTTTTGCTGCAACAGCAGTATCGGCAGCATTTGCTACACTTTTTATGGCATTTTTTGCAAACTATCCTGTTGCTCTTGCTTCCGGTATGGGACTTAATGCTTACTTTGCATACACAGTAGTTCCTCAGCTTGCATCACAGGGTATTACAAATCCATGGCAGGTTGCTCTTACAGCAATCCTTGTTGAAGGTATTATCTTTATTATCCTTTCACTTTTCAAATTCCGTGAAACACTTGTTAATAAAGTACCTAAGAACTTAAAACTCGGTATTTCGGCAGGTATCGGTCTTTTCATTACAATTGTAGGTTTAAAGGGTGCAGGCGTTATCGTTTCCGATGCTTACTATGACGGCACAGCTGTTCAGTATCAACACTTGTAACACTCGGTGACTTAGGTTCCGCAAATGTAGTTCTTGCAATTGTAGGTCTTCTTATTGTAGCCGCTTTGTGGCACTTCAAGGTTAAGGTTCAATCCTTATCGGCATCATTGTTACTTACATTTTCGGCATTATTGCACAGCTTTGCGGTTGGTATCAGGGCACTTCACTTATTCCTGATTTCTCAAACTATGCAATATTTGCTCCTGTTCAGAATATGGCAACAGAAACTTTATTTAAGTTCGATTTTACTTATGTAGCACAGAATGTAGTAAACTTTGCAGTTATTGTATTTGCATTCCTCTTTGTTGACCTTTTCGATACAGTAGGTACACTTATCGGTGTTGCACAGCAGGGTAACCTCCTCAACGAAAAAGGCGAGCTTCCAAGAGTAGGTAAGGCTTTAATGGCTGACGCCGTAGTACTTGCGTAGGTGCTTGTCTTGGTACATCAACCGTAACTTCTTATGTTGAGTCAACAACAGGTGTTGCCGAGGGCGGCAGAACAGGTCTTACAGCTATGACCTCAGGTATTCTCTTCCTTCTTGCAATTCCTTTCTACCCGATTTTCCTTGCAATTCCGTCATTTGCAACAGCTCCTGCTCTTGTGTTTGTTGGACTTTTAATGCTTAAGAACATTACACAAATGGACTTTGAGTCTGACATTGCCGACACAGTTGGCGGTTTCCTTGCAATCATTATGATGCCGTTTGCATATTCAATTGCAACAGGTATTATGTTCGGTATTGTTTCTTGGGTTATCCTCAAGATCGTTACAGGTAAAATCAAGCAGATTCACCCTGTTATGTGGGTTGCAGCCGCACTTTTTGTAGTACGAATAGTAACCATAGTTCTTCATATTGCTTCTTAAAAGTCAATATTAAAATTTATGCTCCTGCAAAATGCTTGCAGGAGCATTTTTCTGTTGTGAATTGTTATATAATATGATACAATAGAATTTAAGGCGGTGAATGCTTAATGATAAGCAAGTTAATATCAAAGCTCGGCTACACGAGATTTATAGCGTTGAGCTTTATTCCTGTAATTTTGTTGGGAACTTTCCTTTTGTGCCTGCCGATTTCCTCAAAGACGGGGGAATGGACGAATTTTATTGATTCACTTTTCACATCGGTAAGCGCAACCTGTGTTACGGGATTGGTTGTATTTGATACATTTACTCATTGGACTGTTTTCGGACAGATTGTTATTCTGATAATGATTCAGATAGGCGGTCTTGGCTTATGACGATAATAACAATGATTTCAATATTTTTGCGCAAAGATTAATATGCGTGAACGCAAAATGATGATGCAGTCATCGGGCAATACTCAAATTGACGGTACTTTAAAACTCGTTAAGAAAATAGTCGGAGGTACTTTTATTTTTGAGGGAATAGGTGCTGTATTACTTGCTTTTCGCTTTTGTCCGCAAATGGGTATGCTGAAAGGAATATACTACAGTTGTTTCCACGCAATTTCTGCTTTTTGCAACGCAGGCTTTGACCTTATGGGATTTCGCCAACCGTATTCTTCGCTGACTTACTATACAAATGATTACTATGTAAACATAATTATAATGTCGCTTATTGTAATCGGCGGTATCGGCTTTATTGTGTGGAATGACATTTTAAAAAATAAATTTCATTTTTCTAAATATTTGCTTCATACTAAAATAGTTCTTGTTACAACGGCAATTTTGCTTGTCGCAGGCGGACTTGGCTTTTTTATTTTTGAATACAACGGCGAACTTGCCGACAAGACTGTTCCGCAAAAAATTGTAAACGCTATGTTTATGTCGGTAACCACAAGAACGGCAGGTTTTAATACAATTGACCTTTCAAATCTCTCGGATTCCGGCACATTGCTTTCGCTTATTCTTATGCTTATAGGCGGTAGCCCGGGTTCAACGGCGGGCGGCCTGAAAACAACTACAATAGCGGTGGTTGTGATTGCGGTATTTGCAATGGCGAAAGGCGGTGACGATATAAACACTTTTAAGCGCAGAATTGTGTCTGATGTGGTTAAGCAGTCGGCGGTAATTATTTTGATTTATCTCTTTGCGGTTATGCTTTCGTCAATGATTATTTGCAGCGTAGAGGGATTGGGTATGTCGCAGGTATTGTTTGAAACCGCCTCAGCGGCAGGCACTGTAGGAGTGTCAAAAGGCATAACAAACCAAATCTCGGCAATATCAAAAATAATATTAATGATAATGATGTATGGCGGACGAATCGGCGGACTTTCGCTTGTGCTTGTGTTTGGACAAAGAAAACCCGAAGCACCTGTAAAGCGCCCTACAGAACAGATATTAATCGGTTAAGGAGAAACATTTATGAAGTCGGTACTTGTAATCGGAATGGGAACAATTGGAATTTATCTTGCACGAAAAATGCAGGACCTTGGCAATGAAGTAATGATTGCAGACAAGGACGAGGAACTCATACAGGAGCTTTCACCTGAATTCAACGACGCTTTTTGCGGTGACTGCTCGGCAGACGGAATTTTGAAATCTATAGGAGTTAATACTTTTGATTATTGCTTTGTGACAATCGGTGAGGATTTTTATGCCTCCCTCGAAATTACTTCCATTTTAAAGGAACTCGGTGCAAAGTATGTAATTGCAAAGGCTAAAAGGGCAAGACAGGTTGAATTTTTAAAGAAAATAGGCGCTGACGAGGTTGTATATCCCGACAAAGAGATTGCCGAAAACCTTGCGGTAAGATACAATGCAGACAATATTTTTGATTATATTGAACTCACTTCGGAGTATTCTATCTTTGAAATTCCCGTGGTATCATCGTGGGTTGGAAAAAAGGTAATGGATGTTGATGTTCGTCGTAAACATAAGATTAATATTATTGCGGTAAAAAATGATAATGAACTTAATCTGAACCTTGGCGGCGATTATGTCTTTGATGAAAACGACCATCTTGTAGTGCTTGGCAAATCAAGTGATGTATTCAGTGTTGCATCAGATGTAAAAAGGCCGTCACGATAATATGAAAAGGGGAACTCGGAAGGGTTCCCTGTTTTTGAAAGGATGTTAATATGATAATAGCGGCAGTTGATTTGGGCAAAGCAAGAACAGGTATAGCGGTTTGCGATAAGACAGAGTTTTTAGCGTCGCCGCATACGGTAATTTTTGAAAAATCACCCGAAAAACTTTTTTGAAAAAGTGAAAGAAACCGTTGCGAATTTAAAGGCTGAAATCGTCGTTGTGGGTCTTCCTAAAAATATGGACGGCAGTGAGGGCGAGAGTGCGCAGAACGCAAGAGCCTTTGCGGAGCGTTTACACAACGAAACAGGGTTGCAGGTGGATTTGCAGGACGAAAGAGGTACTACCATTACAGCCCACAACTTTTTAAACGATACAAATACAAGAGGCAAAAAAAGGAAAAATGTGGTAGACGAAGTTGCCGCAACGATAATTTTGCAAAATTATCTTGATAAAAGAAAGAACAGTAAGAATTATTAATTTATACAATTTGTATTTAACACATTTTTTAACATAAATGTTGAAAACTATGTGGAAAGTGTGAAAAGCTATGTTAAACGACTGTCAAAACTACAGCCCTTTTACAAGTAACACCCAATCTTTTACAGAAATGTAACATTTCAACAATTAACGCAGGAGTTTTCAACATAGGTGTTAATACTTGAATGTGGAAAGAATTTGATTACAAATAGTATAAATATTGTGTCAAGGTATAATTTTCAACAAAAAATTTAAGCGAAAAATTTTGAAATGTAAGGGTTAAAGGCAAATTCAAAAAGGAAAGAAAATCGGCGAATGGAAGATAAAGAACTTGTGTTTGACCGTGAACACAATATATTGTATATGAAGCAGTGCAGGGAGGAAATTTTAAATAAAATTTCTCTGCATTATTCTGCCTAAGATGTTGAAAAAATATTCACAAAGGTTCAGCTTCAGTATGTTGAATTTTTAAAAGATTACAGAACAGATTTAGGCGGAAAAAAGAATTTCCACAACGGCGCGGCGGAAATTACGATTGTATTGCTCTGTTCAGTTATTATGTGGTGTGCAAAGAAAAAACATCTCTTGCGGAAATCGAGGAGATGGAGGGCAATCTGTTTTTACCTGCATTTAAAAATTTGAAGTTTGTCGATTGCAATAAACCGATATATAAAAAGCTGATGTATTGTCTTTTGCTTTATCTAAAAAGAAGTGCGACAAGTGGGACGATTTTGATATGAATGTAGCTCCGTACAAAAAAGATGAGCCAATCTATTATGAATTTACAAAATGTCCGATTGCGGATTTTGCAAGGAAACATAATTTGTCGGAAGTGATGCCTGCAATGTGCAATCCCGACTATACCGCTATGGAGCTTATCCATGCAAGACTTGTAAGAAAAACAACCTGTGCAAACGGCTGTGTGTGCGATTATACAATTTGCGGAGATAAGGACGAAGAATATCTCAAACAACACGAAGAATACATAGACGATGAGGGTTACAGGAGAAATAAGTGAGGAAATGCATTTCATATACAATGTATTTTTTTAATTATTTCACTTAAGTTTATATGATAACCAATAATTTTCCTAACTTTTGATAAAGCCCCACATTTCAATGGCAAACAAAAAGCACTCTCTGAGAATTAACTCAAAGAGTGCATATTTTTTATTTGATTTTAGCTGAAAACATTATTGAAAAGCATTACAGAGATAATTCCGCAGGTTGAGCCGAGTAGCATACCGCAAACTACATCTGTAAGATAGTGAACTCTCAAGTAAATTCTTGAAAAGCCAATCATAAATGCCAAGAAAAGAATTGGCAGGCAAGCCGCAGGCTGACATCTTAACAGCGCCGTTGTGGCAAATGCAAATGATGCCGTAGTGTGACCTGACGGGAACGAGTAGAACCTCGGTCTGTTTATAATCTGCTCCTCGTCCTCAAGAAGATGACAAGGGCGTGTCCTCTTTACAAGATGCTTAATAATGATTTCGCCCATAAGGTGAGCAAGGCAGAGGGCAAAAACAAAGTTAAAGCCTGTTTTTCTCCACTCCGGTACAACAAAGAACGGTATGCAGATCGCCCACCATACAAAGCCGGCATTGCCCAGCCTTGAAGATGCCACCATAATCTTGGTTAAAGCAGGCTTGTGCATTCTGCTGATATTATATAGAACTTTGTTGTCAACTGTTTGAATGCGTCCGAACATATAACAAAACTCCTAATCAACGCTGATATTGCTAAATTTCCAAAAGCTGTTAATATTAGTAGCAAATAATTACCAACTGCTGAACAATATCGTTACACATCTTTATTATATCATAAGAATTTTGATTTGAACAGAGCTTTTATAAAATTTATCTTAATTTTATGTTGAGCAAATGTGCAACAGAGGGGATACTTTCACCCTGTCCCGATGAGGTAGGACTCATCAACGCACCTGTTGCCATGAAAAGAATATTGTTGTATTTTCCGCTGTTTACGGAATTTAAAATTTCCGAGCAAAATACCGAACCTGCACATCCGCAGCCGGAACCTCCTGCGTGAACATCCTGTCCCTCTAAATCAAAAATCATCATACCGCAGTCATAATGCTTTGGTTCAAGATCGATGTTTTCAAGGCTAAGCAAATCATAGAGCGACCTGCTGCCGACCAAGCCCAAGTCACCCGTAAAAACAGCGTCATAATCGGACGGCTTTGTATTTGTGTCGGCAAAGTAATCGATGAATGTCTGTGCTGCGGCAGGCGCCATAGCTGCTCCCATATTATTAGCGTCGGTTACGCCGAGGTCAACTATTTTTCCGGCCGTTGCCCGAGCTATGCAAGCGCCCTTTTTAGCGTTGCTTACAATGCAACATCCCGAACCTGTAACCGTCCACTGTGCGGTCGGTGTGCGAACTCCGCCGTATTCGAGAGGAAAACGGTACTGCCTTTCCGCAGAGGCAAAGTGAGAAGAGGTAACGCACGCAGCGGTGTTTGCCGCATTGCTCTCAACAAATACAGCCGTCATAAGCAAGCCTTGAGCCATTGTGGAACAGGTCCGTACTGCCGAGGTAAGCAATGTTGAAATCACGCAGACCGAAACTTGACGATATACATTGGTTGAGCAAATCTCCTGCAAAAATGTAGTCGATGTCCTCTGCTTTAACACCGGCTTTCTGCATTGCGGTTTCTACAGCGGTAAATTGCAGTGTGCTTTCCGCCTGTTCATAGGTGTTCTTACCGTTATAGCTGTCATAAATAATCTTGTCAAAGCCTTTGCCGAGAGGACCTTCGCTCTCTTTCTTTCCCGCAACCGAGGCGTAACCGATTATTGACGGCATTTCTTCAAAGCCGAGCGTGTGACCTCCGATTCTTCGTATCATAAAAAAACTCCCTTCTGCACTATTATCTGCAAAAGGGAGTTTAATTATTATAAATAATCGGCGTGGTGAGTAAAAATCAATAACCCCAACGGTCAAAGAATCTTACATCTTCGTATGTGAGAATGTAATTCTGACTTTCGTGAAATTCGCTTGCAACAAGGAGAGGGTTATACATATAAAGTATTCTGTGCTGAACGGCATCGTGGTTTTCGTCAAAAATATATCTTACAGCCTGTTTGCAATTGTCGTTTGCGGGAATGTCCGTACTGCCTGTGTAGTGATAATCTCTGATGATTGCATCAACGCTTGTAAATCCGTCAAAGCACATTGCGTCTTTTACAGACTGTGCGATAAGTGACGCACCGACAAATCCGCCCGAGCCAAACTCGCCCATACAAAGTCTTTCAAGCAAATCTCTGTCGTGATCCGAAAGTGTAACCTGACCGCTCTTGTATGTTTTGTCCGGATTGTCAATAGCTACAAGATAGCCTGCGTTCCACTGCTCGTTGTAATCGGCAGGTTCTGCGGCAGGAATTGCTGTGGCAAATTGTACCGTAGGTGCTTGCGTTGTGGCAACCGTAGACGCTTTGGCAGTCGTTGGCTTTACAGTTGTAGGAGCGGTTGACGGTTTTACCGTTGTTGCCTGTGTTGAAGCCGGTTTAGTCGGCTTTGTTGCAGCAGCCTCCGTAGGTTCGCTTGCTGCGGTGTCTGCTGTGGCGATTTTTGTTATATTAGGATTAACACGGCTTTTGTATGCTGTGTCAGAAGTAGATACGGCGGGTTTCTTTGTCTGCGGTGTGAGAGCTGAAATTACAGAGTGACCTAAAAGTGCAAGTATCAGCACGCCCAGAATAACAGTGAGTACGGTGTTTAACTTATTGTCGAAAATTTTTTTCATCCTCATCAGCCTTTTTATTATATTTTTTACAATATGCGTATTTACACGCTCATACTAAAAATTATAGCATAATTTATTGATTATTTCAACTATATTTTATACTTATGTTAAAATTGCAATACTTTTAAAATTATCAGTGAAAATTTTTGATATAACAGAGTAAATTTTGACTATTGCTTTGCTTTGCACAGGTGCTTTTTTGTTGAGTATGCCACACATATATCCAAAATATACAAATTAAAAGCAGGATAAAATTTGTAAAAAATGCTTGAAAAATGCGATATTTCGCATTATAATAAATGTGTATGAGTGTAGAGGCTCAACAATAATCGAAAGGAGAAGTACACATGATTTATTCAAATGAAGTAGAAAAGATGTGCACTGTCGCAAAAGGTCCAAAACACGGTCCTGCACCTATTCCTGAAGAGGGTAAATGGGTAAAATCCTATGATATTAAGGATATTTCAGGTCTTTCACACGGTATTGGCTGGTGCGCACCTCAGCAGGGTGCTTGCAAGCTCACACTTAATGTAAAAGACGGTATCGTAGAAGAGGCTCTTGTAGAAACAATCGGTTGTTCAGGTATGACTCACTCAGCTGCTATGGCTGCTGAAATTCTCCCTAACAAGACATTACTTGAGTGCCTTAATACTGACCTTGTTTGTGATGCTATCAACACAGCTATGAAAAACATTTTTGAGCAGCTCGTTTACGGCAGAAGCCAGACAGCTTTCTCAGAGGGTGGTCTTCCGATCGGCGCAGGTCTTGAGGACCTCGGTAAGGGACTCCGTTCACAGGTTGGTACAATGTACAGCACAAACGCTAAGGGCGTTCGTTATATGGAAATGGCCGAGGGCTATGTACTCAAGACAGCTCTTGACGAGAATGACGAGGTTTGCGGCTATCAGTTCGTAAAGCTTGGCAAGATGCTTGAGGACATTCGTCACGGTGTAGAGCCAAACGAAGCTTACAAAAACAACATCGGTCAGTACGGTCGTTTTGATAATGCGGCTAAGTACATTGACCCTCGTGAAGAATAATTCGGTAGGAGGACACTATAATGGCAGTTACATTTGAAAGTATGGAAAGAAGAATGCCTAAAATTGAGAAGTGCCTTGCCGAATACGGTATTGCAAGTCTTGAAGAGGCAAGAGAGCTTTGCAACAGCAAGGGTTTTGACGCTTATGACATCGTTAAGGGCGTTCAGCAATCGCATTTGAGAATGCAGGTTGGGCTTACACACTTGGTTGTGCGGTAGCTATTAAGAAGGGCGTAAAGACAGCTGCAGAGGCTGCAGAGTGCATCGGTATCGGTCTTGAGGCTTTCTGTATCCCTGGTTCGGTTGCAGAGCAGAGAAATGTTGGTCGTGGTCACGGTAACCTCGGCGCAATGCTCCTGAGAGATGAAACAAAGTGTTTTGCATTCCTCGCAGGTCACGAGAGTTTTGCTGCCGCTGAAGGCGCAATCGGTATCGCTCGTAACGCTAACAAGGCAAGAAAAGAGCCGCTTAAGGTTATTCTTAACGGTCTTGGTAAGGATGCTGCTTACATCATTTCAAGAATCAACGGCTTTACATATGTAAAGACACAGTTTGATTACTTCACATCAGAGCTCAAGATCGTTGAAGAGAGAGCTTTCTCAGACGGTGAAAGAGCTGCTGTTCGTTGCTACGGCGCAGACGATGTTCGTGAAGGTGTAGCTATTATGCAGCACGAAAATGTTGGTGTATCTATCACAGGTAACTCAACTAACCCAACTCGTTTCCAGCACCTTGTTGCAGGTACATACAAGAAGTGGGCTATTGAGAACGGCGTTAAGTATTTCTCAGTTGCTTCAGGCGGCGGTACAGGCCGTACACTTCACCCTGATAACATGGGCGCAGGTCCTGCTTCATACGGTCTTACAGACTCAATGGGCAGAATGCACGGTGACGCTCAGTTTGCAGGTTCATCTTCAGTTCCTGCTCATGTTGAGATGATGGGTCTTATCGGCATGGGTAACAACCCGATGGTAGGCGCTACAGTTGCATGTGCAGTTGCAGTTTACGAGGGATTAAATAAATAATAAACCTTTCGGTTAATGCAATTAGGGAGGTCGCAGAGTTTTTTCTGTGACCTCTCGTTTTGAGTTCGGATTTATACAAAGTATATAACAAGGGGTTATAATATGAGTAATTGGAACACATTTTTAAAGTCTGTACCTGCCGGCGTGATGATTGGATTGGGTGTTACAGCATTTATTTCATCTGAAAATAAAGTATTCGGTTCAATTTTGTTCTGCCTGGGACTTTTTGGTATATGTGCTTTTGGGTTTAATCTTTTTACAGGCAAAATCGGCTATGTTATTCCTACAAAAAATAATCCGAATTGCCTTATGATTTGGCTCGGTAACCTTGTCGGTTGTCTTATAACAACAGTTCCGCTGAGGTTTGCAAATCCTAAATATAATGAGGCAGCTGTTGTTCTTGCTGAAAATAAACTTTCGCAGAATTTTTTGCAGACATTTATTCTCGGTATTTTTTGCGGTATGATTATGTATATTGTTGTAGAAAATTACAGCGCAAACAGCAGTCCGCTCGGCAAATATCTCGGTATTTTCCTCGGTATTCCCGCTTTTATATTTGCAGGCTTTGAACACAGTATTGCAGATATTTGTTATTTTTCTTATGCAGCGTCATCACTTGAACAGGTTGCGAAAATGTTTGTTTACATATTAACAGTATCTGTCGCAAACGGCGTAGGCTCTATAATTTTCAGAGCATTTACTGTAATGTATAAGGAAAAAGTTAAAAAGTAAATTTGAATATAACATTTATATGTAAAAATATTCGGTCGGTAATTGTTGAAATTGCCGACCTTTTGCATTTTTATTAAAAAGGTATTGATTTTGTTGAAAATTTATGCTATACTTACAAAGTAATTGCAAGCCAGTTAAGCGTGCAATTAAGTGAGCGGCAGGCCCTGTACGATTGGGGTCTGTGAATCATGTCAGGCGGGGAACCGAGCAGCATTAAGCAGTATTGCCGATGCGATGCAGTAAGTCTGTCGTTCACTTATTTGCATGATGCCGTATAATATTCGGCTGACGGCTTGCATTTTTTATTGAAGAGAGGTGTTTTGTATGTACCGTGTGCTTTACCGCAAGTGGCGACCTGCCGTGTTTACCGATGTTTCGGGACAGGAGCATATTACCTCGACTTTGCAAAACGAGGTTTCGTCCGGCAGACTTAACCACGCTTACCTCTTTACAGGCTCACGAGGAACAGGCAAAACCACCTGCGCAAAAATTCTTGCCAAGGCTGTAAACTGTCTTAATCCGCAAAACGGCAATCCTTGCGGCGAATGTGAAATCTGCAAGGGTATTGATGACGGAAGTATTCTTGATATTGTCGAGATGGACGCCGCATCTAACCGTAAAATTGATGATATTCGTCAGATAATTGACGAGGTACAGTTTAAGCCCGCAAAGTGCAAATACAGGGTGTATATTGTCGATGAGGTACATATGCTTACCACAGAGGCTTTTAACGCTCTTCTTAAAACGCTTGAAGAACCGCCCGAGCATGTAATTTTTATACTTGCCACTACCGAGGTTCACAAGCTGCCGCAGACAATCCGTTCAAGATGTCAACGATTTGATTTTCACAGAATACCGCCTAAGGCAATAGCAGACAGAGTAGAGTATGTGGTTTCGCAGGAAAATGCAGAGATTACCGAGTCGGCGGCGCTTATGCTTGCATCTGTTGCAGACGGCGCACTTCGTGACGCACTTTCGCTTTTGGACAGTTGTCTTGCCGTAAGTTCTCATATTGATGAGGAAGTAGTCCGCAATGCGGCGGGACTTGTAAGCAAAACATATCTTTTTGAACTTGCAACGGCTATAATTAACAAGAATCCCACAAAGTCGCTTGAGATAATAGACAGGCTGTATTCCGAGTCAAAGGATATGGCAAGGCTTTGTGATGAACTTGTTGAACATTTCAGAGCATTGATGCTTATTAAAACAATCAAAAATCCGAGAGATATTCTGATAATGTCGGACGATGAGTTTGAGCAGGCGGTTACGCAGTCGGATTATCTTTCGCTTGCAGATATAGTTTTCTATATGGATGTGCTTTCAAGGGCATATCAGCGAATGGGCAGGGGAACAGGCGACAGAACAGAGCTTGAGATGGCTCTTGTAAAGCTGTCGGCAACCGAACTTGACGGCACGGTAGAGGCATTGACCGCAAGAGTTACTGCACTTGAAAAAGCGGTAAAGCGTGGAATTACCGTAAATTACGCACAGCCTGCACAGCAGAGCGTACAGGCGGAAGCTGTGCAATCGGCAAGTGTACCGAATACACAGACCGAAGTTGAAGAACCGTTTGCAAAACCCGAACCGGAGCACAAGAAAGCACCTGTTGCAAAGCCTGCACCGGAGGTTAAGCCTGTTGCACAGAGAGCAAGCGTAAACCTTGACGAACTTTACGATAATGCAGTGCCTTTTGCAAGATGGGTAGAAGTAGTTGACAGCCTGAAATCGGTTTCAAGGTCAATAGCGGCAGCCTTTGCAGGTTCGACAGCTTACGAAAGCGGAAATTACCTTTTGATTGACACAAACAATGAGCTTGCGTTTGATTTGTTAAGACAAAACGGCAGAAGAACAGAAATAAAGCAGACTTTACTTGAATTGACAGGCAAAAATTACAGCCTCGGACCTTATAAAAGGTCAACACCTAAAAAAGTTGAAAAAACAGACCCGCTCAACTCTCTTGTGCAAAGCCTTGAGGGCAGCGGAGTAGAAATAACACAAGAATAAATATGTAATTGAAAGGATGTTTTTAATATGAAAGCAAGATTACCAAAGGGCTACGGCAACGGTGGCGCAAACAACATTCAGCAGCTCGCTCGTCAGGCTCAAAAGTTACAGGACGATATGGAGCAGGCTTCACAGGAGCTTGAGGCAAAAGAATACACAGCTACATCGGGCGGCGGCGCAGTAAGCGTAACATTAACAGGTAAGATGGAACTCACAAAGATTGATATTTCTCCTGATGTTGTTGACGCCGAAGATGTAGAGATGCTTTCCGACCTTATTATTGCAGCTACAAACGAGGCTTTAAGAGCTGCCCGTAAGGAAAAGGAAGACACAATGGAAACTATTTCAGGCGGACTTAACATTCCGGGAATGTTTTAATAATGTCTAATTATAATGTTGCTCCCCTCGAAGTGTTGGTGGAGCAGTTTGAAAGAATGCCCGGCATCGGTCACAAAACAGCGCAAAGACTTGCATATTATGTGCTTAACCTGTCAAAAACAGACGCAGAGGCACTTGCAAAGGCTGTGACTGATGCTCACACAAAAATCCATTATTGTGCAGAGTGCTGTAATCTTACGGATAAAGAACTTTGTCCCGTATGTGCAAATCCCGCAAGAGATAAGTCGGTTATTTGTGTGGTTGAAACTCCCCGTGACGCCTCAGCAATCGAAAAAACACACGAGTACAACGGTGTGTATCATATTTTGCACGGCTCAATTTCTCCGCTTAACGGAATCGGCCCCGATAACATTACCATAAAACAGCTTTTGGCAAGGTTTAACGGAGATGATGTTAAAGAGGTTATTATGGCAACAAACCCGACCGTAGAGGGTGATGCAACAGCTTTATATATTTCAAAGCTGTTAAAACCGCTCGGAGTTAAGGTTACAAGACTTGCTTACGGTATCCCCGTCGGAGGAGATCTTGAGTATGCCGATGAATACACACTTGCAAAGGCTCTTGAAGGCAGGAGTGAAATATAATGGCTTCATTAAAAACAGTAGCGCAGAACAAAAAGGCACATCACGATTATTTTATTGAAGAATCTTTTGAGGCAGGCATTGAGCTTTGCGGAACAGAGGTAAAATCAATCCGTGCAGGCAGAGTAAACCTTAAGGACAGTTGGTGCTCTATAGTTGAGGGCGAAATTTTCATAAACGGAATGCATATTTCTCCCTATGACCACGGCAATATTTTTAATCGTGACCCAATGCGTGTGCGCAAACTGCTTATGCACAAAAAAGAAATCAACCGCCTCTTTGGTATTGTAAAACAGACGGGCTATTCACTTATACCGATAAGTCTTTATTTTAAAGACAGCAAGGTTAAAGTGCAGGTGGGTCTGTGCAAAGGTAAAAAACTTTACGATAAGAGAGAGGATATGGCAAAACGCTCTGCAAAACGAGATATGGAGCGTGCCATTAAGGAGCAAAACAGATTTTAAATTAAACAGGCAAAAACAAGCAAAAAGCGCGTAACAGTATAACTTTTCGCAATCAAAATTATAAAAGTTCGGTCAGAGAATGTCGTAAAAATGTGATAACCTCTGACCTGATTTTTTATTAAGGTTTAGTAAAGTGATAATCGAGTGACAACGCTTGAAAACCACTAAACTATCCGTTGCGATTATAAAATCTTAACAGTGCAAATCATAATTTTAAATAAAATCCGTTCAACACAAAATACCGTTGCGTTTTGGTTGCAGAGGTATTTATTTTTTGCTGTTAATTTGTATAAAAATGGCGTAAAAGATTGACTTTTTGTATTATTTGAATTAAAATTATATAGTAGCTTAGTGCGGAAAAAACAGCACTGCTTTGCGGTGCGAAAGGAAAATTATATGAAAATCAAGAGCTTGTTTGTCGGTGATACCGACAATACTTTTATTCAGTTTTTCAGGTATTGCTTTGTAGGCGGTTTTGCCTTTGTTGTTGATTTTGGCGTAATGACGCTTTTAACAGAGGTTTTCTCGGTTTATCCCGTGGTTTCGTCAACCGTTTCTTTTGTTGCGGGTTTGTTGGTAAATTACCTGCTCAGTACATTTTGGATTTTCAAAAATTCAAAAATAAAAAACAGATTTGCGGAATTTCTTGCCTTTGCACTTATCGGTGTAATCGGTCTCGGAATTAATGCCGCAATTATCTGGCTTTTCCAAAATCCGCTTGCGACAGGTCTTGTGTTTGGCGGCGAATCTGCTGTGGTAAACGGCGAAACAAAGTATTTCTGGCTTTGGGGTATTCAGTATTACCACATCGGCAAGATAGTTTCTACTGTAGTTGTATTTTTATGGAACTTCTGCGGCAGAAAATTTATTTTATTTGATAAGAGCAAAAAATAATTTTGTTACAGATAGAGAGGAAATATAATGAAAAAAGTAATTATTATCGGAGCGGGTCCTGCAGGTATCACAGCGGCAAATGAGCTTTTAAAGGATACAAAAGGCGAATATGATGTTACAATTCTTGAGGAAACAGAGCGTATAGGCGGTATTTCTCAAACGGTACGCTACAACGGCAACCGTATGGACATCGGCGGTCACCGCTTTTTCTCAAAGAGCGACGAGGTAATGAATTGGTGGAGCGAGCTTATGCCTGTACAGGGCAAGCCGTCTTTTGACGATAAAATTCTCGGCAGAGAAAAGCCGCTGGTTGAAAACGGCCCTGACCCCGAAAAGGACGACAAGGTTATTCTTGTGCGTGACAGAGTTTCAAGAATTTACTATAACAAGCACTTCTTTGATTACCCCGTTACAATGTCGGCGGCAACAATTAAAAATATGGGCTTTCTCACCACAATGAAAGCAGGTTTCAGCTATCTTAAATCCGTAATGTTCAAAAAGCCCGAAGATTCTCTTGAGAATTTCTACATTAACCGTTTCGGTAAGGTGCTTTATTCAATGTTTTTTGAGGGCTATACAGAAAAGCTGTGGGGCAGACATCCGAGTGAAATTTCAGCCGATTGGGGTTCACAGCGTGTAAAGGGACTTTCAATCAGAGCCGTATTAAAGGATATGTTCTCAAAGGCATTCGGTGGCAAAAAATCATCAAAAGAGGTGGAAACCTCGCTTATTGAGCAGTTCTGGTACCCAAAGTACGGTCCGGGACAGCTTTGGGAAATTGCTACTGACAGAGCGATTGAAAGAGGCGCAAAACTTCTTAAAAATCACAGCGTAAAGAATATTGTATGCAAAGACGGTAAGATTACAGCCGTTGTTTGCAATACTCCCGAAGGCGAAAAGACTATTGAGGGCGATATTTTTGTATCGTCAATGCCTGTTAAAGACCTTGTTGCAGGTATGACAGGCGATGAGCTTCAAAGGAGATTAAGTATATTGCAGAGAATCTTCCTTACAGAGATTTTGTTACGGTCGGACTTCTTGTTAATAAACTTAACCTTAAGAATGAAACCAAGATGAAAACTCTTAACAATATCGTACCCGATTGCTGGATTTATGTTCAGGAAACCAGCGTAAAACTCGGTAGAATTCAGATTTTCAACAACTGGTCGCCGTATATGGTGGAAGACCCGGAAAATACAGTATGGATCGGACTTGAATATTTCTGCGCCGAGGGTGACGATTTCTGGAATATGAGTGATGAGGAGTGCATTAAGCTTGCTACAAAAGAACTTGAATCAATGGGCGTTATCAGTTCAAGCGAAGTTCTCGACTCTCACCGTGAGAAAATCAAAAAGGCTTATCCCGCTTATTTTGATACTTATGCTCAAATGGACGAGCTTATCAAGTATCTTGATACATACACAAACCTTTACTGCGTCGGCAGAAACGGTCAGCATCGTTACAATAATATGGACCACTCTATGCTTACCGCTATCCGTGCCGCAGAAGCTATAAAGGCAGGCAAGACAGACAAGGGCACAATTTGGAATGTAAATACCGAAAAAGAATACCACGAAACAAAGTAATCGGTTTTGGAGGTAATCTGATGGAATTTAAACCTAACCATTTGGTGCAGGATGAGCACAGCCTTGTACAAAGGGAAAATCATCCTTGCAACGGTTTTATAAAATTTGTAACTTCACATCCGTACATTGCGGTTGCAATATTGTGCCTTGCAAGCACGGTTATTACAACGAGCACATCATTCGGAAGTCTTTTGCCGATATTTGCGATTGTTCCTATGCTCATTGTATTATTTGCGGGAGTTCCTGTCGGAATTTATTTCAGTTCAAAAAACACAACCGATGACGACAGCAGAAAAAAGATGGCTTTGTTTATGTCTGTCGCCTCATTTGCAGGTGCGATAGGGCTGTTTTTAATAATACTTATGAAAGGTTCAACGGCTTTTCATATTCTGAATTACGGTTTGCTTGTGTCGGCGCTTGTGCTTATTTACCTTGCCTGTACAGACAGACTGACGGATAAGGCTTTTGTGGTTGTAATTTTTGCACTCGGCTTTGTGTTAAGGCTTGCCTATGTGCTTTATACCGATATTTCGGTAAGACAACACGATGTCGGCAATTTCGATATGGAAATAGGTCATTGCGGATATATAAGATATTTTTACGAAAACTTTAATCTGCCTGATTTTGATGTAAGAAATTACTGGCAGTTCTATCATCCTCCGTTCCACCATATCATAGCGGCATTATGGATGCGTTTGCAGACATTTTTAGGTATAGATTACTATGCTGCGGGCGAAAATGTGCAGATTCTCACACTTTTCTATTCATCAATCTGTATGGTTATTTCATATAAGATTTTCAGACAATTGGGTTTGAAAGGCAGAGGTCTTGTATGTGCAGTCGCAATAGTGGCTTTCTGTCCTACTTTCTACATAATGGCAGGCAGCGTAAACAACGATATTCTTTCGATTGCCTTTATGCTTGCGGCTGTTTTAAATACGCTTTATTGGTATAAAAATCCGACTTTCCCGAGAATTATGGCAATTTCTCTTTGTGTTGGCTTGGGAATGATGACAAAGCTTTCCGTATGGATGGTAGCACCTGCAATTGCGTTTGTATTTTTATATGTTTTCTTTAAGAATTTAAAGGACTTTAAAAAGTACCTCGTTCAATTTCTGTGCTTTGGCGTTGTGTGTGCGCCTCTTGCACTGTGGTGGCAGGTAAGAAATCTTTTGAAATTCGGAGTACCGCTTACCTATGTGCCGGCACTTTCAATTACAAGCGACCAGTATATCGGAAATTTGCCGTATGCAAAAAGACTGTTTGACTTCGGTTTAAATCAGTATGCAAATGTAGGCGATCAGTTTGTCACCTACGGTGCTTCATATAATGAGTACAACCCGCTTGTGGCATTGTTCAAGACATCAATGTTTGACGAACTTATAAATACAAACAATTATCCGAAAATTGCAGGGTTTAACATTATTTTGTTCTGGTCTGCGGTTCTTATCGGGATATTCGGATTTGCGGCAATGATTTATGCTTTTTGTAAAAGGAAAAATTCAGCCCTTAACAATGCACATAAAATATTTATTGCTTTGATATATGCAGTATTCTTTGTATCATATTATATTTTCTGTTTCCAATTCCCATTTGTATGTACAGAAAACATAAGATATGCAGTACCGCTTATAATACTCGGAGCATTCTTTACGGGACTTGCGGTGCAGTATTTAGGCAAAGCTTCAGACAAAAAATATAAATCTGTTGCAAGAGGTGCAATTTACACTCTTGTAACGGTATTCAGCGTTTCTTCTGTACTTGTTTATTATATAGTAGGAATGCCGTAACAGTATAAAAGCTCTCTTTTGAGGGCTTTTTGATTTGTAACGGATTTGTAACTTCAATAAACAGAGATTTTAACGAGTATGTATTGATTTTCATATTTAATTGGTGTATGATTAGTTAGAATTATAATTGACATATTTTGTCCAATTAATTTTATGAGGTAATAATATGAGGATAGTAATTGTCGGATGCGGTAAGTCGGCACATCTATAGCGTCCCAGCTTAATGCGGAGGGGCACGACATTGTTGTAGTTGATATTGACCGCAACGCTGTGCAAAATCTTTCTAATTCCCTTGATGTTATGGGAATAGAGGGTAACGGTGCATCGTATGAGGTGCTTGCGGAGGCTGGGGCGGAAAAGGCTGACCTTGTTATTGCGGCGGCGGCTCTCGATGAAGTAAATCTTTATACCTGCCTTATGGCAAAAGCTGCGGGTACAACACACACTATTGCAAGAGTAAGAAATCCGCAATATGCGGCGGATATTCACCGTGTTAAAGATACTCTCGGTCTTTCAATGTCTATCAATCCGGAGCTTACGGCGGCAAAAGAAATGAGCAGACTTCTCAGATTTTCGGGTGCTCTTGAAATCGACACTTTTTCCAGAGGCTCGGTTGAACTTATAAAAGTCGCTCTTCCCGAGAATTCTTCAATAGCGAATAAAAAGATAAGCCAGATTGACATTTTAAAAGGTAAAGTCAGAATTTGCCTTGTCGAAAGAGGTGACGAGGTATTTATTCCTAACGGTGACTTTGTGCTGCTTGGTGGTGACAGAATTTCTGTTGCGTCAAAGGCCGATGTGGCGGCAAAATTCTTTAAGCGTATCAGCGTATCAATCGGTAAAAGCCGAGATGTGATTTTGCTTGGCGGAGGTAAGATTTCGTTCTATCTTGCAAAAAACCTTATTGCTTCGGGTGCAAGCGTAAAAATTATTGAAAAAAATTCTGATCGTTGTTGGGAACTTACAAACATACTTCCCGAGGCCGTTGTTATTCAAGGTGACTGTATGGATCAGGATCTTCTCTTAAGCGAAGGTGTTGAACACGCCGACGGTGTGGCTGCACTTATGGACTATGATGAAGAGAATATCCTTATTTCTCTTTATATTCAGAGCGTGTCAAAGGCAAAGGTTATTACTAAGGTAAATAATACTTCTTTTGACTCTATTCTTCACGGCTTGAACATAAAAACAATTATTCACCCTAAAAATCTTACGGGCGAGTATATTGCAAGTTATATCCGTGCAATGCAGAATTCACTCGGCAGTAATGTAGAAACATTGTACAAACTCAATGATGACGCTGTAGAGGCGCTTGAATTCAGAGTGCGCAGTACATCAAGAGTAACGGGTATTCCTTTGCAGGAACTTAATTTAAAAGATAACTTGCAGGTTATCAGCATTAATCGTCACGGAAAAATTATACTTCCGCAAGGCAGCGATAAAATTATGTGTGACGATACCGTAGTTGTAATTACTAAGCATAAAGGCCTTAGCGACCTTGATGATATTTTAAAGCATTGAGGTTAAATAACTATGAATAAACGAAGTATTATTTATATTTTGGGTTGGGTACTTATAGTTGAAGCCGTTGCAATGCAGATAGGCACAATTACATCTTTAATTTACGGTGAAAAAGAGGCGTGGTATTTTGTGCTTACCGGTGTTGTAAGCGCAATACTCGGTGTACTTGCTATAAAGGTTAAAAAGCCTAAAAATATGGTGCTTTACCAAAAAGCAGGTTTTGCATCAACGGCGCTTAGTTGGATTTTACTTTCGCTTGTAGGCTGTATGCCGTTTTGGCTTAGCGGAGAAATCCCGTCTTTTATAGATGCTTTTTACGAAACCGTATCGGGTATCACTACAACCGGCGCAACAATTCTCAATGATGTAGAGGCGCTTAGCAAAGGTATGCTTATGTGGAGAAGTTTTCTTCACTGGTTAGGCGGTATGGGTGTTATCGTCTTTTTGCTCGCAATAATCCCTAAACTCGGCGGACAGCAGAATATTTTTCTTATGAAAGCAGAAAGCCCCGGTCCTATCATAGGCAAGGCTGTACCTCGAATGAGAAATTATGCCACTATGCTCTACGGCATTTATATTACTCTTACCGCACTTGAGTTTATTTTGCTTTTGTTTGGCGGTCTTAATGTATTTGAGGCAATAAACACAAGTTTTTCAACTGCCGGTACAGGCGGATTCGGAATATATAACAGCAACGCAGCGGCTTTTGACAGCTATTATGTGCAGACTGTAATTGCCGTGTTTATGCTTTTGTTCGGCATAAATTTCTCGGTATATCTCTGTCTTATTGCAAGAAAATTCAAACAATCGCTCAAATTTGAGGAATTGTGGATATACCTTGGAATAGTAGCGGTTTCAACTGCAATTATTGCATTTAATATCAGCTCGATTTACAAGCCGTATGACGCTTTCCATCAGAGCTTTTTCTATGTATCATCAATTATTTCTACAACAGGTTTCGGACTTACCGATGTTAATAAATGGCCTGAACTTTCAAAAACGGTTATTATAATTCTTACATTTATCGGTGCTTCGGCTGGCAGTACGGGCGGCGGATTTAAAATTTCCCGTATTATCCTGCTTTTTAAGGAGGTAAGAAAGGAATTTTCTCTCCTTGTACACCCACGAAATGTTAAACTCGTAAAAATGGACGGCAAGGCAGTAAATCACGATATTATGCGTACTACTTCAATGTATTTGGTGCTTTATATAGGTGTGTTTGCCATTAGCTTTTTGCTTGTTTCCATAGACAATATGGACTTTACAACAAGTTTTACGGCGGTAGCGGCAAATCTTAACAATACGGGCCCGGGTCTTGGTGCGGTTGGCCCTGTAGGAAATTATGCCGATTTCAGCATTTTGTCAAAGATAGTATTTATTTTCGATATGCTGGCAGGCAGACTTGAGATTTACCCGCTCTTGCTCCTTTTTGCACCGTCTGCATGGAAAAAATCGTAATATTTAACCACCTCACAGCAAATAATAGTTGTGAGGTGATTTTTAATGTCAGAGGCAATAAACATAGCGGTTGAAAAAGCAGAGAAACCAAAAAGGATAAAATTCACCTTTTATCAAAAGATGTTTTTTCTGTATTTTCTCAATATAACGGATTGGATATGCACTGAGGCTTTGCTTGCAAGCGGATACTTTGCAGAGGCTAATCCTGTTATGCAGCCTGTTTTAAACAATTTTTGGCAGACAATTATAATCAAGGGAGTAATTCCCCTTGCGGTAATTCTGTTGAGCTGTTTGGTAAACAAATGGGCGAACGCAGGCGACAGTATTATAATAAACATAATGCTGTATGTGGGTATTTCTATATATATGCTCGTAAATCTTTGGCATATTTTCAATTTTGTATTGCTCTTTTTCATATTTTAATGTAAAATAATAGAGAATGAGTAAAGACGGAGGTGTTGTTTTTGCCCGCATTATCTGTAAGTAATCTTACAATGACATTTATAGAAAGAAATTTGTTTACCGATGTATCGTTTGAGGTAGAGTCAAGGGATAAAGTTGGCTTTATCGGTGCAAACGGCGTGGGCAAAACAACTCTCTTTAAAATATTGGACGGCGAAATTTCACCTACATCGGGCAATGTGGTTTTTGCCAAGGATACTGTTGTCGGCTATATGGAGCAGCATGCCTGCAATAATCCGCGAATCAGCATTTATAACGAACTGCTGTCCGTGTTCGATTATTTGACCGATACAGAGCAGGAGATAGCCGAAGTAACAAATGCGATAGAAAATAAAGACGGCGACTTAAATGCGCTTGTAGAGCGCCAGACAAGGCTTATTGACGAGTTTGAAAGACTTGGCGGACTTACATACAAAAGCCGCACACGCTCGGCTTTGCTCGGGCTCGGCTTTACAGAGGCAGAACTTGATATGCCTGTCGGTAATTTAAGCGGCGGTCAGCGCTCAAAGCTCAGCCTTGCAAAGCTGTTGCTTTCAAAAAGCAACTTCCTTTTGCTTGACGAGCCTACAAACCACCTTGATATAAGCGCAGTAAATTGGCTTGAGAGCTTTTTGTGTGACTTTAAGGGCGCAATGATTATAATAAGCATGACAGATATTTTCTTGACAATGTTACAAACAAGACGATTGAACTTGAGCACTGCAAAACAATGTGCTATAAAGGTTCGTACTCTGAATTTATCAAGAAAAAAGAGGCATATAACGAGTCTTTAAAGAATAAATATGAAAATGACTTAAACGAAATTAAGCGTATAGAGGGCATAGTAGAACAGCAGAAACGCTGGGGCAGAGAAAGAAACTTTATTACTGCCGCAAGCAAGCAAAAAGAGGCTGACCGCATAAAGGCACAGCTTGTTAAGCCTGAAAGCGAGCTTGATACCGTAAAAATGAGATTTACTCCGAAGATTGAAAGCGGCAATGATGTTCTTATGTGCAGTAATCTTTCAAAATCTTTCGGAGATAAAAAGCTGTTTTCTGATGTAAACATACATATCAGAAAGGGCGAGAAAGTATTTATTCTCGGCGGTAACGGCTGCGGAAAAACAACTCTGTTCAGAATTTTAACGGGAAAATGCCCGCAGGACAGCGGCGAGTACGAGTACGGTACAAATGTAACGGTAGGTTACTTTGACCAGTTACAGCAAAACCTTAACCTTGAAAATACCGCCGTAGATGAAATATGGGATACTTTTCCTCAAATGACTCAAACAGAGGTGCGAAGTGCGCTTGCATCATTCCTTTTCAGAGGTGACGAGGTATTTAAACCTCTTTCAAAAATGAGCGGCGGCGAAAGAGCGAGAATTTCGCTTGCAAAACTTATGCTTAAGGGCAGTAACTTCCTTTTGCTTGACGAGCCTACAAACCACCTTGATTCGGCGTCAAGAGAAGAACTCGAAAAAACACTTGCCGACTATAGCGGTACTTTGCTCATAATCAGCCATGACCGTTATTTTATCAATAAGTTGGCAGATAGAGTGCTTGTGCTTGATAAGAACGGTATAACCGAATATCTTGGCAATTACGATTATTATGTTGAGCATATAAGAACCGAGCAGACCGAAGTTAAGACAGCGGCGGTCAAAAAAGAAAAACCGCAGAATGATTACTTTCTGCAAAAGCAAAGACAGAGTGAAGAACGCAAAAAACAGACAAGACTTAAAAAAGCGGAAGAGGCAATTGAAAGACTTGATGAAGAAATAGCGCAGACACAGGAATTGCTGTCAGGCGAGGAAGTAGCGGCTGATTACGAAAAACTTATTGAACTTACAAATAAACTCGAAGAATTGCAGAATGAACAGGAAGAACAGTATGCAATTTGGGAAGAACTTTCAGATTAATTAAATATAAAAAGCCGTATGAAAATACGGCTGAATATCCATCCGTGGCGCAATTGGATAACGCAACAGATTCCGATTCTGGAGAATGGGGGTTCAATCCTTCGGGTGGGCCAAAAAATAAAAAACACCCTTTGCGGTGTTTTTTATTTTATATATACAAAGAAAACGAAGGGATTTGAAGCCGACCGTTAAGAAAACAGTCCGGTGGACTGTTTTTAGGGAGGAGCGTTGATGATATTATAATTGAGAACAAGCCGTTATATACGAGGCAGAGAGTAAAAGAATAAGAAAGAGTACTTCGGGTGGGCCAAAAATAAAAAACACCCTTTGCGGTGTTTTTTATTTTTATATACAAAGAAAAACAAAGGGATTTGAAGCCGCTTTTGTGGGGTTGAAGAACTTTTTTTGAAATTTTTTAAAAAAAGTTTGAAAAA
>ENA-OQCN01000112-OQCN01000112.1-human-gut-metagenome-genome-assembly--contig:-NODE-112-length-38082-cov-7.422079_pt1 | contig 38082 bp, 44 predicted proteins | sample MGYA00242497_ERZ504576 | MGnify/ENA primary metagenome ERZ504576 (study PRJEB26092, sample SAMD00036296) | human gut metagenome | host: Homo sapiens | study: EMG produced TPA metagenomics assembly of...
CATATACTGGTTCCATTCTTTTCAGAAGCCAGATCTCCACTGCTGTCACATAGTTTCTCTGGAGCGGTGCTGAATCAATGGAAATAAAACCTGCCAGCCGGTCAGGATACAATTGTGCATAAGCCTGTCCCACATATCCTCCCATTGATTGACCGATTATAATTGGTTTTATGATTTCTTCTTTTTCAAGAATCCCATTCAGCCATTTTGCCTTATCAAACAGATCAAATTCAAACCGAAACGGCCAGGATGAGGCATGAGCCGGTGCATCCCATACAATAATATTATATTTTCCATCGAAGTACTCAACCTGTTTATCAAATAATCTATGGTCGGCAGTCAACCCTGGTAAAAATACAAGCGTCGTTGTATCCAAACTCAGATTATTTGACCAATAGTGAATTGTTCCGCAAGAAGTTTGATATGTACTTTCCTTCAACAAATCCACCTCCGCAATTTTCATTTTTCTCAGTTACACAAACTGAAAAACTTTAACTATTTTCATATTGGTTTTTTATATCAAATACAGTCTGCTACATCTCATCCGGCTTTTGACCATCGTGGGCTTTCCATTGACACTCCGTCAATTTCATATCTGTAAATACCGCTTTAAACGATGAATCTTCCGGACTGCATGCATAAATTCCAAATTTGATTTTTCCTGCACCAGCCCACATATGACAAATCCTCATTTGCTTAAACCGTATTCCATCCTCAGAACATTCAATGCAATAATCATCTTCACGTCTACTGAGACGATACCACATAGATTTAATCTCTGCATCAATTTCCGTAGTTGCCCAATCTGAATATCCATTGTTTGTCACAACACTTCCCAGGTGCTGAAAATAGTCATTCTCATATTCTATAGAACCTTTCAACCAATTCTCACTGTCAAGATACATAACCACACCGCACTGATCAAAGCGATGATGGCTTTCCTTAAAATCAGTTTTCACTATAAATGAAAAAAATTTTTCCTCTGTTTCTATCTGCAGAACCGGAGCATTATCATTGCGGAAATGATAGTAAGTTCTTTGCCACAAATCAGTTCCAGGCTGTGTAATAATCTCAATTTTATCATCTGTCAGCGTGTAATCATCAGGTTCTCTCGTCCACTTAAAATCTTTTATATTCATCTCATTATCCCTCCAAATTCCGATTTCACGACATCATTTCTAATACAGATTTTACCGTACTTTTTAATCTCAGTCCATCCTTTATACCCAGGCGATAGAAAAACTCTTCTGTCTCTGCTCCGCTGGCAAATATTTCATCACAATACTTCGTAAGCACTTCCTCTTGTTCCGGAGACAGTGTTTCCAAAAGCTTCTGGTATTCCTTCTCTATATTTTCATTAAATGGCTGTGTATCTTGATTTGATTTCCATTCAGAATATGCTTTACTCATACGATTGGAGAACATCTTATCAACAGACTCCTCTACGTCTTTTGACATCTTTGAGGGAGACTCTTGCTTTTGAACTTTTTCGTTCTTCGCTTTTTCAAGTGTTGACTCGTCAATATAGTGAATAATTTCTCTCAGATTTGCCTTCATAGATTGCAGGTATCCTCTCATCAGCACTGCCAGTTTCTCTGCTTCGGTCTCCTCTTTTTCTGAATCTGACGCATAAAGTTCTTCCAGTTCCTTCATAATATCCATCCCTACTTTTATATAAAATTCTAGATCCAGCAGATCATCCATCACCTTATATAATTCTTCCATCGTCTCATCCTCCAATAATAAATCTTCCAACGCAGTTTCTCACTTCTGACTCCAATGCCAGGACAATGCTCCTGCAGCCAATACGCCTACTAACATGAATTCAGCGATTCCCAGGATAATATAATTCATGTACTGCGTGCGGTACCAAATGATGGTGCACACAAAGTCAGCCTCATTGATGCACCTTCCATCGGACTTTGCTTCCGCAGTTTCCTTCACTATCCCTTCTCTGGAATCTGTTTCCACAAGTCCCTTTCGGGTCATCTTTTTGACCGCATGTCTTTTCGCCTTAAATTCCTCCAATCGCTTTCACCTCCTTTCTCCCCAAATGGATAAAAAAATAAGGCCATCTATCGTGGATAACGGTAGACGACCTCAAGTTATATACTTCTTTATGATGTTATTACTTTGTATTTGTGTTTTAATGCTTTTGACAGTGCAACATTTGTAAATGGAACAATCTGATCATTTTGCAAGCGGCCAAGGACAATACCCGGATCTCTGTCAATTCTTTCAGCAAATCTGCGGATAGCATTTTCGCTAAACTCATTCATTCTAACGAAAGCCTCATATTCTCCCGGAGGGATCAATTTGTCTTCCGCATATTTATCTGCTGCATCCTCCTGTCCAGCGTGCTCATTTTCAAACGTAATTCCATAATCACCATTAATAATATGGCCAATCTCATGGAACAGAGTAAACCAAAATGTATCTGAATAGAAATGTCTGTCATTCACCATCAGCATTACATTCTGCCCAATCTTCTTGGTTGCACCATTTATTCCTGAACCCGGAAGATTTGGAAGTATTACGAATATTACTCCCGCATCTTCAAAGGCCTTCCTAATCAGTGGATAAAAATCACCATGCTGTGTTGTTAATGTCAATGCATAATCAACAGCTTTTTCAAACTTCTTTTTGTCAAACTTAGGTGCTTCTATCTTCAGTGCCTGATTAATTGCGATCTGAACCATTGCATTTGCTCTGGCAGTATTAGCCTCTTTCATATCCTCAGATGCACTTCGGAAACTAACTGCCATATTTTGCTTTGTAAAAACAGATAATGATGCAACATTTAAAAATTCACGTAGGCACTTAATCTGCTCATTTGTTTTTCTCGGAAGATCAGGCAATCCAAAATTCTCTCTGAAATATGTGTACTGAAAGTACTTGAAAATTCTTCTTTCCTGCTCTAATTCCTTGGATGATTCAAACTCAGCAATCAAAGCGTCATAGCTCTTCTGAAGATTCAGCCAGTAGTCAACACTAGTCCCTAACATTCGAGATAATTTCATGGCTATATCGATTGATAAGCTTTGCTCCCCACGTACCAGAATACTTAAATTCTTTGGCGTAGTATCTAATCGTTTTGCAAAATCTTTCTGAGAAAGTCCACTTTCTTCAATGATTTCTTTGATATAGTATCCAGGATGAAAAGCAATCTTATCATTATATTCAATATAATTACTCATAATGCTTACTTACCTCCTTTACTTCAACAATTCTAACCACACCAGCAATTTCATCAATATTACAAGGATCATAAGGTTCTTCATTCTCATCTAATGGCTGAATAATAATACGCATGGATCTCTTCTCGTTTTTACATCTATAGCAAAAAATCCATCCATATTGCCACTCAACTTATGAAAATGAAACGTCGGCATCATTACTATATCCTTAATTACACTCGCCTGCTGCATAGCATTTATTCGGGCAAATAGCTGGTTGCTAATGCAGCATTCCCGCCAAACAATTTTTTTGCAGTTTTTAAATCGGTACATTGTTTCTGAACTTTGCTGTTATTGTATAGTAGCTGCACGTTTGCCCTCCTTTTCAAATTACCCGTTGGGTAATCTAAATATACCATCAGGAGAGGCTCTAGTCAATAATTCACACACTCTTTTCACAATTATTCTTCCATTTCCTTCTGCTTTCTGGCTTCAACCTCCTCCGGCTTAGTAGTCATGAGTGAGTAAAGCTTCAATGTCTTATCGAACTTATCCTTGAACGGAATGATAGTGCTTCCATAGAACAAAAGTCCTTCACCCTCACCACTGTTGGTTACATAGGATGCTCTACATACATCGTCCGTTCCTCCTGAATTTGAAATCTGTTTCGTGTTCCAAATTCAAGAGCGGAGGGGACCGGCTCCTTCTGATGCCTCTGATCATGCGTACTGATTTCCTTTCAGGACACCAGATCAGGCAGATCTGTGGCTTATTGGCCGGAAATCAAAATTTCAGGACAACAAAAAAGCCCCTCCGGGGTGCTAACCCGAAAGAGCTTTTCTAATAATCATATGAAGTTTTCCTGCTGTTCTTTTATTTCCAGCATAATCAGTATAACAGTTCAAAGTATCAGGGGTATCTCAAATACCTGCCGTAAAGTATCACTGATTCCTATAAAAGTATCATCATTTGATACTTTTTAAATTGGCATAAAAATACACCGGAACTCACCAGCCCGATGTATGATCTTCCTATTTATTTAATATGCCGTGATCTTTCTCATGTTGAGCAATCGCCTGACGAATCAGATACAACACTTCTCCATTGATAGAACGCCCCTCAAGTTCAGCAAGACTTTTCAGTTTTCCGTGCGTCTCAGAATCAATCCGAAGACCAAGATGTTTATCTTTTTCCATATGGCTTCCTCTCCATTTGATAAGTACAAAATAAGTTCATAATACAAGTACATTTTAAGTACAAAACATGGTAAAATGGTTTAAATGAACTTGTTTTAAGTACACTATATTTTATTATTAGGGGAGAGCATCAAAAATATGAAGAAAGAAAAGCGATATTATCAAATCCGAATAGATTATTTCTGGCTTTCCATACTGGCAGTCATAATTGTTATCTCCATAATCATTGCATATTATGCCTCTGCCCATGAGCAGACATCTTCCCAACCAGTATCTACTAAATGGAATACCCTCATATACAAACTGAGACAGTACAGGCAAAACATGTTCTGTGTATCTTACTTTAACTACATTCTCAATCTGTTCCAAAGCAGCCAGTTTATCTTCCTTCAAAAATTCTCTTGTTTCGATACACAGCAAACACCCGGCATCTTTTTTAAGTTCTTTGACTGTACACTGTCCACCAATGATCTGCTCTGCAGATTTTTTGACTTCATCAACCTTATCATTTACATAAAGGAATAATGTATTAAAATCTCCACGAATGCAGATTGGATATCCATCAATTTCGATGATTTCAATTGCCCCGCCACCGATAGATGTTGTACCAAGTTTTAATTTAAATCCGTTTTCACTTTCAAGATCAAGATATGCATAGTTTGGTTCTTTGTTATCTTTTTCTTCAATAACAAAATCTATTGCAACACCTTTTTCTTCTGCAATCTTTAAAGAATCTGTCATATCTTCGCTGTCAATTGCCAGTCCAAGCAGACCTGCAACAAATCCTCTGTCAGACCACTGCAGTTTGTAATATGATGCATATGAACTGTTAGGATCAAAGGAAATTCGTCCTTTTTTAACAGGATCTTTTAATAACATTCTTGCCATAGCACCAATGCGATAAGGTCCTGCAGTATGAGAACTGGATGTTCCAACCATTACAGGTCCAAAAACTTCATTAAAAATACTGCTATAATATGTTTCCATACTTATTCCCTCCGTTTTTCACTTTTAGAAATATGTTCTTCCAATCTTTTCTTTACTGATATCATCAGGAGAACCAAAACCAGAATCAAAAGTAATCCCGTCACTACTGACATTATTTTTACAGACTCAAGTCCGCCGACTATCATGATTGCCACAGCTAAAACGCTGAACAAAACAGCCCAGAAAATTCTGTTTGCTCTTGCAGGGTCTTACGTCGGTGCCAAGTTATCTGTTGTTACACTTGCCAGAACGTATGCACATGAGTCAATCGTTGTTGCCAGATATACAAAACATACAAGGCACAAAAACAACATCATAATCTGTGGCATAGGCAGTGTTTTCAGGATAGCAATTACAGCATCACTTAAAAAAGAGCTGCCGCTCAATCATCATTTCAATTTTTGATGATTTTGCGACAACTCCTTTTTGATTGAGCACATCTGACAGATCTACTGTTCTTTTTCCATCTTTGGGCTTGCCGAAAAACAGTCATCCGGTATTTTCGTCAGACTTTCCGGCATATCTACCTGTTCCAGATTATCACAGAAAGAAGCAAATGTTGACGGTAATTCCGTTATTCCTTCTCCCAATGTGATCTTTTTGATTTTTGAGCCGGAAAAGGTTCCGAATCCTTCGAAAATACATTCTTTTCCAAAGACAGCCTCTTCAAATCCAGTGTCCATGAAGCAACAGCCTTTTACTGTTGAACCATCTCCTATATGTATGTATCCCCCGGCTCCTGCCCCACAGAAAGCGGAATCCCAAAGATAGTTTTCACTGGCAGGCAGCTCCACATCTCTCAGGGCTGTACAATCTCTGAATACAGATCCTTCAATTTCTACTGCCTGATTACCGAAAACTACCGTTTCCAGGCTGGTACAGCCTGAGAAGCATAGCCTCCGATCCAGGTCAGAGAATCCGGAAGTGTTACTTTTTTCAAACCGGTGCAACCCTCAAATGCTGAAACGTCAATATAGCGCATTCCCTCCGGAACTTCAACAGAAGTAATCTTTGTATTATCCTTAAATGCCAGTGAAGCAACACCATTCATTACCGTGTCTTCAATGCTGGAAGGCAGAACAAGCTCCGTTCCTTCTCCTGTATAACCACTCAGCTCCTCATAGTCATTTTTCTCATAGCCGCCATTATCCTGCTGTTCCTCTTCAAGCTGTTCCAGGTCAATCTCCAGACTTTCCAGCAATGTTTTCATCTCTTCCCTGTCCAGGAATTTCCAGAGTTCTTCTTCCGGACAATCAGGAATACTCACCAGTATGCTTAAAATATACTGATCTGTCAGATCCCTGTAAAGGGTAATGTCCCCTTCCTCTCTGCGGCATGCCACATAGTAATGACTTTCTCCCACATCTGTTTCTTTTATTTCTCCATCTGCCTTTGTTTCTGCATTTTTCTTTGCATCCGGGAAGTGAATGATCTGAATATTCAGGTTACCCTCATAAGCACAGTGAATCTTTCCATTCACAAAAAACTCTGCATATTCTCTGCCCTGCCACCGGGTTGGCAGTTTCACGGAAATTCCTTTGGCAGTTACCTCTTCATATTCAATTCCTTCCTGGAATTTTATTCCCTTCAGCACCGTCTGTATCAGCTTATCTTCCATCACAGTATAGATATCATCAAAACGCTCTGTTGTTTTTACTTCAATCTTCAGACCATCCCAGTTTCCCACATAATGATCCTTATATTTCAGAATTGCAGCATATTCTTCGCTTCCCAGATATACTGCAGTCTGATCCGGTCCGTTTTTAGCTTCATCCAGATTAGAGCTGAATACAATTGCATTCATACCACTGATGGTGGTTTCTTCTGTTTTTACCTGCTTTGCTCCTCCTTCACGGGCGTTCTGTGCATATTCAAGCTCCGTAATGCGATTTGAAAGCTGCCCGGCTGTTATGGGTGCAAGTGTCATTGTCCATTTCCCGTCTGGATCTGTAAATTCCAGATACTGCTCTTTTTTTGTCGGTTCTTCTGCTTCATAGGGAAGAGTAACCGTAAATTTTCCCTCGGCATAATCATATTCTTTATACTCCGGCAGTGGTGTGGGTGTTGCTGTGGGCGCTGCTTCTTCAGGCTTTTTCTCACCACATGCACATAAAAGACAAACACCCAAAAATACAATCGGAAGCAGCACTCTTTTTAAACTTTTCATAGCTTCTCCTTTCTGAATCCTTCCTTCACTCACATAACCTTTTTCCTCTTTTCGCTCACAGAGCTTTTATCATGCGTTAAGACGCTGTCCACAATATTCGCAATTACTCAGGCGTCCTTTTATTACCTGATTCTTTGCACCGCAGCTAGTACAGGTAACTGTAATATAAATCTTTTCATTTACACGTCTGTTTGGTGCAGTAATCATAATATAATTTCCTTCTCTGTCTATCTGGATATTCCGGATATATCCCCTGGCAATAAATTTTTCCAGTTTTTTTACTGCACTTTTTCCCAGCTCCTGCTCAAGTTTTTCAAATGAGACCGTATTCTGAGCATAAGATTCAAACCAGCAGGCAATTTCCCTGGCATTTTTCTTCCTCACTGCTTTCTGGATTTCCCGGAAAGTCGGATACAGAAACAACAAACAGAGCAGAATCTCTGTTGCTGCCATTCCCCAGCGACCTTCACCAATATACTTCTCCGATGCACCAATGGCTCCCAGGGATAAAAGCATACAGAAGCCACAAAGAACCCACTTCAGTTTTCCCAACACTCCTGCTTTTTTATTTTTTTCTGTCAAGAAATCATTCCTGTCTGTTTCCTCTCTGATCACTCAAAATTCTATGATATATTGATAAAGTTTCTGTCATCCTGCCCCCAGCAAAAGCCATGCGTCACCTGACGGATCATAATAATAAACCACATTGTCTCCTACTGCATAATAATGTTCTTTTGTAAAATGATCCTCATGATCCGTTCCCAGAACAAATACCGGACAATTTCTTCCTTCAATGTACTCCTCAGTACCTGTATACCACAGAGACATACCAATACCAAGATAATAGCTGACTTCATCTGTTTCTGAAAGCTGTTCTCTGGCAATCCTGATATCCAGTTCCGAATCATCCCCCGGATCATACTCATCCCCATTATAGTATATGGAGAAATCATAGCAGTGAGTTTCTGCTGCAAGATGTCCATCCTTTAACGACACCATAGGATGATATTGCACACTCATATTCTGCTTCTGTACAGAAACCATCACATTGGAATGAATCTCACTCACATTGCAGTGCAGGATAATGATTTCATTTTCCTGCCCCGTATAGTATGGGGCATTCAGATCATCCAGATATTCCCCTTCTTCCGTAGGCTGAGCCGGATAAACGCTGATCCTGCAATCATCCCCCGGGACAATGGCATAAATTTCATATCCCCCTGCATCAACCACTGTTCCATCCTGCAAAAAAGGATACGCTGCTGCCACTTCTCCCTGTCTGGTATATTCAAGTATCTCTGCTTCCTCTGCACCTTCATAGGTATATCCCAGAAATGCCATTCCGGCCTGACATTCATTTTCCCTGATAATGTCCTGCAGAATTGCCAGATTCTCATCTGCCCTGGCGCTTTGGCAGATACTTCTCTCATACCTCCACCATGGATACCAACAGAAAACAGTACCGCACAAGCACATACAGCAACTGAATATTTTTTCATACTCTCATCTCCCTTGTCAAATATGCTCTAACCCATTTTTCTCCGCAGATGTCACTGATTTTTTTATCAAATAAATCCCATACCCTATCCTCTTTAATGTACTCCTCGAACTCTTTTTTTACTTAATTTTGTGAAATAATTTTTCGCTTATCTACATTATACGTGCATGCTCAAATAATTACACTAGCACTTCTGACAGTATGCCTGCAATTTGGGGATATCTTCTTAATATCCGTTATACTGTTGCACTGATCAATCCAACAACTACTGACCTTACCAGAAAACTTCAAGGTGGAATCACCAAAAATGACCCTCTTGATTCTCTTACTATTTTTAAACTCTGGGGGATTGACTCCCACCACTGATACTGATTTGTTGCTCGCCACCTACAGAGGTGGGAGTCATCTCACATCTGATATAATCTTCATGTTGATTCCTCTCTGTTGTCATTCTTCTTCTTTTACAAGAGTGATCTTTCCGTTATCCAGGCATTCTACAAACTTACGAACAAGCTCCGGATCAAATTGTTTGCCAGCATCCTGGATCAGCTTCTCCCGTGCTACTTTTACAGGGAAAGCTTTCTTATAGCATCGTACGGATGTCATGGCATCGAATGAATCTGCCACACACAGGATACGTGCAGTCAGTGGAATATCTTCGCCTGCAATTCGGCGTGGATATCCTTTTCCGTCATAGCGCTCATGATGACCGATGACCGCCGGGATAACATAATCCAGTGACGGAAGATGTCGGATAATGTCGATGGAAGCTTCTACATGGCCTTTGATCATCTCGTATTCTTCATCTGTCAATGATCCTGCCTTATTTAATACACTTTCCGGAATACCAATCTTACCGACATCATGCAAAAGTGCTGCCTGACGAATAATCTCGATCATATCTTCGTTCATTCCAAGTGCTTTTGCAAGTGCTGTTGCATAATAGGCAACATTTGTAGAATGGCTGAAGGTGTAATGATCTTTTGCGTCAATGGCTGCGGTCAATGCGTAGATGGTTGACTCATATTCTTTATAGATATGTGCGTGGTTCTTTGCATGAGCATTTTTATCATTATTGCGGAACATGGTATCAAAAACCTGAATTCCATTTTTTCCGCTGTGTTTTACGTGGTAAACCGCAAGGTCAACATTTTCCATCAGCTCTTTGACATTCTTTGCCGCATACGGTGCTGCGCTGATTCCTGCGCTGACCGTGATTGGTTTAAGCTTCATATCAGTCTGCGGTTATTCATAACATAAACCTGTTTTGCAATGGATTCTACCAGATTTCTGGCAGAGAAAAGGTCGTATCCTGGAAGCAGAACAGCAAATTCTTTCGCGCCATAGCGGCTGCTGATAATGTCTGCGACGCGCTGCAGACACAGATCGCCTTCTTTTATACCATACAGCTGATTGTATAATTTAAAATCATCTACGTTGATAATGGCCAGTACCAGAGAGGCATCTCTGTTTTTCTCGAATTCTTCGTTAAGAACTTCATAGAAATATTTTCGATTTAATAATCCAGTCAGTTCATCGGTTCTTGCCTCAAGACGGGCATTCTCATACAGCTTTGCATTTTTGATAGCAATAGATGCCACTGATGTGATGTTTGAGATTATCTCTACTTCATCGTATGCGAGTCTCTTTTTTGAAGAAGATGATGTGATCAGAATCACTCCCGCCAGATTATCACCATCTTTTAATCCGGCACAGTAACGTATATGGTTTTTATCCAGCTGATGTTTTTCCTCCTCCCACATGGACTTGTACTCTACAGAGTAGCGGAAATCACGGTAAATGATCTGTTCTTCGTGGTCTTTCAGCCACTGGACCATTGGATTTTCTTCTTCAAAGGCAAACGCCAGATCACTTAAAGGCTGGTCACTTGCAACCCCACAATATGCCTCGCTAGGTGCGTCCTGCATACAGATATAGATATTTCCAACCTCCATCAGATCTTTCATAACACGGATTGTTTTGTCCAGGATTTCCTGAAGATCCAGTGTTTTGGAGATTGCTAAGTTAAATTCTCTGATTTTCTCAGCCTGATGGTTTTCTTCTCTGACAAACACGTTGCGGATCAAAAGCTTCCACAGGAATATAAAGAATGCATAAATGATCAGGAAAACAATTGCAAAAACAAGCGTATAAATTTGGGTGTTCTTATCCGGCTGCATGTGGAATAAGTTTTGCAGGGATGGAACGATATTTAAGAAAACAAGAATGGAAAACAGAAAGCCGATACCATAGCACAAGGAAGGGGATGCCAGCATCTGCAGACGGAACAAACGTCTGCGAATCAACGCGTAGAACAGTAAAAATACGTTTACTACACCACTTAAGATATCAATCGGAAATCCACTGAAGAATGGAATTCCAAGAAATGCATTTCCTAACAATAATGTCAGAACTCCCAGCATGACTGGTTCGTACTGGACTTTCATAGTTGGATTGTTTTTACAGATCCGTACAAGGACTGTAAAGATATGGAGCAGGAATATTGCCACTGGTATAAAAAATACGATGATCGCAGGCTTGATCTCATATACAAAAGTTGCAGCTCCGTTTTTTCTACCATGCTCGGTGATTCAAGGAAAACTCCAAATTGTGCGTTCAGCCAGAAGCAGATCAACATGACTGCAAGGTATATTCTTCCTGAAATGCCGTTCTTTTCGCCGCCAAAGGCAAGAATAAAACGGTAATACGCATATGGCAGCAATAAAATTCCCAACAGGGAAACCTGGTACCAGAATTCACATCCAGGCCAAAGCTGTGCTCGCATAAAGCGGAACCTCCGGCCCAGAATAGCAGGCCCGTCAGCACCACCAAAAAACTGTTTATTAGACAGCTCCTTCAAAGAAAATCTGCAGGATACCTTTCTTCTTTTCTTCTGTAAGTTCATTCCACCCACACTTTTCTCTGGATCTTTTCACCTGTTCACTTGTAAGCCCAGATTTCTTGCCATTCACCCTTTCAAGAACCTCTTCTACCGTCTGCTGATAAATTTCCTTCATCACTTCCGCCTCATCGTTTCTAAGTATTTACTACCTGAATTTCTTATGCAATGAAAGACCTCTTTGAAAAAAATATAAAAAAAGACCTTCATTGCATAATAAAAAATGCAATAAAAGTCTCACCATTTCCTTATGATACCGGATGCTTCCACCGTACTGACAACATCACAAACGCAATTTGTTAAGCGCAGGTTACTCCCCTTTATTGGATCAAATCCAATACCAAAAGTAACATCATTGTCAAGATACTTTATCATTACTTTTTCATTTTATGTTATACTTTTTACATCGTTAACACTATTAAAATAAATTCTCCGGAGGTGAATCAAATGGATCATACGAATAATTCCTGTTGTTGTGGTGAAGCGGAACATTTTTCCGGATGTCTGATTTGTGGTGCTCCTATTACGTATCGTGCTGAAAGCTCTATTCAGACGTGTAGTATCTGCCATAAAGAGCAATTAACCAATGCGGTCTGTGAAAATAGTCACTTTATCTGTGATGCCTGTCACAGCTATGGCACATATGCTCCGGTAATCGCAGCGCTCAGAGACAGTACCGAAAAAGATGCTTTGCTTCTTCTGGAAAAAATTATGGATCTTCCATCTGTACATATGCATGGACCGGAGCATCATGCAATTGTTCCATGTGTTCTTCTGACAGCGTTTCGCAATAATGGAGAACATATGGATTACGATGCTGCACTATCTGAAATCTGTAAAAGAGCGAAGCAGGTTCCGGGCGGTACCTGTGGTTACTGGGGTGTCTGTGGAGCTGCTGCCGGAGCCGGTATTTTCATGTCCGTTATGACTGGATCCAGTCCACTTCACAAAGATGCATGGCCGTTTCCTCAAAAACTTGTTTCCATTATTTTATCCAGACTGGCAGATGTTGGTGGACCTCGCTGCTGCAAACGTACCAGCAGAATTGCCATTGAAGAAGCTGTTCATTTTTACAGTCAGTTTTGTTCTGTAAACATTCCGTTGTCTTCTATAACGTGTAAATACTGCGAAGATAATCGCGAATGCATCCAGGAAGATTGTCCATACTATTCTGAATAACAGGCAAGGCAGTGATTCCATGATACCACGAAATCACTGCCTTGTAACTCGTTTGCCAGGATACAGCGCCCCATCTTCCCACTTTGCTTTTCTGCAGTTCCATGAACAAATATCCTTCTCTTCCAAAATACTCCTGATTCGTTCTTCTCCATTGTCCGATGTAAAAAGTGCTGTAATTTCCTTTTTTCCATCTACAATTTTCACACAATAATCTACCAGTTCCGGAATCTCAAACAGCAATTCATCCATCTCTCTGATACTTCCCAATGGATCCATCCGCTTTACAAAGTCCAGACGTTTTATTTCACTTCCACAGAAACATCTTCCCGGAATAATCCTTGTCCAGTCACCGGTTCGATATCGAATCAACGGCTGTGCTTCCATTCCAATGGTTGTAATCACCAGTTCTCCCCTTTCACCGTCCGGCAGTACATTTCCGTTCTCATCTATAATCTCTGTAATACAATGGTTTTCCCGCATATGCATGCCCTCATGCGCCGTGCAGCAAATGGCACCTCCAAGCCCCATCTCTCTGGAACCATAGTGCGGCCAAAGTCGTGTTTGCAGAATTTCTTCGATTGCTTTCATGACAGTTTTCGGACAGGCATCTCCGGATACCAGTGCTCTTTTTATACTGCCTTTTCCGCACATTCGAAGCATGGAAAGCAATGCCGTCGGCATTCCCACATACGTATCCGGCTGCTCCTCTTCCAGAATCCTGTTCAGTTCGCCATAAGTTCTTCCTGTCCCGGTCGAAAGAGGTTTTGCTCCCAGACGTCTGATTGCCTCCGCGATCAGTTCTCCCAATCCAAAAGGACCTGAAAACGGCATAGCCACCATCGTTATACTTCCAGGATAAATAAATTCACCCAGACCTGCCATAAAAAGTTCTATGGTGTGTTCACAGTCTCCCTCTGTATAGAATACACGTTTACCGGCACCGGTAGTTCCGCTTGTCTGTTCTGATATCACTTTCTGGACTTCCCCCTGGGAGCAAAGCAGCATCCTGCCTCCATCTCTTGCCAGATCTGTTTCTGTTGTAAAAGGAAGGCTTCTCAAATCTGTCAGGCTTTCCAGTCTTTCCGGAAAATCTCGGTAAAAACCCTCTCGTTCTTTTTCTCTCTTCAGTACAATATTTAATTTCTTCAGCTGTATTCTGTGTATTTCATCTCTTGTAATCTCTGTAATGCCTTCCTGCTTACAGATCATTGCATCTATATTCGATCGTTTCACTTTCTGTATAAATATATTCCTTTCGAATTCGTCAGATTATATGCACAAAACGGTACCATTCCATAATCAGAATCCACCTCGCAGATATAACATCTTTTCAGACGTTCAAGATCCAGATTCCATGCATCCTGAAAAATCATCCCTGATACCGCAAAAGTTTCATTATGAACCCGGATCAGGAATTCATCCAGCGCATCTGTCTGTGTCATTTCATCATCATCAAATTTTTTTGTGCTATAGCTCCACTGATTTTCCACATACTGTCTGGAATTATCGCTGGTAGTACAACAACATCCTCTGCCTGATTTCTTTTCCAGAAGTTTCAGTTCCCTCTCACCTTTTTTCAGATAACTTGCATGAAAAGAACAGTATGGATTCTCTGCTCCACCACCGGCAAAATCCTCACTTTTCATAAGCCCGTCAGTCTGTTCCTCGATCAGCTTTAACATCTTTGGTATGGTAATCGGAGCTTGTGGACGCTGCTGAGAACATCTGCCAAAATAGCTGATCGGCTGGAAATGTACTCCTCTTACAAATGGCATATGATCCATCGCAAACTTAAGGATATCTCCAACCTGCATGTCATTTACTCCTGGAGCAATGACAGGTACCAGGGCAATTCCCAGTTCCGCTTCCGAACAGTTTAACACAGCCTTTTCTTTCAGTTCCATCATAGAACGTCCGCGCAACGTCTGATACACGTCATCTGTGACACCGTCAAACTGAAGAAATACTGTATTCAGTCCTGCTTTTTTTAGTTTTCTGGCATATCCTGCTTCCTGCGCAAGACGGATTCCATTGGTATTCAATTGAAAAAATGTAAACCCTTTTTCTCTACCCATATGTATGATCTCCGGAAGATCCTCCCGCATGGTTGGTTCTCCTCCTGAGAGCTGTATATTGAATGGTCCCCCATGATCCATCAGAAAATCATATTGCTTTTCTATTTCATCAATTGAAGGATCACCGTTTTCCAGACATTCTCCTGCCGAAGCAAAACAGACCGGGCAGTGCATATTACAGCGCTTTGTCACTTCCAGTATCATACAACAGCCTTTTCGTTCGTGCTCCTCACAGAGTCCACAATTATCCGGGCAGGATTTCTCTTTGATTTTTGGATTTACAGGAGTCTCCGCAGACAGGTTTTCTCTTCCCCAGGAAAGATACTCTGCTGCCGTTCCTTCCCAGATCAGTGTCTGAAACTTTCCGTGGATATCACATTCTTTCACCAGATAAATGCCATCTTCACCGATACATTTTTTAGCCGTAAGTACTTTCATACATATCGGGCATACACTTTTTGTTTTACCCAGCGTAATCATAGTTCCAATATTCCCCGTTCTGTCAGTATTTCTATCACTTTCGTATAAGTATCTGCAATCAGCGCAGGACATTGCTCCATAATCACTCCCCAATCCAAATTAGAAGTGATATCCTTACAATAAAAAGCACCAAATTCTTCTTCGGTCTTCTTATGGAACCACTGATATAATTCCTGCACAGCCGGTTTCATCTGTATATCTTCTTTCTCCTGCGGAGCCAGATTGCCAAGGAACAAACCTATCGCACAGGCTCCTCCTGTCAGGCAGCCACAGGTATCTCCACAGTAACCGATCCCACCGCCAAGACCTCCCAGAGCCTTTACAAGCTGTGGATTTTCCTCACCTATGGCTTCCAGTGTCATAATCATAACCATTTGTGAGCAATGATAACCCATACTGCTAAGTTCTATGATTCTTTCATAAAGATCCATGTGCTACTCCTTTCTGCCAACCAACATGGTATAGCGCAGCTTCTTTCCTTTATATTCTTTCTGCAGAAGCTTATACTCTTCGCAGCAGAACGAATCATTCCAGATTGCTTCCAGATAATATTCCCGCCAAAGTAACGTCTGATCCTCCTGCCGGAGAATGGTAAATCCTGTCTGTTCTGCCATTTTCAAAAGATTTCCGGTATCAAGATCTGACAATAAAAGAAAACCTCCCTTTTTCAAAACGCGCCAGCATTCAGATAGTGCATTTTTCTGATCTCTGCTAACAAAAAATGCACACTGCTGATGCAAAGATCTATACTGTCTGATGAATACTGCAAATGCAGAAAATCGCCAATTTCCACATCACTGCCCCGTGGGAAAAGATCCACGCCATGTGCTTCCAGCCCAAATGATTTCAGGATTCGAACCGTGTCTCCTTCTCCTGCTCCAAGATCCAGTGCTTTCATTTCTTTTTTCCATTCTATGTTCTCCAGAAGATGAAGCGTCTGCGCTTCCCCTCCCGGATGCCTGTTCATCTATTTATCCTCCAGTGCACGCTCCACCGCGAGCACTTTTCCAAGTGCGAGTTCTTCCGGAACATACACAAACCCACACTTTGGACAGACAGGCATTTCCACAGGAAACCCATTTTCCAGATACATAAATTTTGCTTTTCCTTTTACAAGAGGAACCTTACATTTCATGCAGGTCAGCTTTCCTTCCGGATCAATCGTATAATATGTTCTTTCTACTGCCATTACTGTCCCACCCTTTTCATAATATTCATTCGATGACTGTATGCTCTGTGTACCAGATATCCGTCTTCTGTTTCCACAAACCGCACCCAGAATGTGACATTTCCCAGTCTGCTTCTTGTCACCAGTTCTTTTGTTTCTTCATCCAGGATTGCTTCCCGATTTTCTCTGTAATCTGATAACACACGTTCCACATCACTTTTCAGTATCATGCGCTCATCCATCATATGGATTGCCTCCTCTGTATAGGCAACAGTATAGTCTTTTTTCTCCATGATCGGTTCCTCATTCCAGATGTTTTTTAAAAGTGTCTGTTTCAATATGAGCCTGTTGTAGCGTTTCTCACTGATATCAGGCATGTTGCTGGCATTTGCACCATACAGAAGTTCCATGATATGTCTGGATTCTCTTCCCTCTCTGGCAAATCGGTCTCTGCATGCCATGCAGTATGTAATATATGGTGCATCGGAACGTTCCAGACACTTTTCTGTCATTTTCGCTGCCATATCTTTATTGGCATATGCCGTCAGACCTCCATATCCACAACATGGAGACAAATCTCTGGAATATTCTGTATCTTCAACGGTACATCCCATATCCAACAAAAGTTCTCTTATAATATCCTGTGTCTGTGCATCCCCTCTGGCACCACAGGCATCATGTATGGCAACCGGTATCTCCAGTCCTTTTGCCTGCTGTGGAAGTCCGATTTCTTTCAAAATTTCCCAGATTCCTATAACATGCGCTCCAATACTTTCTTTTAGCTGCTTCATACAGGTTGGACAACCTGCTATGATGATCGGATCACCAAGCTTGGCTAGTTCCTGTTTCAGCTGCTCATTTACTTTTTCTGTCATTTCATAGCGGCCTGCCCATTCGCTGATTGCACCACAGCATCCTAGCATCAGAGCAACACCTCCATCTACCCGATTACTTAAATCTTCGTATGCCTGCATAACCACATCCGGCGCTATCGCACCTGCCTGACAGCCTGGGAAAAATACATATCTGCAAGTTTCATATCCCGGCTGGAGTCTGCTCAAAAAAGCCTCTGAATTTGAAAATAACATGTCCATCAGTGCAAATTCATGTGGCGCCAGCGGCATCTTATCTGTAGATACCATATTTTCTCTTGCTGACTTGCACACCTGACTCATATCAAATCCATTCGGACAGATCACCGTACACTGTCCACAGAGGGCACAGGCATTCATCGGTTTGTTCATCGGATGATCTCCCATGATAATCTGCGTATTATTATAGATCTCACGGGCTAATAAACCCGGATGTTTTTGATATTCACTTAAATACACACAGCCTTTCATGCATTCGTCACAATGACACTGAATACATCGTTTTGCTTCTTCTACAGCTTCTTCTTTTGAATATCCATTCTGACCACAGAAAATCTTATTCGATCCATGGATTCCTTCCATGTTCGTATAAAGCTTGGTAGTCACTGCTCCTTCACTGCCTCTATTGCTGTGCGGCGATAAATTCTGTACCAGAAGATCCACTGTCAGAGCTGCCCGCTTTGCGGCAAAAGCCGCATCCATCACAGATTCCGCAGGTCCGCTGACAATCTTTGCCTGTTCTCTTAACATAATCTCGACATCTGCTTCTTCCGGAGCTAACATTTTTGCCACTTCTTCTGATGCGCAGACCACATCTGCCAGTTCCATTTTTTCTCTGATAAACGAAAGATTCAAACTGCATCCAAATTCAAAAGAAAGATCCATAGATTTCAGACGTTTCACTTCATTGCTGCGGTCTGATTCCAAAAGATGTCCGGCTGCCGCTGCAATATAGCTTTCATAATCTTCTTCCTTACAATAAATTGTCGTAGGATACATTTTCTTTTCCAGTTCCCCTGCAAGAAACAGTGGAAATAATCCAGAACCAAAGATTGCTGCCCTTTTCTTCTTTCTCATGCGAAATACACTGCTTCGTCTTCCCGGTTCTCCATACCGGACAATCGCACGTTCTACTTCTCGTATGGAGACACCATCACCAAGTTCACAAAGCTTGCAATTATCTTCGCAAGGTGCCGTACATCCATCACAGAGAATCATTGGAAATGGTGTAATTTTCTCATAAATTGCCAACGCTTTCTTAAAATTTCCTTTTGCAGCATAATACAGCATCTCTTTTGTATCCATTTTGAAAGGACAGGCTGCAACACAGTAGGCCGGCTGTTCATGGACGCAGAGACTGATCATATGATCCATCTCTTCTTTTGACATTCGATTTACATGATAAACGTGAGTAGAACCCCTCTCCTGTATGTATGTCATAACCTGATACTCCTTTCGTCTGTAAAGGGGAGGCAGTTTCCCGTCTCCCCTGATTATATCACAGTTGGCAGCTTTTACTCCAACCACATTATGAATTAAGCTTATTTCTCAAGTTCTTTTAATGCTGCAAGAACCTTTCCGGACGGGCAGGGATACGTGTAATACGTGCACCTGTCGCATTAAAGATTGCATTCAGGATTGCAGGATGTGGAGCATCCAGTGGAGCCTCACCACAACCAGCCGCACCGTAAGGACCACTTGGACGATATGTTTCATTGAAGTGAAGTTCAATATCATCCGGAGCATCCTTTGGATATGGAATACCACAATTCTTCAAAGTGGTGTCATGGTTCAAATCTTCAAAATCTTCCGAAAGAGCAAGACCGATACCCTGTACAAGACCACCATAGAAATTACCTTCTACAAGAAGTCTGTTCATGATCGTACCTACGTCAGCTACGCAAGTAAATTTCTCAACGGTAACTTTACCTGTTTCTGTATTAACAGCAACTTCCGGCAGGAAGATAGTATACATATAAGTTGCAAATGGATCGCCCTGTGCGGTATCCTGATCGATCGGATGATCTGCACAGAATGTAGTTACCCAGTTACCTTCATATTTTGTTGCAAGCCCTTCTGCTACCATCTCATCATAAGTACGGAATGTTCCGTCTTCTTTCTTCATTGCTGCTACAAGATTTTCTGCAGCCAGACGACATGCATTACCTGACATAACCTGTGAGCGTGATCCTCCTGCAGGTCCTGCATTCGGACATGTCTTCGTATCATTCATAACCAGTTTAATCTGTTCCGGTCTGATTCCTGCCTGACGCAGTGTTTCATGAGATGATACAAGAACACCCATATCAGCCCCCTGTCCATGATCTTCCCATGCAGCATACATCGTAACGGTTCCATCCGGATTTAATTCTGCAAATGCATTTGATGTATCAACACCATCAAGACCACAACCGTATACTCCAAGAGATACACCGATACCATATTTCATCTTTCCGTCAGAAGCTGCATTCTTTTCGGCAACACGTTTTTTCGCCGCTTCATACAATGGACGTGCTTTCTTAAACAAATCTTCCTCACAATATACCTCCGGTGGATAACCTGTCGGATGGTAGTGCCCTCTGATTCTTTATAGCAGTTCATTTCACGGATATCAAACGGATCGATTCCCATCTTAGCTGCCAGCACGTCAATTGCAATCTCAGATCCCATATAAGACTGTGGTGAACCATAAGCACGGAATGCGGAGCCCCATGCATGGTTTGTAAATACGGTTGTTGATTTATTACGAATAGAATTAATTCCATAACCTGCGCCTGTAAACTGAGAAAGTCTCATGGTAAGCAGATCGCCAAATTCTGAATATGGACCGTGATCTACATAGTTGTTACCCCAAAGTGCTAAGAGTTTACCATTTTCATCTGCTGCAAGCTTAATATTCATAAATGCAGGAGATCTCTTTCCTGTATAAGTAATGTTCTGGAACTGATTAAATACCAGCGATACCGGACGTTCCAGAATCTTAACAGCTGCACCAATCAGAGCCTCATTTGTCGGTGAGAACTTGTAACCAAATGTTCCGCTGCATGGTTCTGAACAAGTCTTAAGTTTTCCATTGGTACACCGATACCATCTGCGATCATAGGCATATGAAGATGTATACCGATAGATTTGGAATGCACTGTTATCATACCGTCTTCATCAATATATCCATAGCCACAGTCCGGTTCAAGGTGAAGATGTGGCTGACGTGAGCAGTAAGATTCAATCTCAACCTGCTGGGAATCTGGTATACTATCCCAGTCAAAATCAGGACCTTTGATACAATTTGTCTCAAAGAATGCATTTGGAATACCAGGATGAATATCTGCTGCATCAGGTGCAATTGCATCCATTGCGTTCATGTATGCAGGAAGTTCTTCAATCTCAACCTTTACTGCATCAGCAGCTGCACGGGCATGTTCTTCTGTATCCGCAGCTACAATCGCAATTGCATCGCCAAACTGGAAGATCTTTTCATCACAAAGTACCGGACGTTCAAAACCGTCTGTCTTATTGTGTTTTGGAAGCATTACGAGTCCATTGATCTTGTTGGTTCCACCTGCTGCCTTTATGTCTTTTGCAGTAATCACACGTACAACACCCGGCATACTTTCTGCTTCTGTTGTATCAATGCTAAGAATATTTGCATGAGAAACCTTCGCCTGTGTAAGCGCAAGACGAAGCGTTCCAACCGGCATCTTTAATGCATCATCTGCACCGAAATCCCAAGTACCTGTTACTTTCTGTGCTGCTGACGGACGAATATAATTTGTACCCACGATAGAATCTTCTGTCTGTCTGAACACAAGATCTTCCTTTGTCATCTCGCCGCGCAGAACTGCTGCAGCTGCCATAGTTGCGTCAATAAGTGGCTTGTAACCTGTACAGCGACAAAGGTTACGCTGTTTGTTAAACCAGTCTCTTACCTCTTCGCGAGTCGGACTTGGATTCTCATCAAGAAGCACTTTTGCTGAGATAATAAATCCCGGTGAACAGAAACCACACTGTGCACATCCATATGCCATCCATGCAACCTGAATTGGGTGCATATCAGAAATGGTTCCGACACCTTCAATCGTTGTAATCTCTGCGTGGTCAGGAACACGGCTCATCTTATAGATACAGGATCTTGTAACTTTTCCGTTCATAATAACATTACATGCTCCGCAATGACCTTCTCCACAGCCAATCTTACATCCTGTAAGAAGAAGATGCTCACGAAGTACTTGAGCCAGTGTCTCATCCTTATCAAGAATAAGGATTCGCTCCACACCATTGATCTTCAATGTCTTTTTAATCATGTTTCATTCCTCCTTTAAAAAATACACGTTCCGATGTTACAAATCTTCTGACTTATGTGTTCCGCATGGATCATGATCGACTCCCTTACCCGTCAGATCTTTAAGTTTTTCCATTCCTCTGACAGAATAGAAAACAATGGAAGAGCTGCTTCCGTCCAGATTCTCACCGCTGAGTTTTAAAACATTCGCATTCTCATAATAATCAATCGGAAGTGTCCGACTGTATTGCTCTCCTGTGCGCTCATCTTTTACCTGTATCGTAACTTCTTTTGCGGTAATTTCAAAAATCTTATCCATGGAAACGTTCTCCTGTTTACATTATTTTGTATAATTTCATGTTATCATAATTTTGTACAGTTTTACAAATTGTAAATAATTATTAGTTGGCTATTTTTTGCTCTTTTTTATATTGTTTTATTACTTTGTCGAAAATTTTACTATTTATCCTCACTTTTCATGCTATAATAATATCAAATTTGTACAATGTTATTTTTAGGAGGTATCTATGATGCAGACAGGTGCTCTCATCGTAGCTGCAGGGAAATCGTCACGAATGGGAGACTTCAAGCCCATGCTTCAGCTTGGATCCATTTCCATCGCGCAGCGTGTGATTAATAACTTCCGGCAGGCCGGAATCTCTAAAATAGTGGTGGTAACCGGATATAATGCGGATGCTCTGGAACGCCACCTTGCTTCCAATCATGTTATTTTTCTTCGAAATGATGACTATGAAACTACTCATATGTTTGATTCTGTCAGGATTGGACTGGAATATTTAAAAGACAAAGTGGATACGGTACTCTTTACACCTGTAGATGTTCCACTATTCACAGCACATACCGTTACACAAATGCTTTCTCTTGGACAGCCTCTTGTCACTCCGGTCTGTAACGGAACTCCAGGTCATCCGATCCTGATTCGTTCCTCATTAATTGAGTCCATTTTAAGCAATGATGGAAACACTGGTCTGAAGGGTGCTGTAGAACATTGTGGAACTCCCATGTATTGTTTAAATGTAGAAGATCCTGGAATCATTCATGATACGGATACACCAGAGGATTATGCAGAACTTCTTCGTGCACACAATCAAAGTCTGATCCGTTCAGAGATTCAGATTCAGCTGGCACGGGAAAAGGTCTTCTTTGATGAACAGCTTTATTCGCTGCTTACACTGATTCATGAAACAGGATCTGTTCGTGATGCCTGCGAACGCATGCACATTTCCTACTCCACCAGCTGGAATCTGATCCATACATTAGAATCTCAGCTTCATGAACCGCTGATTATTCGAAGTCAGGGCGGTGTAAAGGGCAGTCACAGTGAGCTGACACCATACGGAGAAGAATTTTTGAAACGATATGCCCGTTTTTCAGAGGAAACACGTACCTGTTCCGAAGCAATATTTGAAAAGTGTTTCAGAGGATTTTTCAATGCGTAATCTTTATCTTATTCGACACGGAAAAACACAATATCCAGATGAACATTCTTACTGTATCGGTCAGACTGATTTTTCTTTATCTATGCTTGGACATCTGCAGTCAGTCCTTCTTCACGGAGAACTGGATGATAAAATAACTGCTGTTTACTGCAGTCCTTTGTCAAGAGCTATGGAAACGGCTGCACATATCACACCTGATCTTCCACATATCACTATCTCAGATTTAACAGAACGAAATCTGGGAGAATGGGATGGTCTTTCATTTGATGAGATACGCAAAAGATGGCCGGACATATATGAAGCACGTGGAATGAATCCTGATTACCCGATTCCAGGAGCAGAAACTCCTTTCGCATCTGGCATGCGTTTTTCGCAGGCAATTTATGAGATTCTTCGTTCTTCTGAGGGTGATATTGCGATTGTTGCTCATACAGATGTAATTTCTTCTTATCTGTATTTGCTTGATTCAAAACAGCATGCCAGACAGTATTTTCGTCTTCCATGTGGTTCCTATTATCATCTGAACGCAGACGATAACGATCATGTTGCCTTATCTGATTCGACTTACCTGCTGCCTCATCCTGACTTGCATGACGAACTATGCCGGATGCTTCGCGATGCGGTGTCTCTTCCTCATCATGTACAGGCGCACAGTGATGCAGTGACTGAATTGGCTTGCCTTTTCTGCGATCTGCTGGAATCTCATGGTTACTTTTTTAATAAAAAACTGATTCGCTCCGGAGCGCTCCTTCATGATATTGCCAGACTTCAAAAACATCACACCAAAACAGGTGGTGATCTTTTCTTACAATTAGGCTATACTGAAATCAGTCAGATTATTTCACAACATCATGGTTTACAGAAGACAATTCTGAATGAAGCGGCTATCGTCTTTTTATCAGATAAACTGATTCAGGAAACCGAACGTGTAACCATCGAAAAACGATTTGCGGACAGTCTGTGTAAGTGTAACAGTCCCGAAGCTTTGAAATCTCATGAACGACAGCTTAAACAGGCTCTTGATCTGCAAAATATGATACAGACCATCTGTCACATGACGATATGACTTATAGAAAATTACAGGAGGTGTTTTATATATGAGAACTTTATTTCAGATCATACAACAAGAATTTCAAAAAGGAAACGACCTTGTGCTTGCATCCATCGTTGCTTCCTCAGGATCGACGCCAAGAGGTGCCGGTTCCCGTATGTTGGTTGGAAAAAAAGGCCGAATTGCCGGAACCATAGGCGGAGGTTCTGTCGAATATCGTGCAGAGCTTATGGCACTTGATATTCTTGAAAAGAAAGAATCCTGTGAACATGAATTCCGGTTGAATCGCAAAGATGTTGAAAATATCGGTATGATTTGTGGTGGTGATGTTACCGCATTTTTCCAGTATCTGGATCATAATGACCCTATTATTATGGAACTTGCCGTAACTGCTGAGACATTATATAAAGAACGAAAAGATTTCTGGCTGATCTGTGATCTTCATGCTACATCCGGTATGAGTCTTTACAGTGCATCCTATGGATTGACTGGAAATGCTGATGTTCCTTCTTCCATCTTATCTTCCTTATCTGCAAGACCATGCCGTCATCGCAATGAAACCTGTGACCTGTTTACAGAACAAATCGGTACATCCGGAACTGTCTATGTATTTGGAGGCGGGCATGTTTCACAAAAGCTGGTACCAATACTTGCAAGTGTTGACTTTCACTGCATCGTTCTGGATGACCGTCCGGAATTTACAGATCCTGCTATTTTCCCGGATGCAGCGGAGACAATCCTTTGCGATTTTGATCATCTGGATCAGAGCATTTCTATCACAGATGCTGATTATTGCTGTGTCATGACACGAGGTCATGCCTATGATACGATTGTGCAGGCACAACTTCTTGCCACACCTGCATGCTATATCGGCGTCATTGGAAGTCTCGCCAAAAGACTGGTGTATTTCATCGTCTCGTAGAAGAGTATGGAATCGATGAGCGAGAATTAGACCGTATTATCACGCCTGTGGGACTTAATATTAAAGCAGAAACACCTGCTGAAATCGCAATATCTATCACAGGACAAATGATTCAGGTTCGAGCTGAAAGAAAGGCTGCTATGAAATGATGACAAAACATGTCTACAAAACTATTATATTCGGTGCCGGACAGATTGGGCAGATGACTGCCCGACTTCTTGGAAATTCCTATCAGATCATGTGCTTTGCCGATAACGATCCGCGCAAACATGGACAATTTATTGGTAATATCCCAATCTGTTCTCCATCAAAGGCCGCTGCTCTTCTTCCTGATCTGATTATTCTTGGTGTATTGGATGAAGGGCGGCGTGGTTCTATGATGCAGCAGATGGAGCACTTGGGCTATCACGGTTCATTTTGTGATCCTTCTGCACTTCGCATGTTCGATGCACGGGTTGCGGTTATGCGCCTTTTAGCCGAACAGATGCATCAACAAAATATCCCTGGAGATGTGGCAGAACTTGGTGTTTTCCAGGGTGATTTTTCTTGCCTGATCAGTACGGCCTTTCCGGATCGAAAAATACATCTTTTTGATACTTTTGAAGGCTTTTCAGAAAAAGATATTGCCGTAGAAACCTCCAGGCATCTGTCTCGCGCTAAAACAGGTGACTTTTCTTCTACAGATGTAGACTCTGTTCTTCGCATCATGCCTGATCCATCACATGTGATCATCCATAAAGGATGGTTTCCGGATACTTTTTCCGATATTACCGATGAAACTTTCTGTTTCGTATCATTAGATGCAGATCTCTATGCTCCAACTGCTGCTGCATTACCTCTGTTTTATGAACGTCTGTCTATCGGCGGAGTTCTCCTGATCCATGACGTATACAGTACCCAGTTTTCCGGATGTAACAAAGCTGTAGACGAATTCTGCCTGAAACACCACCTGTTTGCAGATCCTGTATGCGATCTGCATGGAAGTGCTATTATCCGAAAAATCATTTAAAACCTAATCGAAAGCCTTTCATAATCCTATACGCCTTCTGTATTATGCTATTTTACGAGATACCCTCCATCCACCGGAATGATTGCTCCGTTGAGATAGTCGGATGCATCTAATGCCAGAAAAACACAAGGACCTTTCATATCTTCCAGAGTTCCCCAGACGTGAGCATGAACACGTCCGGTAATTTCTGCATATCGTGGATTCGATGGATCTGTCAGTGCCGTGTTCATCTCTGTATCCATATACCCAGGTGCGAGAGCATTCACATTAATTTTTTTGATGCCCACTCATTACAAAATGCTTTTGTGAGCTGAGCTACTGCCCCTTTCGATGCTGCGTAAGCCGGAACAGTATAACCACCAAAGAAAGATAACATAGATGCAATATTTATAATCTTGCCCTTGCTATCCTGTGCAATAAACTTTTTGGCAGCTCTCTGACACCAGTCAAATACTGCATTCTGATTCACTTCAATGACATACTGATAATCTTCCATTGGAAATTTCTTCACTTGGATGACGGCGCTGTACTCCCGCTGCATTTACCAGAATATCCAGAGGATTTCCCAACTTTTCCACAGCTTCTTCAAATCCTCTTGCACGATCTTTGGCATCTGCCAGATTTGCAATTACTCCATGACACAAAAATCCTTTTTTGGTAAATTCGTCCGCAACTGCTTCTGCTTTTGCAGATGATCCTACAATGACAACTTCTGCTCCTGCTTCCATCAAGCCTTCTGCCATGCCATATCCCAGTCCTCGCGTTCCACCTGTAACGATTGCTTTTCTTCCTGTTAAATCTGTAAAATTCTTCATCTTCTCCTCCATTCTGTGCAGTAATTACACGTTACGCAATCGATTGCGTAATTAATAATACCACAGAACAATTACTCCACACTTTAAAAGACATAAAATTTACGGATATAGAAGAACAGGCTTCATGCCGATATATGAACGTCAGGAAATCACTGACGATCTCCATGAAACCTGCGGATTCAGAACGGACTATCAATCATAACAAAACGGAAAATGAAAGGAATTCAGAAAAAAAGTAAGCAGAGATAAAACATTACTATATTTCGTGTATGCAGATAAAAGTGCCACACCCCTTGTACAGGGATTGTGGCACTTTTTTAACTAATCAACTGTCAAAGATGAGATTATATAATCATTTTAGTATCTTGTCAATTGTTAACAATGAAGATACCCTTCAGTCTTTAAATATGTATCAGAATCGTTAATATTCTGAAAATATCCCTCATTGGATTCCGTATAACAAACAAAAATTCCTACAGTATTTAAAAATCTATAGTTTAACGGATTCCTTTGTGAAAATATCAGCAATTTCGCATTCCGTGCAGACTTTCTTATAGATTTCCGGATCATTGATATTCTGAAAATAGTTTTCCGGTGCACTGGTGTGGTATAGGGAATATCCCACTGTATTTAAAAAACGATACACCGATGATCTTCCTGATTCCAGAAAATCTGTGATCTCTTTATAAAGTCTGGCATCATATACCTCTATCAGCGATTCTTCTTTTCCATTATGACACAGCATAGTCACCGGTTGGTCGGCTTTTTCCATTGCGAACTTCAACAGATTTTGAAGTTCTTCCACAGGTACCAGCGGCGTATCTACCCCCAGCACCAGGCATTTTTCTGTCTTTGCCCTTCGAAAACAGCTCTCCAGACCGCCAAGTGGACCCTGACCGGAAATTCGATCCGGCACAATCTCTTCCCCACACTGTGTTCCACGATATCCAGAAATTAAGATCTGTTTTGCTCCCAACTGACATCCTTTTCCGATCTGTATCTCCAAAAATGTCTGTCCATCTAAAAGCAGATCTGACTTCTCCCTTCCCATATGGCTGCTGGCACCACCTGCCAGGACTACCAGCGTAAAATCTGATGGCAATTGCTGTTCTGCCAACTGACCGTTTTCTAATTCAGATATATCAGTCTGCATTTTCCGATTATTTTCTGGCACAGTTCGTTGCCTCCCCGGTCAGGATCTGTAATCCATGTTCCAGCGCTGGAATAATATATTCCAGACTTTCTCTGACTGCTTTCGGGCTTCCCGGCAGATTCACGATCAGTGTTCCTTTTCGAATACCTGCTGCTGCACGACTGAGCATAGCTCTTGGTGTAATCGTCATACTATATGCTCTCATTGCTTCCGGAATCCCCGGCACTTCACGTTCTATAATATCCTTTGTTGCCTCCGGCATACAGTCTCTCGGCGAAAATCCGGTTCCACCCGTAGTTACAATCAGCTCTGCTATTCCCTCATCTGCTATACGAGCCATCTCATCTGCCAGCATCTTTCTGTCATCCGGCAAAAGAATGGTATGCACCACTTCGTAATCGTTCGCTTCCAAAATTTCCTGGATTACCGAGCCACTTTTATCTTCTCTCTCTCCTGCATATCCAGAATCACTGGATGTGATAATCGCAGCTTTCATAATTCCTTATCCTCCTATCTGGGACATTAATTTACATTCATCTGTCTCAATCTCTTCCGATGTAAAATGATGACTGACCGGTTTTTCCCATATTACTTTCTGTATTGCCTCTGTCAGTTCATCATCTGTGCATCCTGAACGCATCAAATTCTTCAAATCCGTTCCAGTCTGATATTGCAGACAGGCTTTTAAAAATCCTTCTGCTGTCATACGCACACGATTACACTGGTCGCAAAACTTATGCGTCATCGCACTGATAAATCCTATTTTACCCTGAAATTCTTCTATTTTATAATAATGACACGGTCCATTCCCATATCGTTCTTTTATTGGAGTCATTCTTCCATATGCTTTCTCTAATATTTCGCATATTTCACTTTCTCCCCGAAACTGAAAATCCTTTCCATATCCAATCGGCATCATTTCAATGAAACGAACATGAATCGGATATTGCTTTGCAAGTCTCGCTATCGATACCAGATTTTCCTGCTCTTCCACTACCGGCACACAATTAATCTTCAATCCAATCTGCGGATACTGTAATGCCGCCTGGATTCCCTCCAGCACCCGATCCAGACTTTCTCTCCTGGTTACCTTTGCAAACTCTGCTACATTTAAAGTATCCAGACTGATATTTATATCATCAAGCCCCGCTTCTGCCAGATCTGCTATCTGTTCTTCGAGCAATACACCATTGGTCGTTAATGTCACTTTTTCGATGCCAGGAAGTTCTTTTAACATTCGAACCAGTGTGGCACAATTCTTTCTAATTAACGGTTCTCCTCCGGTCAGTTTGATCTTACGTATACCTAAACCAGTCATACATCTGCTGATTCTGGTAATCTCATCATAAGTCAGAATTTCTTCATGCGGGATCTGCACAACTCCATTTTCCGGCATACAATAGACGCACCTGAGATTACATCGATCTGTAATGGATATCCGCAGATAGTCAATCTCTCTTCCAAATCTATCCTTCATACTATTCTTTCGGGTTTCGATATAACCCGCTTTTTCCTCCGCTTTTTTCTACCAGATGAATGTCCGTCAGCTCCATGGACTTGTCAATTGCCTTACACATGTCATAAATTGTCAAAAGTGCCACATTCACACCAGTAAGCGCCTCCATCTCCACACCGGTCTGACCTTCCGTTTTGGCTGTACAGATTGCCGTAATTTCAAGATTTTCTTCATCCAGTTCAAAATCTACCGAACACTTCTGAATCATCAGCGGATGACACATCGGAATCAGATGAGATGTCTGTTTTACCGCCATAATGCCAGCCACTCTTGCTACTCCAAGTACATCTCCTTTTTTCACAGTCCCCTGTTTCACTGCATCCATCACAGCCTGACAGACACAAATCTTGCCTTTTGCTACTGCTGTTCTGGATGTCGGTATCTTTCCGGACACATCCACCATAACAGCGTTACCCTTCTGATCAAAATGATTCAGCTTATTCTCCATCTGCCTCACCTGCTGCCTTCTCTATCACAATTTCATCGCCTTCTGTCAATACGCCACCATGAAGTACTCTGGTAAAGATACCTTCTCTTGGCATAATACAGTCACCCATAATTTTATAAATCTCACATCCACTATGACATTTTTTCCCGATCTGTGTCACTTCTAATAATACCTCTCCGCTGCGAAGTCTGGTGCCAACCGGCAATGCCTTCAGATCGTATCCACTTACAATCAGGTTTTCTCCAAATGCTCCGTCTTCGATCGGTGCTCCCTTTGCCTTGAATTCTTCTATTTTTTCATAAGAAAGAAGACTCACCTGGCGATGCCACTTGCCGGCATGGGCGTCCTTCTCGATTCCAAATTCTTCCATCAGTCTGGCACTATGTACATTCTTTTTCTGTGTACCTTTCTTCTCACTGATATTTACCGCCATAATCTTTCCCATTTTATTTCCTCCTTCATCACTCAATTCACTCTTTCGAAATAAAGAGATGTCTGTTATACTAGTACATCGTTTCGTAAATAACTATACCAATCGCGTAGGATGCGGATTCGAGTGTGCTGGTATAAAAACGCAGGCGTAGCGGGCTACGCTGAGGCTTTTAGACCTGTGCAATCGGATTCGCAGACAAGTGAGTGGTATAGTTATTTCGAAAACGATGTACTAGATCTAGTATAACACATAGTAAACATGATAAAAGAATTGTTTTTTTCAATTGGAGAAATTATGTATATTAACGAACAATAACAAAATCTGTCTCTGCTAGAGACAAAAACATATCAATATATCGGAAGAAATGGAGAATCCCGTACGGAACAAGAAGAAGTATTGAACGAACATATGATGGATGTCTATATAAATGATCATCTGACTATGAAACTTGTTTGCCTGCCCCAGCATCTGACTGAACTGGTTCTTGGAAGATTGCTGACAGAACAAATCATCACGTCTTCCGAAGATGTAGATCATATCTATATCTGTGAATATGGAAAACGTGCAAAAGTCTATTTAAAAAATTCGGCACGCAGCACACAATCCTCATCGGATGCCTTTGTAGAAGTAACTCCTACCTGCTGTACCGGCAATCATATTTTAAATGATTACTTTGTTACATCCAAAGAGCCGCAGTCACTTACACCGATTTTCTGGAAACCAGAATGGATCTTTCATATGGCGGATGCCTTTGCGGATGGTTCTCCTCTCCATGGCATTACCTTTGCCACACATAGCTGCATTCTCGCTCAAAAAGATCACATTCTGTTTTCCTGCGAAGATATCGGACGGCACAATGCTTTGACGCTCTGCGGCACAATATTGACCTGCATCAATGTATGGTATATTCCAGCGGCAGAATACCTACTGATATGACTTTAAAGGTCATCCATGCAGGGATTCCAATTCTCTCCAGCAAGGCTTCTCCTACTTCTGAAGCAATTGATCTTGCAAAAAAATATCACCTGACCCTGATCTGTGCAGCCAGAAGGAATCGAATGAAAGTATTTACGAAATAATGTTTGACAACCGCATATTAAACCACCGGAACTGGATATTGAAAGCTTTTTCGCATTTTTCACGAAAGAATCACCGTATCATAGATTACCTCAACCTTGATACGGTGATTCTTTCATTTATTTTAATAACATCACATCTTTTTCATCTATCCCAATCCATATCTTATTTCCAGAAATATGCTTTTGGTACTGCTGCCATTGTTCTTTCGTCACATCTACGCGAATCCTGGCTTCTTCTTTCGTAGATACGATCAAGATATACGAAAACACGTCCTCAATCACTCTTTCCACTTTACATGGAAATACGTTTTTCGTTGTGCCATCTGCTTCCGGTAGTACCGGATGTATAAAGTGACTTCGCACTCCTACACTGCTGGCGTCTTCTTTCCTGTGGTATCACACTGCAATGTAATTCCCCAGTCCAGAGCCATGACTTCGCTGCTGCTGTCACCGCCGCATCTGAAAAATTCTTGCATCCCGACAGATATGCCGCCTCTCTGGATACCGGCGCGGCAAACAGTTCTTTTATCGGAACAGCCTCGCTGGACTGTCCACGGTTCATAACACATACCCGGTCACAGATCCTGTAAATTTCATCCCTATTGTGCGATACAAACAGTGTGGTTCCACCAAACTCTTTTATAATATCTTCCAGTTCCAGCTTCCATCTCAGGAATTCATCCAGTGCCGCAAAAGGCTCATCCAGCATCAAAATTCTGGCTTTGCCAGCAAAATTCTCGCCAGCGCCACTCTCTGCTGCTATCATAGCCTGCGGGCGATCCTCTATGGCTGCCACTTCCACCAGTTCTGCACCAAATTCTTTCATGCGAGCCGCCTGCCCCTTTTCCACTGTGACTCTGGAATACTGCCCCGCATCAATCTCTTCCAATACCGTCAACTGTACCGGATGACTTTCTGATGCATCCGTTATATCCTCCGCTTTGCAGGCATAACCATCCACAGGTGATCTGTCAAACGGCGGGTTATCAAATCCTGCAATCATATCCTTTGCCAACACTCTTCCACATGCCTGCAAAAGTGGTACAGTTTCCGTTTCCTCTATTACTTTTGTATGTTCCAGCAGTGCTTCCAGTGCCTACTCTACCGTAAGCTTTTCCATGCTTATTCCTCCTGTCCTGCTCTTATACGCCCTTTCCAAAGCTGCAGTTCGGATAATGACATTCTTTGCAGCCAAGACAGAATCCGCCATTTCCCATATGTGCCAGATCTTTTTTTTGTCACTTCTATACCTGCGATAATACGTGGCAGAACAAGATCAAATACGGTAGCTTTTGCATACATCACACATCCCGCAGTCCCATTACCGGTGTGCCATCTTCCAGATAGGATAACAGGAACATCGCTCCCGGAAGTACCGGAGCACCATAAGATACGATTCTCGCTCCTGTATTTTTGATCGCGCCCGGTGTCTTATCATCTGGATCCACGCTCATACCACCGGTACAGACAATCAGATCTGCCCCTTCTTCTTTTAATTTCATAATAGCGGCAGTGATTTTTTCCATATCATCATTGCACAGAATATGTCCGTGAATTTCAGCACCGTAAGATTTCATTTTTTCGATGATTACCGGTGTGAAAGTATCCTTAATTCTTCCATAAAATACTTCATTTCCGGTGGTTACAATTCCTACCTTCCGTTTCTTATAAGGTGCCAGCGATACCAGCGGTTTTTCTCCTGCTGTTTTCTTCACCAAATCCATTTTTTCTTTTGCAATCACCAGCGGAATCACACGGGTTCCTAAAAGACGGTCACCTTTTTTTACCGGGAAATTTGTATGACGGGTGGCAATCATAATCTCATCGATCTCATTAATAGCATCCAGCCTCGGCACATCCACCTGAAATACTCCGTCACAATCTGCAATCAACTCAATTTTTCCTTCTTTTACATCCGTTGGATGCATATTCTCATTGATGCACACATCACACAGAATCTGCGCTGCTTCATTTTCATGCAAAGTATTTTCATCCTTCTCCCACACATAAAGATGGTCTTTTCCCAGAGATAGCAAAACCGGAATATCTTCTTCCTGTACAATATGTCCTTTACGAAAGGCTGTATCTTTTACCACATCCTTCACAATTCTGGTAATATCATGGCACAGTACATGTCCTACCGCGTCCGTTGTTTTAATACACTTCATGACGTTCCCCTTTTACTTTCTGTCTAGAAAAGTTATAAATTTATATGGAGTAATTGTAACATATTGCCAAGAAAAACACAACTTTCATAAACACGGGAGTTTGACACATTGAAATCCAAAAAAATACCGCAAAGCCTTGAACACGGGATGTAATTATTCTTCTACAGCGAATAAATATGGTTGCTCCTACGGACAAGTTTATGCATGGGTTAGAAAATATAAAGATAAAGGAATCGAAGGATTATATGATCGACGAGGTAAGAACAAAGCGATTTCTCAATTATCAGATATTGAGAAGTTGAAAGCTGAAAACCGACTACTAAAAGCTCAAACACAGCAGCAACAAATGGAGATTGATTTCTTAAAAAACTCGACGAAATAGAGAGGAGGTGAACCTGACCAAGACACGCAATACAACAAAATACCTTGCAATCAAAGAATTATAGATTATTTCTGGCTTTCCATACTGGCAGTCATAATTGTTATCTCCATAATCATCGCATATTATGCCTCTGCCCATGAGCAGACATCTTCCCAACCAGTATCTACTAAACACCGTGCTGACATTGATGTAACTTTTGACGATCTGCGCTCATCCCTGGAAAACACATCTGAATGTTATCTATGCGGAAATGCGGAAGAAAGCCTGATGAGCTACTTTAGAAACTTTGACACTATTGGATTGATCTCGCTGAATGACTGGTATGTGATTGATTTTCCACTGAAAAATTACGATGAAAATGGAAATGAGGTAGAAAGTGCTACTTCAACTTCATTCCTTTCTGGGAATACAGGTGAAATATCTTATTCTTCAGACGGAACTCCAATCCGTGGCATGACCTGTTTCATTATAAATTGCACAAAAACGGCAATTGATTAGACAAAAATTACCTTCATGTCAGATGATAAATAGCCTTATTTCACAACGCCTTTTTCTTAAGATCAAGTATATCTCACAGAATCTTCCTTGTCTACAACATGACTAATATTATGTTGTACTCCTAATATTATTTTGTTCAATAAACCTATCTATTCGTTTTTGGAAAACAGATTCTGTAGTCGATGTGTATATTCTTGTAACATTAACACTACTAGAATGTAACAATCTATTTAATCAAAAATAACTCTTCTCTCACGTCAAAAAAGGAATGAAAGCTACCAAAACAGTAACTTCCATTCCTTTTTCAATTATCTCACACCAAAATCAGCTCCTCTATCCGTCTTATCTTTTCCCTGCTGGTAACTGATCCAGCTTTCATCCGTCAACTTCATTTCTTTCTGCATCTTTAACTGACTGATGATACCGCCATTTCCGCTACCAATGTCTATCTTACCTTGAAAATGATGCAGCATCTTGTCGCCCTTCTCAGCATAATATACTGTAAAAAACATCTGTACTGTCGTTTTTGGTTCGTTGGTGTTGGGATCACGATCAGCATACCAGGCTTTGTCCTGTTCTACGGTTTTTGAATCCAAATCAGATAACTTCTGGCATCTTGGATTCCCCAACTCACTTTTCTCACAATAATTCACATACACCATCGGCTCCATATCTTTTGGAAGCTCCGGATCATAGGCTTTCAGTCTTTCCATCAATACACCTGCACGAACAGATAAGCCCGATGGAAAAGGGAGATTCCATCAGGCTCTTTCAGATCTACTCTTCCGTTTCTGGAAAGATGGCTTATATCGTTTATTTGCAGATTGTGGCACTACGATTTCAAAAATATAATATCCCAGATACCGGAGCGCTGCTTTTTTCTTCCGGTAAAAACTTGCCCGGCTCATCCCCAGTTCAAGCATAATTTCCATGTCCGCCATTTTTCTGTGCCTGCAGAAGCAGCTATAAAGCACATCATAATATTCGGTTCCAAAATTCGGTGTAAAATATTTTACCAGTGTCATTGCCCGGTTGACCATATCACAAAGTCCATAGATTAGAATGATATTGTTCACTTCCTTTTTCAGTTTTCCCAAATTCATCCGGTAATCATAGGCATCCATATATTGAAGGGCATAGGCCATATTCTCATTGATCTTTTCCTGACACTCTTGCTCTAATTCATCCAAAACCATCTGATTTTCCAAAATCAAATCCTGATAATTGTTCATCAGTGCTTTAATCTTTTCATAGTACAGATCCATTCTCTCTTCTGTATGTTGTGCTGCATTTAATGTAATTTCCTTAAACGATCTAATCGCATAATCTCTCTCTGTCATTATCAAAATCTCCTTTTTTCGTATTGAATCGTCTTTCTCTGACGTTCTACACTCCCATCCCTGTGATTTTGACGGAAGCTCAATAAGAATTATTCTTGAGCAGAGCCACATCTGCATGGACAATATAGTGGGTATATTGTTTCATGGACATAGATGTAATGCCCTTATATGTCAATCTGAAAAGAGCAAAAGGGAAAGGTCAGCTCTTTTGCAGATCCTATTTTCTTTCTTAAATCTTTACGCACTCTTGCGCTCCATAAACCACTTATCAAATTCATAATATAAATGGCATTCCTTACCATCTACCATTACAGTATACATAATTCCTGTACCACCCGCTTTCCGGCTGGCACAACGTTCTTTCGATTTTACTTTATCAATTAAATATTTAGTTCCATCTTCCCAAATAAATTCTATTGGCATCATTGCGCCTTCTGTGCTGAATTTTACAATGACTTCTACATAAACTTTGTTATCATTCAAAGCACTTACCTCCCATTGAAATATCCAACTGGATGAACGGTGTGGGATCTGTGCATCCAGGCTGGATAATATTTTATCCTGATACATAAATGCTCTCTGGACACTGTGATATCCAAACCGTCGCCTGATATCATCTACTGCCCTGTCTAACTTCTCCTGTTTTTCCCGGCGCTGCTCATTCATAAATAAATCTAACTGCACCGGAACCTGTCCCATAACCAGATCATCTGCACGGATTCCAAGACTTCTGATCGGGCAAGGCCAATGATAATTCTCTCTAAAAAGCTGGTATGCTGCACTCATTATCTCATCTGTAATGTCTGTCGGCTCCTGCAGCTTTCTCTGCCTGGAGAAATGAAATAATCCATTATCACGAATCGAAATTGACACTACATTACATTTAAAACCATGTTTCCGCAGTCTGGCTGCAACACTTTCTGCCAATGCCATCAGAATAATCTGTACATCCTGATCATTTTCCAGATCTCTGGGTGTCGTTGTACTGTTGCCAATAGACTTTATCGGTGCCTGATATCCTTCTGCTGAAACTGGCGAATCATCCCAGCCATTCGCAAATGAATAAATGACAAGTCCCATTTTCCCAAGCTGCCGTTCCAGAAAACTTGGATCTGTTCTTGCCAGTTCTCCGATTGTGCGAATACCATATTTCTGTAAAGTTCTATTCGTTGATCTTCCCACATATAGAAGATCTGACACTGGGAGTTTCCAAATCAAATCCTGATAATTTGCTTTATTAAATTCGGTTATTGCATCCGGTTTCTTATAGTCGCTTCCGAGCTTAGCAAAAATTTTATTCCATGAGATTCCAACACTTACAGTTATTCCCAATTCTTTTTTTACTCGTCTGCTTATCTCTTCCGCAATCATTTTTCCGTTACCTTTCAGTGAAAAAACTTTCAGTAACATCAAGCCACGCTTCGTCGCAGCCATAGGGTTCAATCTGATTCGTATACTCTGAATAGATTTCACGGAGCATAGATGAAAACTTCAAGTATAAATCCATTCTGGGTGGTACAAATATCAGATCTGGCATACCTGTTTTGCCTGCACAATGCCATGCCCGTCTTAACCCCGCTTCTCTTCGCAATATAATTCGCCGTCAATACAATTCCATGCCTCGCTTCAGGATCTCCTCCTACAGCTAATGGCTTACCAGCATATTCTGGATGATAAAGCATTTCCACACTAGCATAAAAACAATTGGCATCACTGTGCAATATTACTCTTTCCACATTTTCACCTTTCCTTTTTAGAACGTGTGTTCTTTTCTATATAGGCATTATATATCGCTTTTAAATCTTTGTAAGTAGCAAATATGTCATTTTTAT
>ENA-OQCN01000113-OQCN01000113.1-human-gut-metagenome-genome-assembly--contig:-NODE-113-length-38006-cov-8.813432_pt1 | contig 38006 bp, 40 predicted proteins | sample MGYA00242497_ERZ504576 | MGnify/ENA primary metagenome ERZ504576 (study PRJEB26092, sample SAMD00036296) | human gut metagenome | host: Homo sapiens | study: EMG produced TPA metagenomics assembly of...
CAGAGATCGCAGATGATGTTTCGATCATGAAAGACGGCGAAATAGTGGAAAACGGAACGGTTGAAGAGATCTTTTATCATCCGCAGCATTCATATACAAAAAAACTGCTGGATGCAGTTTTATAGGGGAAAAGTATGAGTACGTTACTAAAGACAGAACATTTAAAAAAATATTATGGCAAGAAAAAAATTGTGAAGGCAGTGGATGATGTAAGTCTGGAAATCCATGCAGGATCATCCATGGCTCTGATCGGTGAAAGTGGAAGTGGTAAAACTACATTCGGAAAGCTGATCGCCGGCCTGGAGAAACCTACAGATGGAAAATTCTGGTTTCAGGGACAGGAAATGCAGGATTTGTCTGAAAAGCAGTTTCGTCCATATCGCAAGAATCTTCAGATGGTCTTTCAAAGCAGTAGCGGGGTATTTGATCCCGGTTATACCATTGGAGAAAATATTTTGGAAATTTTGAAATTACATGAAAAACTGCAAGAGGGTGAGTATGAAGAGCGAGTAAAGGAGGCTTTGATCCAGACGGGGCTTGATCCGGATATCCGCAACCGTTATGTTGGACAGATTTCAGGAGGTCAGTGTCAGAGAGCTAATATTGCGAGAGCATTGGTATTAAGACCGGAGCTTGTGATCTGTGATGAACCGGTATCCAGTCTGGATTATTCCATACGAAAGCAGATCCTGCATCTGTTAAATGAGCTGCAGGAAAAATATGAGATGACCTATTTACTGATCACTCACGATCTGTCCAACGTTCCATATCTCTGCAAAGAGGTGGCTATTATGTATCAGGGACGCGTGGTCGAGTTTATCGATCATACGGACAGCTTAAAGGAGACTGCCGTACATCCTTATACAAAAGATCTGTTTGATTCTATTCCGGTAAAAGAACCGAAAATGCGAAGAATCGGATTGCAGGAAAAGAAAATATTTTCAGATACCATTCCGGAACAGGGCTGCCCATATCAGAACCGGTGCAGAAGATGTACAAATATATGCAGAGAGCATATACCGGAATTGACAGAAATTGAAACAGGACATTTTGCGGCATGTCATATGCTGTAAAATATAAAACAAACAAAGGAGAGGAAGAAATGAAGAAAAGACGTGTAGCAAAACTGATAGCATTGAGCATGGTGGCGGCAACTTTACTGACAGGTGTCAATGTACAGGCAAAAGAGGAAAAAGTAGTTACGGCAATGACATCCATTGATCTGACTCCTGAACTTTGTGACCCTATAAAAAGTGGTCCAGACTTTCGTCTTTATGAAATGATCTATGATCCACTGGTGCGTTATGGAGAAAATGGAGAAATCAAACCGGCATTGGCAGAATCCTGGGATATCAGCGAAGATGGCACAACCTATACGTTCCATTTAAGAAAAGATGTGAAATTCTCGGACGGCACAGAGTTTAATGCAGACAATGTGATGTGGAATTATAACAGATGGGTGGAACAGGATGTGACCGGTAACTTTTCAGCCAAACTGGAAAATGTTACAAAGGTAGATGATTATACTGTAGAATTTAAGTTCGCAGAACCATGCTATACACTGCTGATCGAATTCAGCTATCCAAGACCATTCCGTTTCACCTGTGAAAGTGCACTGGATGAAGACGGAGAATTTTGTCAGGAAGTGGGTACCGGAATGTGGATGATCGACAGTTATGAAAGCGGTCAGGAGGTTGTCCTGGTACCAAATCCTAATTATTACGGTGAGAAACCAAATATTGATAAAGTAGTTCTGAAACAGGTGGTAGACGGTGATGCCAGAGTGATGGCACTTCAGAGTGGAGAGGCAGATCTGAATCTTCAGGATATTCCATCCGAAAGCTTCAGTATTATCCAGGCAGATAAAAATTTATCGACAGAACAGCAGGTTTCCACACTTTCTTACTATCTGATCGAAAATTATGATACACCGGCGCTTCAGGATATAAACGTACGTCAGGCACTGAATTATGCAACAAATAAAGAAAGCATTGTAAATGATCTGCTGGATGGTTACGGCAATCCGGCAACCGGACTTATGTCTCCGACAGTTCCTTATGTAACAGAAGAAAACAGCAAGGGTTATCCATATGATCCGGATAAAGCAAAGGAACTGTTAAAGGAAGCAGGATATGAGGATACAGACGGAGATGGTATTGTAGAAAAAGACGGAGAACCACTGAGCCTCAGACTGGTATTCCAGACTGAAGAATATGCTTCCTGGAAGTCACTGTGTGAATACCTGAAATCTGAATATGAGAAGGTTGGTGTGGGTGTTGACTGGTAGAAAAAGAATCTGCAGCTTACTATGATGAAATCTGGAACACCAGAGACTACGATCTGTGCATTTACCGCAGCTATGAAGACTCCTGGATGCCTCATGGTTTCCTGAAATCAATGTTCTATGCGGAAGATGGAGCAAAGGCAGTAAACTGGTACGATGAGGAGCTGAACAAAGATCTCGGAGAAGTATTAAAAACACAGGATGAAGAAAAACGTACGGAATTATACGATAAGATCCTTACACGTATCAATGATCAGGCAGTAACAGTGCCGCTGTATTATCCGAACCGTGATTATATCTATAATAATACCAGACTGACCAATGTAGAGCTTGCACCGACTGCCTATGAAGGCATTAACTGGGCAACACTGGATGTAGTGGAGTAAAAAAATGTTTGAAAAAATCGAGAATAAATGGACAGAAGATTCCGGTGATTATGATGATATGATCCAAAAACAATTGAGTAACAAAAGAACGGTATCTCACTGGACAAAAGAATTGAAAAGACTTCTTGGACCTGAGCCCCTTCGTATTTTAGAAGTGGGCTGCGGCCCGGGTTTTATGAGCATCATAGCAGCGCGTCTGGGACATGATGTAAAAGCGATAGATGGTTCATCAGGAATGGTAGAAAAAGCCAGAAGGAATATGCGACAGTATCATCAACAGGTGGAAATCTGTGAGGAAGATGGTGTAACTTTGCCATTGGAACAGGAACAAAGCTATGATGTGATACTTTCCAGAGATGCGGTGTGGACATTATATGATCCGGAAAAAGCTTTCAGACGCTGGAAGGCTGTATTAAAACCAGGTGGAAGGATCATTTATTTTGATGGGGACTATCGTACCATCGAATCCACATTAAAAATAAGATCCATATGAAAATTGCTGATTTTCTTATTTATGTTACAGAAAGAAAAACATATGGATCTGACGTGAAGGAAAACAGTGGAATTTATGAAAAGCTGCCATTTACATCGCAGAAGCGTCCGGAAGCGGACTTTCAGATATTAAAAAAGGTACGCTTTGCCAGGATCCAGATCAGAGAGAACCGCTGGCTAAACAGACCATGGACGATGGATTTCTGGAAATACGGATATCAGGGAAAAAAATTTATTGTAGTAGCCACAAAGAAGGAGAAGTGACATGCAAAACGATAAGATCAAAGAGTACTGGGAAGGAGAAGCTGGCATTTACAGCGAAGGGATCAAGGCAGAATTGAAAAGTGAAACAGCAGAAAACTGGAAGAATCTGATTCTGGAGTATGCGCCGGAAAAAGAACATCTGGAAGTACTGGATGTAGCTGCGGGCCGGGATTTTTTGAAATTATGCTGGGAAAAGAAGGACATCATGTGACCGGGATCGATATTACTGAAAATATGATCCATGAAGCAAAGGAAAATGTAAAGGCAGCAGGTTTATCCGCAGATCTGATGACTATGGACTGCCACAATCTGAATTTCCCGGATGAGACATTTGATATGATTATCTGCAGAAATATCACATGGACGCTGGATGATCCACAGAAGGCTTACAAGGAGTGGCTGCGTGTACTGAAAAAAGGCGGACGCCTTTTGGTATCGGACGCCTGCTGGTATCTGCATCTTTATGATGAAGAAAAGAAAAAGATTTACGAGGCACATGATGCTGCCATGTGGGAAAAATACGGAAGAGGTATCCATGCTCATGAAGATGCGGAAACAGGGAAAGAGCTCAGCAGTAAGCTGTTTATGAGTGATAAAAAGCGCCCGGCATGGGATCTGGATCACATGATGGAGATCGGCTTTTCCAAAGTGTTTGCCCTGAAGGACATCAGTGATATTTCCAGAACTTCCATGGATCGTGAGCTGAATAAGCTGACACCTCAGTTTTTAGTGGGTGGAGAAAAATAAGCGGACCGGCGTTAAATAAAACGCCGGACCCGCTCCATTGTAGTTTTTAGAATAAAGATATCCGTCAGTACATCACCGGTTTCCAGAGAATGGTTGGCGTTTTGGGTGAGAAAGAGAGGTACATCTTTCTGCGCTGCCAGTTTCTGGATGGAATCGGTTTCGGCCCAGGGATCTGCGGTGCCGTGGAAGGCAATGCTTCCGGCAAGTGGGAGGGAAAAGGTCTCTGCAAGAGGTGTAAACAGGATACTTTTTACAGTCAGATCGTGTCTGGAAGCATAGGCAGAGGAGATGACTGTACCAATGCTTTTGGAAATAAACAGAATGCTGCCATAGGAATTCCAGTCGATGCTGCCTAAGGAGCGTTCTGTTTGTTCCAGGGCAAGGTCAAAGGCCTGTTTTATTTTTTCAGGATCTCCTTTGACATTTTCCGGGAGGGTGCCATAGGATACAGTGTGGATTTTGTAGCCGTGTTTGCTGGCAAGGCGGCTGGTATAGTACAGAAGCGGCTTGTCAGCAGTGTATCCGATGCCCGGAAAAACAACAGCTAATTTCGGGGCATTTTTATCTGCTCCGGCTGTATGAGCGGAAACTTTTGTATAGAGCATCTGCAGCTGAAGCTTTTCCTGAAGCTCCTTTAAGGTAATGGAGATCGTACAGGAATCGGATGGAAGATAATCATAATCGGTAACAATGTCGTCCTCTTCCATGGAATAAACAATGTGTGAGGAACCCATGAGCTCCATGTCTTCTTCAATATCTGAAAGTAATTCTTCGTATGATTTCATTTTAATTCAAACCTTCTTATTTAAAAAATCGTTTATTTTTACAGATTCTTCTATTATACTGGATTCATCGAATGACAGCAAGAGCCGGCAGAGAGATTAAACCTTGCTTTTATCCTGTCTGCACGATATACTAATACAATACATATCTGATTAATGGAGGGTTTTACAAATGAAAATTGCAGCAACATACGATAATGGAAACATTTTTCAGCACTTTGGAAAAACAGAGTTTTTCAAGGTATATGAGGTGGAGGATAACAAGGTTATTTCCAGTGAAGTGATCAGCTCCAATGGCACCGGACATGGTGCACTTGCAGGACTTCTTGCGGATCAGGGTATCAGTGTTCTGATCTGTGGTGGAATCGGCGGCGGCGCTCAGACAGCACTTGCTGAGGCTGGTGTTGAGTTATGTTCCGGAGCACAGGGTGACGTAGATGCAGCTGTGGATGCTTATCTGAAGGGCGAGCTGGTATCCACAGGTGTGAATTGTGATCATCACCATCATGAGGACGGACATTCCTGCGGAAGCCATGAGGATGGACACTCCTGCGGCGGCCATGAGGAAGGACATTCCTGTGGAAACTGTGGCGGCGGATGTGGTTCCCAGCCGGCTATTACAGGTCCTAACGTTGGAAAAACCTGCCGTACCCATTACAGAGGAACTTTTAATGATGGAACACAGTTCGATTCTTCTTATGACCGTGGCGAGCCACTGGAATTCATCTGCGGAGCAGGACAGATGATCAAAGGCTTTGATGCGGCAGTTGCAAATATGGAGGTTGGTCAGGTGGTAGATGTTCATCTGATGCCGGAAGAAGCTTACGGAATGCCGGATCCGAGCGCAATTTTTACACTTGAGATTGAACAGCTTCCGGGTGCTGAGGATCTTACTGTAGGACAGCAGGTATACCTCTCCAATCAGTATGGTCAGCCGTTCCCGGTTAAAGTTAACGCAAAAGATGAAAAAACCATTACTTTCGATGCTAATCATGAGATGGCAGGTAAAGAGCTGAATTTCAGAATTGAATTAGTAGAAGTGAAATAAGAAGGAACAGTGGGAGGTGCTGTATGGGAGCATATGGCATCTCCTTTTTTGTCTGAAGGGAGGAAGCTTTCCTGATGAGGATCTCTATGATACCATTGGATTACTGTCCGGCTTTATGGACAGTAAAGAAATCCGGATCACAGAGCTGGGTGAAGATGGATTTCGGTTTCGGCTGGCAGAGGAATGTTCGGAACCGGAGCAGTTTCTGATCTGTTTTTATGATATGAAAAAAGCCGGGTACAGGAGAGTGGAGATCCGGAGGTTTGGGATGAGTGCAGCAGAGGAGCAATGCCTGCAGGATCAACAGCCAGTTGAAAAGAAAAACGGAAAATATTTTTACAGGGAATATTTTGTGAGAGCAGAACAGAAGGACTATGTACAGGAGGGTCGGCGTCTGGTCGGAGAGTACAACAGATATATCCGTCTGAAGCTGGATGGAGACGATGCAGAGCTGGCGAAGACACTGACCGGTTATCCTGCAGAGTTGGATGAGGTGCACTGCAGGAGTCTGGAAGAACAGAAGAAGCAGTGGTTTTTCAGAGAAAGTGAAAAGGCTTCCGGAAATCCACAGGATACAATGGGTGAAGAAGAATTAAAGCTTTTGGATAATACAGAGTTTGCCCTGGAATTAAACTGCACTTCCCTGTATGAAGAATATCTGTGCCAGCCGCTGCAGGCTTTTCTGGCATCTTACTGGCAGAAGAATTATCTCACTCACAGTTATTTTGCAGGCCGGATACCGGACAGATTTTATATTGGAAATCAGTTCTGCCATAATCTGTTTCCGACAGAAGTGCAGCTTTTTTCTATTATGGATAAAATATATTCTGAAGGGTTGGAGATCACACTGGAATTTTCTTATATCCGGGAATTTATGCTTTCGTCTGTGGGAAAGCTTCTGGAAAAGGTGGATAACTGGTGTTGTATTCATGGGGTGAATGTGGAAATCGTAGTCAATGACTGGGCCATGATGGAAATGCTCTGTGGAAAAACATTCCGCCTGCGTCCTGTTCTTGGGACATTGCTCAATAAACGAAAAAAGGATCCGCGAATGAAATATAAATCCGGTGATACCTTATTATTTCAGCAAAACAGCCTGAATGCGGGGTTTTACCGGGATTTCCTGGCAGAAGAATTTCATATCCACAGATACGAGTGGGAGTCCTGCGGATATCCACAGGAGCTTCCACCGGGAAAAAACAGTCTGCATCTGCCTTTTTATCAGACAAACACTTCTCAGTACTGTCCATTGTATGCTTTGTGCACCACTGGGGATCGTGGTACACAGCAGCTTGCGGAGCACTGTCCGAAATTTTGTGAAAAATACGCACTTCTTTATCCGGAACATTTACACATGACAGGGCGGTATAACTCCCTGTTTGGTGTGGATAAAACATTTCCGGAGATACCTGAAATGTGGAAAAATATAAAAGGCACAAAGCCGGATCGTATTGTTGTTAATATATGACAGGTGATGAGCAGGCTGCGAAGGTAGATCGCGAATATCTGTTTGACAAAAATACATTTCAAAAAAAGGAACAGGACATGGATAACGGTATGAAAATAACAGCCGGGTTAGGCTCCATAGATGAATATGAACGTTTTGTGCAGGCAGGAGCAGATGAATTTTTCTGTGGCTATGTACCATTTTCCTGGGCGGAAAAATACGGCACAGTAATGCCGTTAAATCGCAGGGAGGTTCTCTGCTGCAATGTTCAGCTTGGAGCATACAGTGAGCTGGAGATCCTTTCCCAGATGGTGAAAAAATATAAAAAGCCGGTGCATCTCACCTTCAATTCCCTGTATTATCTGCCGAAACAATATCTGGAGATCGGAGATATCATAGAGAAGTGCATGGAAATTGGATTTCGAAGCTATATCATTGCAGATCCGGCGCTTCTTGTTTATCTGAAAAACAGGGGGATTTCCTGTGAGATCCATCTCAGCGGAGAGACAGGGGAAGTGAACAGCGAAATGCTGAAGATGTTCCGGCGCTTTCCTCTGAAGAGATTGATCTTTCATCGGAAAAACACGTTCCGGGATATGCAGTCTGTTATTGCATCTCAGAGAGAGGTGGAGAAACAGGCCGGGATCCGGCAGGAGGAGGGAATGGAGTTCGAGGCCTTTGTGCTGAATGAAATGTGTCAGTTTACAGGAGCTTTCTGTAATTCTCTTCACTGTGATGAGCTGGGATATCTTTGCAGGGTGCCCTATTGGCTGGGAACTGTACGGAATGGTGAGGCTGTTCCGGAAAAAATAAAGGCTCTTCAGGAGCAGGCGTGGGATCAGGAACCAGCTCCGGAATCATATGATGAAACCGGATATCTCTGCGGCGAGACCGGCTGTGGCCTGTGCGCACTGTATCAGCTGAAGCAGGCAGGGATCACGCACCTGAAGCTGGTTGGCCGGGGAAACTATGTGGATCACATGGAAAAAGATATCCGGAATTTGCGAAAAGCGTTGGAAATCCTGGACGCTGCAGAAAATGAAACAGCGTTTCAATGTATGATAAAGAGAATATTGTTTCCACATGGGTGCAGTGAAAAGTGTTATTATTGATGGAAGAATATAAATATTCACAAAACCGGGATCTGGGCAGAATATACTTTCAGGAGAAATCCAGGAAATATCAAATTGCTAAGATAGTGTGAGGAGAAAAGATAAAAAATGAATTTCGAGCGTGTAAAAAGAGAAGAAGCAGATACAGTTCTGAAGCTGTACCGTTCGCTGCTGGGGACGCCCTATTGTGTGTGGACAGAAGATTACCCTTCAGAAAAAGAAGTGGAATTTGATTTTTCCAGAGATGCGCTGTTCTGTATGCGGGACAATGCAGGAAATATCGCAGGTGTGATCTCCATTGATGATGATCCAAATGTGGAATGTCTCACATGCTGGTCAGAAACCATGGTGCCGTCAGCGGAGGTCTCCCGGGTGGGAGTACGCCGGGAATTCCAGAACCAGGGAATTGCCCGGAAGCTTCTTGAGGGTGTAATGGAAGAACTGAAGAATCGGGGTTATCAAGCTGTACATCTCCTTGTTGCGAAGGACAATGTAAAAGCACTCCGCTCTTATGATAAGCTGAATTTTGAGAATGTGGGAGAGTGTGAACTCTGGGGACATATGTACTGGTGTTATGAGAAAGAATTATAAAAAAACACTATAAAAATGAAAAAAGGTATCTTTTTGCCGGGCGGTAGATCGACCACCAATGTCAGATCGATAAGTGGTGGTCAATATACAGTCAGCAGAGAAGATACCTGTTTTTTGTTTGAAAGCAGATCAGATCCTCCGACAGCTGTCCCTCTCGATCAGCTGATGAGGCACAATGATCTTTGTGGCCGGAAGGCTCGGATTTTCGATATGACTGATCATCTGCGTAGCCGCTTCCATTCCAAGCTGCCCGGAATTGATATCAATGGAGGTCAGCTGTGGCGAAGTCAGTCTGGCAAAAAGTGAATTGTTAAAGGAAAGAATGGACAGATCCTCCGGTATGGAGATATCTGCTTCCATACAGATCCTTTCCAGAGAAAGCGCCAGAATGTCATCACTGACAAGCACAGCTGTAGGACGATCCTCGCTTAAAAGCAGCTTTCGAAGCTCCTGAAACTCATCTTGGGAAGCTGCCGGAACCTCTATACAGTATTCAGGCTGTACGGTTAATCCGTGACTGATCAGCGCAGTCATGTAGCCGGTTTTACGGTCTGCGGAAAAGACCAGGGAATTATCTACACCCAGATAAGCGATCTTCCGGTGGCCCAGAGCATAAAGATACTCCGTTGCCTCCTGTCCGGCCAGAAGGTTGTCATTATCGATGTAGATCGTATGATTGGTGTATTGTGCCGGTTTTCCGATCAGGATATAGAGAAGTCCCTCACTGAAAAGAAAATCAATAACAGGATCATTCACACGGGAATAAAGAACGATAAATCCGTCAACCTTACCGCTTCTGGACATGGAACGTACCGCAGTCAGGATTTCTTCTTCATTCTGACCGGTAACAATGGTGCTGATATATTGATGTGCGTTACAGTAGTGGCTGATTCCCCGGATCGTCTCAAGATAAAAGGAATTCTCGTATGTCTCCTTTGGGGACGGAGGCAGGATGATACCGATGGAGCGGGAAATCTGTGCTGCCAGGTTGCTGGCCTGGAAATTCGGCTCATAGCCAAGCTCCGCCATGGCTCTGCGTACACGTTCCTTGGTTTCTTCACTGATAGATGGATTGTTTTTGCAGGTTCTGGAAACGGTGGACGGGGACACCCCGGCCAGAGCTGCCACATCCTTGATGGTTACTGCCATAAGTTTGCCTCCTTACGGATATGCCGGATCAAAGCGGAAGTATGTATCTGATCTGGCTTTTTAATATCTCAGTTTGATAGATATATTGTAGTTCATAACAAGGATACTGTCAAACATATTGCATAGAAAATTGCATGAAATTGCGTAAAATCAGGTGTGCAGAGAATCATGCAGTGAAGTGCAGGCAGATTTCTGTTTGACATAATGAAAAACTGCACAAAATCAGGATGTAAAAATTGTAAGAAAGGTAGAAAAGACAAAAAGCCATTGCACTTCATGCAAAATAAACGTATAATTACGCAAACGATTGCGTAAATTATATGAATATGCATCCGTGAGAGGATAATAGATAAGATGCTCTGAGATGCAGGGCTCAACATAAGGAGAGAAAAGATATGGATAAAAGAGCAGCCGGCATTCTGATGCCGATCACAAGCCTGCCGTCAGAGTACGGCATCGGATGTTTTTCAAAGAGTGCCTATGATTTTGTGGACTGGCTGAAGGAAGCGGGACAGAGCTACTGGCAGATCCTTCCGCTGGGACCTACCAGTTACGGAGATTCTCCGTACCAGTCCTTCTCCACTTTTGCGGGAAATCCGTATTTTATCAGCCTGAAGGCACTGGTGAAGAAGGTGTCCTTACAAAGGAGGACTGTGATAAGGTCAGCTGGGGAAGAAGAGCAGACAGTGTAGACTATGAGAAAATCTACAAAGGCCGTTACAAGCTTCTCCGCAAAGCCTATGAAAACAGTAACATCAGCGAGAATCCGGATTATCAGAAATTTGTTGCAGAAAACAGCTGGTGGCTTTCCGACTATGCACTTTTTATGGCAGTAAAGGATCAGTTCGGCGGTGTTGAGTGGACAAAATGGGCAGAGGATATCCGCCTTCGCTGGGCAAATGCCATGGATTACTATCGTAGAGAATTATATTTTGATATTGAATTCCAGCAGTATATGCAGTTCAAATTCTATGAACAGTGGATGAAACTGAAAAAATATGCCAACGAAAAAGGTATCCAGATCATCGGAGATATCCCGATCTATGTAGCTATGGACAGTGCAGATACCTGGGCTCATCCGGAGCTTTTCCAGCTGGATGAGGAGAATGTGCCGGTGGCTGTAGCCGGATGTCCGCCGGACGGATTTTCCGCAACAGGACAGCTCTGGGGAAATCCACTGTATTGCTGGGATTATCACAGAAATACAGGATATCAGTGGTGGATCTCCAGACTGAGCTATGTATTCCGCCTTTATGATGTGGTAAGGATCGACCATTTCCGTGGCTTTGATGAGTATTTTTCCATTCCGTACGGTGCGGAAAATGCTATTAGCGGTCACTGGGAAAAAGGTCCTGGGATCGATCTGTTCCGCAAGGTAGAGCAGGCTCTTGGATGGAAGCAGGTTATTGCCGAGGATCTTGGTTATGTGACAGATTCTGTTCGTCAGCTTGTCCATGACAGCGGATTTCCGGGAATGAAGGTTCTGGAGTTCGCTTTTGATTCCAGAGATTCCGGATGTGCCAATGATTATCTTCCGCATAACTATCCGGAGAACAGTGTGGCATACACAGGAACTCATGATAATGAGACCATTGCCGGATGGTGGAAGAGCATTACTGCAAAAGAGCGTAAGCTTGCCAGAGATTATCTCTGTGACAGTTGTACACCGGACAAGGATCTGTATAAATGCTTTATCAGCCTGGTTATGAGAAGCAGCGCAAAGCTCTGCGTGATCCCCATGCAGGATTACATGGGGCTGGATAACAGCAGCAGAATGAATCAGCCTTCCACAGTAGGAAAGAACTGGAAATGGAGGATCCGCAAAAGGGAGCTGACTGTGAAGCTTCAGAAAGAGATTCATGGTATTGCGCTTCGCTACGGACGTATGAACTGGTCCGATTAACTGGTACGTTTGTGAGGTATATTCGTTTAAACGGGACGTGTAAGAGAGTGCGAAGAATTTAGATAGAATAGTGTTTTTTTGTGTGATATAATGCTGTTTCGTAGAGGCAGCTGTCAGTAAAGGGGAGGCTGACAGCTGCCTTATTCGTTTATAAGGATGCAGGGAAGCGGAGGGAAATATCTGCTTTGGATGCGTCAGATTTTTTCAATAAGGGGAGAATTATGACAGGAAAAACACACGCAGCAGTGGGACTTGGAACGGTACTGGCCGTAACGCAGCCGTCCACAGTTCACGGGATGATACTTGCAGCAGGAACGGGAATGCTTGGAGCACTGATCAGCGATATTGATGTGGGAACCTCCAAATCCCATAAGGATGCGGACCGGATCACGCTGGTCGCGGTTCTGCTTGTGGCAGCAGAGATTGCACTGAATTATTTTTATGATTATTCCATCTGGGAAAAGATCCGCAACAACCAGTCCATGGACCGGTAGCCATGGGAGTTATTCTTTTTATTGCAGTCTGTGCCTTTGGAAAAAATCAGCCACACCGGTCATTTATGCATTCGATCATGGCTATGGCTATTTTGAGTGCGGCCATATCCATGGTGTCAATGAAGCTGGTCTTTTGCTTTGTGGTTGGATTTACATCACATCTGGTACTGGACTGCTTTAACCGAAAACGGGTACGGATCCTGTATCCGCTGCCGGGAGGCATTGCACTGGATTTCTGTAAGGCAGGAGGCTTTGTGGATTCTCTGCTTTTTAAGCTGGGATCTGTGGCTGTGATTTTTGAGATCGTATATCTGGCTGTACAGATGGGAGAGAGCTGGAAGTTTTTTCAGATGTAGAGGATGTTTTATTTACCGATTACGGATATTTTTATGGTTAAGACAAAAAAGGAGCAGATTTTCCAAATGCGGAAGATCTGCTCCTTTTAACCGAATCAAGGAAGCTCCCTGCTTCAATTACGAATATCCACTTGACTCAAATGCGGATCATGAATATATGTCTGACGGTTTATAAGTGTGATCATTTATTCTTTCTGATCTTGCAGGCGCATGCTGTGTAAAGTACGTCTGTGGAAGAATTCAGTGCTGTCTCGCAGGAATCCTGGATCACGCCTACAATGAAACCGACACCAACTACCTGCATGGCAACATCATTCGGGATTCCGAAAAGGCTGCAGGCCATCGGGATCAGAAGAAGAGAACCGCCGGCAACTCCGGAAGCACCAGCCGCACTTGCAGCAGCCAGGACGCAGAGGATAAGAGCGGTTGGGAAGTCTACGCTGATACCAAGTGTATGTGCAGCAGCCAGAGCCATGACGGAAATGGTGATCGCTGCACCACCCATGTTGATGGTTGCACCAAGAGGGATGGAGATGGAGTATGTATCCTCATCAAGTCCCAGATCCTTGCAGAGCTCCATGTTTACCGGAATGTTGGCAGCAGAGCTTCTTGTAAAGAAAGCTGTGATACCACTGTCTTTCAGGCAACGCAGAACCAGCGGATACGGATTCTGGCGTGTGCAGATGAAAGTAACGATCGGGTTGATCACCAGTGCAACAAAGAGCATGGTTCCCACCAGTACACAGATCAGACGGCCATAGCTTAACAGTACGCCAAGTCCCTGCTCGGAGATGGTTGTGAAGATTAGACCCATGATACCAAACGGAGCAAGACTGATGATCCATCTTACTGCTGTTGAAGTTGCATCGGAAATGTTTTCGATGACAGTCTTGGTAGTTTCGCTTGCAGCCTTCAGCGCGATACCGAAGATGATTGCCCATGCAAGGATACCGATGTAGTTTGCATTTACAAGTGCGTCAACCGGGTTGGAAACAATGTTCATCAGAAGATTTTTGAGGACCTCTGCAACACCGCTTGGCGGAGTGACGTCGGAAGTATTTGTATTTTCGGAGAAAGTCAGCATGATCGGGAACAGGCGACTGGAGATAACAGCTGCCAGTGCTGAGAGTACATTTCCCAGAAGATAAAGTACAACGACAAATTTCATGTTTGTTTTCTGGCCTTTTCCCATGTGGCACAGAGAACTCATTACCAGGAAGAACACCAGAAGTGGGGCAATTCCGCGGAGAGCACCGACGAACAGATCACCGAGAATAGAGATCACAGCTGCCTGTGGGATAGCAAGTCCGAGGATAATACCAACGATCAGACCACAGATGATACGTTTGATCAGATTGATGCTGTTCCATTTTTGAATCAGGTTTTTCATAGTCACGTTCCTCTTTCCTATTGTATGAGAGTGCTTTGATAAATGGTGGACTATACACGGCAGTCCGGTGTAGATCTGCTTGATTGATCTAAGGCAGTACTACTGCATCTCGCAAAAGCACAATATAATGATTATATATGAATTTGTCCGCGTTGTAAAGACAAATGTACAACAACAGGGAAAGCCATTATGAAAAACTGATTACAGGCGGCGTTTTTTGCAAATCGGAGTCAGATCCTGATTTTTTTGAAACTGACAGCAAAGAATAAAACTTCCGCAAGTCCTGTAATTCCCCATGAGAAGATATACAGAAGATACAGTGCCGAAATCGTCTGGAAATGTGCAAATACTGTGTAGATCCAGATAATACGGAATACGCAGGAACCAAGGATAACAATGATGGTTGGCGGAATACTTTTTCCGATACCGCGGGAAGCTGCGATGCTGCAATCCATAAAACAGCTGAAAGCATAGCAGAATCCATGATGTGGATTCTCTGCATGCCGGCATCAATAACAGCTGGATCCGTGGCGAATAACGAGAGAAACTGCGGACCAAATATAAGGAGCAGTCCACCAAGGATCGCGCCGGAGATGAAGGCATATGTAAGACTGACACCGTAGGATTTCAGCATTCGTTTCTTGTTCCCTGCGCCCCAGTTCTGTCCGATAAAGCTTGCACATGCAGTATAAAAAGAAAACATGACATTGTATATCAGTGAATCTGCATTTGCGGCAGCTGCATTTCCGGAAACCATTACTGCGTCAAAAGAGTTGACGCCTGTCTGTACGAACAGATTCGCAATGGCAAAAATTCCGTTCTGCAGACCTGTGGGAATACCAAGGAGCAGTACTGCTTTGCAGGCGTTCGGGTGGAGACGAAGTTTACGCATAGATACCTGACATTCGTCTTTTCTCCGGAAAAGATGAATCATTACCAGAGATGCAGATACATACAAAGAGACCGCACTGGCTGTTGCAACACCTGCGGCTGCCATGTGACAGACGATAACGAAAAACAGGTTCAGAAGAACGTTGATCACACCTGCTATGGAGAGGTAGATCAGCGGCCGTTTCGTATCGCCACGTGCACTTAAAACACCGTTGCCAAAATTGTATACAGCCATGGCTGGCATACCCAGAGCGTAAATCTTCATATATAAAATAGCCTGGTCGATCAGCTCCGGTTTTGTGTTCATCATGGTCAGCATCTGCCCGGAAAAAAGCAGACAGATAGCGCATACAAGAAGACCTGCAATGGTGCACAGAAGAAGAGCGGTATGGATCGTTTCTTCTGTCCCTTTCTTATTTCCGGCTCCCAGCTCATGGGCTACACGGACGTTAACGCCGGCACCCATGCCGATCAGTACACCCGTAAACAAGGTGACCAGCAGTGTTGTGGAACCGACGGAACCCAGAGCCATGTAATCTGCAAAACGTCCCACGACCGCAACATCGCTTAAGTTAAAAAGAACCTCCAGGACCTGAGACCATAAGGGGAAGGCTGAAGAGGAGTATATTTTTCCAGAGAGAGCCAGTGGTCATTTCAATGGAATGAGATTTCTTTTTTTCGTTTTCACACATAATTGACCTCATAAAAATTTATAAAAATTCCTTCATCCAAATTATACAATACTCTGTTGAAAAAGGTTTGTAAAGAGAGGGATTGATATGCTTGGTATTATATTTTGCCATAGGATGGAAAAGAGGAGTTTTGTATGGAAAAGAACCACCTCCCTGGATAAGGGGAAGTGGTTTTTTTGAGATCATTAATAGATGTATTCGGACATATAAGGATTGATCCACGTATACCGGCCGTTTACGTAAACTTTATAATAAGGTGCATAATAATAACCAGATACTTTTTTCAGATATACCTGGGTAATTTTAAGTTTCTGATTTCGGCGGATCTGATCGGCTTAATGTTTTTCTCTACGATCTTAAGACGGTCAGCCTTGCCATCGCCGGTGATGTCGGTTTTGTAAGTTTTGTTAAATTTCAGGCTGACCAGGCGGGCCTTGGCGTAGGTATAGGGGAACTGCAGGGAAAGGATTTCCGGTTACTGACTGAATAGTGATCAGAAATACAGAACATACAGTAAATATTTGGGTTTCGGGTAAATTAAGCTTGACATATCATGTGCCACAGCTTACTCTTTTGAGAGATATTGAGTTTTAAATTAATGAAAATGTTGCTTGGAAAAGGGGAAAAATACACATGAAAAACTGGGAGAATGTACGTCTGGTACCGGAGTTTAATGAGCAGGGGGTTGCCTGTTATCGTCTTGATGGCGGAGATTATGTAAATGAATATTATATTACTTCAGAGGCAGAGACAAGAAAGCTTCTGAATACCCCGGAAGTTGTAGGATATGAGGTTTATAACTGCCTGATCCCGTCTACCTGTCAGATGCTTTACTATCTGAAAGAACAGAAAAAAGTTACGACTGCCAATATCCTTTCTATTTTAAGAGGCGCACTGAATTATCCGCTTGAGGAGGCCTGCTATAAAGAGCATATCCGTGTTCATGATATCAGCTTTCTTTCCAGTGAACGTGTTTTTGCGGAAGATGAAATGACCGGGCTTGAGATCAAGTACAGTAAACTGACTATGGTTCCGGACAGCACACTGATGATCGGAGATATTATCGCAAGTGGTGAGACTTTGATTCACTGCCTGCGTTATGTGACGGATTTTTACAGAGAGCGTGGGACAAAACTTCGTAATATTATCATCTTTACAATTGGTGGAACCAAGGGTATTGATATCCTTGAGAACCTGACGAAAGAGATCCGTGAGTTCTGGCCGGAATTTGAAGGCTTTATCACGGTATTTTATGAGGCATTTTTGCCACTTATGAGGATAAAGGTGTTTCCGGAATCAACCTTCCGGATGTGGATTTCTATTGGAAAGGCGGCATCGTTGCACCGGAGTTCAGAAGAGAGACACTTTCCATGTGTAGCCCGCTTTTTGAGAAATGTATCATTTACGATGGCGGTGCAAGACGATATGAGATCCATGAGCACGTAGAAGAAGTCCTGGAATTCTGGGAGAGAATCCTGGAGCGTGCGGACAAGATCGACTTTAAGGAGCTCCTTGATGAAAAACTCGGCTACCCGACTCCGATCAGTTACGAAGACTGGCTGGCTCACAATCACTACCAGGAAATTCGTCCCGCTGACACCAAATGCTCTATCGCCAGGAACAGGGATATATCGAGAGCATGAAGAACATCACACTGAAAGAACTCGCAGAGCAGAGGATTGGGGAGTTCCGAAGTGCACTGAGGAAATACATTCTGTAACAGTTCAGAGCAAAGCGAACGGTTCCTGGACTTGCCGTGAACGTACGGAGTGAGCAGTAACATAAACTGAAATGCTGAACCGGATAATATGGATTGTACATTGATTTCGGTATGAACAATGACTATAATAAATGATAGCAATGAGACAGTATTTTCAGAAATATTGTGTTCATGACCAGGCAAAAAACAAAATGGAAATGGCCGCTTTATTTGCTGGATGATGCTATGAAAATAGCGATACTTATTGAATTGCTGTAAGAACGAAAGACAGAAATACAGCAAACTAAGGAGGAACTTAACACAATGAAAATCGGAAATGATATTTACTATGTAGGTGTAAATGACCATCAGGTAGATCTGTTCGAGGGACAGTATGTAGTGCCAAACGGAATGTCCTATAATTCCTACGTGATCAAAGATGAGAAAATCGCAGTCATGGATACCGTAGATGCCAACTTCACAGAAGAGTGGCTTGGAAAAGTAGCAGAAGTTCTGGATGGCGCGAAACCGGACTATCTTGTAGTTCAGCATATGGAGCCGGACCATGCCGCAAACATTGAGAACTTCATGAAAGCATATCCGGATACAACTGTTGTTGCCAACACAAAAACTTTCACCATGATGGAGAATTTCTTCCGTGGAATGGATCTGGAAGGAAAGAAACATATTGTAGCAAATGGTGACACCCTGACACTTGGAAAACATGTCCTTACTTTCGTATTTGCACCGATGGTTCACTGGCCGGAGGTTATGGTTACATATGACAGCACAGACAAGGTTCTGTTTTCAGCAGATGGCTTCGGCAAATTCGGAGCTCTTGATGTAGAAGAGGACTGGGACTGCGAAGCACGCCGTTATTACATCGGAATCGTCGGAAAATATGGCCCGCAGGTACAGAAGCTTCTCAAAGCAGCAGCAACTCTGGATATCCAGACTATCTGCCCGCTCCACGGACCGGTCCTTACCGAGAATCTTGGACATTATCTGGAGAAATATGATATCTGGTCTTCTTATAAAGTAGAGAGTGAAGGTGTAATGATCGCCTACACATCTGTATACGGACATACAAAGAAAGCAGCAGAGCTTCTTGCACAGAAGCTGGAAGAAAAAGGCTGCCCGAAGGTTGTTGTCTGCGATCTTGCAAGAGAAGACATGGCAGAGGCAGTGGAGGACGCTTTCCGCTACGGCAAGCTGGTACTGGCCAGCATTACATACAACGGAGAAGCATTCCCGTTTATGCGTACATTCATCGAGAACCTGACAGAACGTAATTACCAGAACCGCACCATCGGCCTCATTGAGAACGGAAGCTGGGCACCGACAGCAGCCAAAGTCATGAAAGGAATGTTCGAGAAGAGCAAAAATATCACATGGCTTGAGAACAATATAAAAATCATGTCCTCTCTCAGCGATGAGAATGTGGCAGAGATCGATGCAATGGCAGAGGAGCTCTGCAAGTAATTTCTGAATGTCAGAACAGCTTATAAAAAATAAAGATATAACATAATAAAAAGACGTGGACCCGGATCGATATGTTCGTTCATTTACTGAGTTGTTAATGAAAGAAATATATCGATCCGTAAGGTCACGTCTTTTTTATTTACCGAGCAACAGTTACATCCTCTTACACCACATAAATCCATAAGCCGGAAGCTCCACGTCCTTAAGCTCCAGAGTCTGGTCTGTGATCAGATCGCGGAAAGTTCCCTCCTCCTGCATCCAGGCAGTTTTTTCACTGTCACTGAAGTTGAAAATTCCGATAAAGCGATCATCTCCCTTCTGACGGAGGATACAGAGAATACTGTCATCATGAACATCATATGTATACACATCACAGTCCTTATCAAAAACAGATTCCTGACGGCGGATCTGTTCCATGCGGTTCAGAGTCTGGAAAATCTGTCCCTCAACGGAGGTTTTTGATTTTCTATTTCCGGCAAGCTCCCACTGGAAAGCACCACGGTGGATATAGCGGGAATCAGCAGCCTTATCCGGATCCTCTTTATAGGAATAATCATTGAGGCGGCCAATTTCATCGGAGCTGTAAAGCATCGGGATTCCGGACTGGGTAAGCATATATGCGTGAAGCATCAGATCCTCACGGATACCTCTTTTCAGTTTCTCGTCATCTTTTTCAAAAAGAGCAGCCTCGATTCCGCACATGGAAGCAGTGGTTCCGCAGAAGCGGGCATCCTGAGTTACCGGGTCATCATTATAGAGCTCTCCGCGGCTGTCGCTTCCCGGATGCTTTCCTGTAAAGAAATCATTCAGGTAACGCTTATGGGATGGCTCATCCATGTCCCATTCTTTCAGGGTGGCGAAATCAAGTCCCCAGCCGATATCGTCATGGCAGCGGAGATAATTCAGGAAGGTGTACTGCTTCGGAAGGCTGTTTACAATATCCATCTGTTTTTTCAGAAGGCGGATATCACGAGTGGCAATGCTGTTCCAGGTTGTAGCCATAGTGGTTACGTTGTAAAGCATATGGCACTCAGGCTTTTCTACAGTTCCGAAATAAGGAACAACCTTCTCCGGCTCCATAACGACCTCACCAAGAAGTACAACACTTGGGCAGACAATCTCGGCGATCATACGCATCATACGGACGATGGTGTGAACCTGTTTCAGGTTACGGCATGGAGTTCCCAGTTCCTTCCAGATATACGGAACCGCATCAATACGGATGACATCCATTCCCTGGTTTGCAAGGAAGAGGAAGTTGTACATCATCTCATTGAAAACACGTGGATTGCAATAGTTCAGATCCCACTGATATGGATAAAAGGTAGTCATGACATAATGACCGATATCCGGAAGCCAGGTAAAGTTTCCAGGAGCAGTGGTTGGGAATACCTGTGGTACGGTTTTTTCGTACTCGTCCGGGATCTCGCGGTTATTGTAGAAGAAGTAGCGGCTCATATATTCGCCGTCACCCTGGCGTGCTTTTTTGGCCCACTCATGATCCTCGGAGGTGTGGTTCATAACAAAATCCATACACAGGTTCATTCCGTTTTTATGGCATTTGTCAGCAAGAGCGGCAAGATCCTCCATGGTACCAAGATCCGGGCGGACTTTGCGGAAGTCGGCTACTGCGTAACCACCGTCGGAACGGCTCGGGGTATCCAGGAACGGCATCAGATGCAGACAGTTTACATTACACTCCTTAAGATATGGAAGCTTGGCAGAAACTCCCTTGATGTTGCCGGCAAAATTGTCAATGTAGAGCATCATGCCCAGCATATCCTTCTGGCGGAACCAGTCCGGATTATTTTCTCTTTCGAGGTCGCGGTTTTTGAGAGCACGGCGGCGTGCTGTAAAATACTGGTACATCTGGTCGCAGAGCTCTGCAAACATGTCATCATTGTGATAAAGCTCTGTGTACAGCCAGCGAAGCTCGTCGTGATGATGGTTTAAACGTTTCTGAAAAATTTCCTGATCTTTTTTCATGATTTCCTCCCTGAATAGATATTTATAGATGTCGGGAAACCTGTCAAATATTTCCCGGCGGTAATGGTTATCTGACATTTTTCCACAGAATTATAGCATGAAGTTTCCGGTACATGAATATACGGGTTGTTATGGAATATGGAAAAATGTTGTAAGTATTTTCAGTCTCCTGTTGTCTGGCGTCGTATCAGAACAGGAGTGATCTTTTTGTGAATCGGTTTTTGAAGCGGTGCCGATTTTCTTTTCTTCATTTCGTTCATCTGTTCCACAAGCAGTTCCATGGTAGTCTGTGCGATCACATCAATCTGCTGTCCAACAGTAGTGATCGGAATGATGGACTCCGCAGCAATGGGTGAATTATCGAATCCGATGATTTGATATTCATCCGGCAGACAGTTATATTTCTGGAAGATCAGATTGAGAAATATATTCGCGTAAGTATCATTGGATAAAAATATGCCTTTTTTCTGACCGGAATATTTACTGTCAATATCCTGAAAGATCACACGCATCTGTTCAAGAAGCTCCTGATAGGAATCACCGGAAACATTAAGGTTCAGTTCATAAGGAACATGATGTTCCCGGCATGTTTCCTCAAAGGCACGGATACGGTCATAAGCCGGAATATTCTCAGGTACATGGACATTGATGTGGATCAGTACATCACACTGATTACGTATCAGCAGAGAAGTAGCTTGCATGCCGCCCATGTAATTGTCTGTTGTAACGCTGCATATATGTTCTGCTTCACGTTCAATGGCGATCACAGGAATATTATAGGAAGCCAGTTTTTCGGAGGAAAGAGTATGGCTGAGAATAATAAGTCCTTCAATCTTATAAGCCATCAGCTCGTCCAGATACTGCATTTCTTTCTCCGGGCCGCCATCACTGACAAAAACCAGAAATTTGTAATGATAATCGGAGTAACTTCGAAGAAGCTGTGTCAGCATTTCGGAATAATAATGAAGATAAAGGTTCGGGACAATGATCCCTACAAATTCGCTTTTTCCATTGGCAAGAACCCTGGCAAGCTTGTTTTTTCTGTAGCCGAGCTCATCAAGGGCTTTTGCAATCTTTTCCTGATTTTCCAGGGTCAGAGAATCCGGATGATTGAAATATCTGGAGATCGTGGTCTTGGAAAAACCAGTGTATTCTGCAATATCGGCAAATGTTACCTGTTTTTTAGCCATAAAAAAATAGTCTCCTTTTAATAGCAGAAAGTTATGATACGGAATGCAGATGTGATCATATAAGAGAAAGCTGCAGACCGTACAGGATGATTGGATTGATATAATTAAGTATAACAATACAGACGTTAAATAGCAATAAAAAAATAACCAGTTAAGTTACCGGTAACTTTTCTTAAATAAATTAACAAAAAAGGTTGACAGAAGCTATGGCATATAGTAGTATCAAATTATAAAGTAACCGGTTACTTTACCGGTTACTAAATAAGAACGAAAGAACAAAAAGGGAGGAAAAGAGAATGAAAAAAGGTTCTGCGAAAGCTGTCCCGGCAGGAAAAAGAACTGCTGCAGAAAAGCTTCAATATGTGAAAAAGAACTGGCAGCTGTATGTGTTTTTTCTGTTGCCAGCACTTCTTCTGACGATCATCTTCAAATACGTGCCCATGGGTGGTGTACTGATCGCTTTTGAGGACTACAATGTTATTGATGGTGTATTTGGAAGCAAATGGGTAGGACTGGAATACTTCCGGAGATTTCTGGCATCACCGGACTTTATGAATTATCTTGTGAATACTCTGAAACTGAGTATTTACGGACTGCTGTGGGGATTTCCGATTCCGATCATCCTGGCACTTCTTCTGAATCAGATCCGGAGAGCCGGGATCAAGAAAAAGATCCAGCTTCTGATCTATGCACCGAATTTTATTTCAGTTATCGTACTTTGCGGTATGGTTCGTATGTTTCTTTCACCAGTAGGTCCGCTGAATAAACTGATCGGTTCTGATGCTAACTGGATGACTATGCCGTCGGCGTTCCGTACGATTTACATAGCCAGCGGAATCTGGCAGACAGCCGGATGGGCGTCCATTATGTATACAGCAGCACTTGCCAATGCAAGTAAGGATCTGGAAGAGGCAGCAGTGGTGGATGGAGCGAATATCCTGCAGCAGATCTGGTATGTACAGCTTCCGGCTATTAAAAATATCATTGTGATCCAGTTTATTCTTCAGGCCGGAAATATTATGAGCATTGGTTTTGAAAAAGCATATGCACTGCAGACAGATATGAACCTCCCTGCGTCTGAGATTCTTTCTACTTATGTATACAGAATCGGTCTTCTGAATGGCGACTATGGATATTCTACAGCAGTGGGACTGTTTAATTCAGTGATCAATGTAATTCTTTTGATTTTTGTAAACTGGGTAGTCAAGAAACTGAATGACGGAGAAGGATTATAGGAGGTGCTGTTATGGCAAAAGTAAAGAAAAAGAAATATTCGGCATCTGACAAGGCTATTTTAGGAATCGGATACGTGCTTCTGGGTGCATTTGTAATCTCCATTCTGGTTCCGCTTTTATATGTTGTGATCGCATCTTTTATGGATCCGAATGTGCTGAACAGCCAGGGAATCAGCTTTGATGTGCGGAAGTGGACGATCGATGCGTACCGCAGAGTTCTTGAAAATAATATGATCTGGAGAGGTTTTGCAAACTCATTTTTTTATTCCCTGGTGTTTACCATTATTTCAGTTCTGGTAACTCTGCTGGCAGCATATCCAATGTCCAAGAAAGAATTTGTGGGAAGAAATTTCTTCAATGTTATTTTTCTCATTACCATGTTTTTCGGTGGAGGAATGATCCCGACTTTTATCCTGATCAATCAGCTGCATCTGGTAAATACAATCTGGGCAATCCTGCTTCCGGGTGCGTTTAATGTCTGGAACATGATCCTTGCCAGAACCTATTATCAGTCTATCCCCAAGGAACTCAGAGAGGCATCTGCCATTGACGGTGCCACGGAAATCGAGCATTTTTTCAAGATCATGATGCCGGTATGCAAACCGATCATCGCAGTGCTTGCACTGTGGTCCTTTGTAGGAATGTGGAACAGTTATTTTGACGCTATGATTTATTTGAATGATGCGAAACTGCAGCCATTGCAGCTGGTACTTCGTTCCATCCTTGTACAGAATACACCGCAGCCCGGAATGATCGCAGATATCCAGAGTACTGCACAGATGGCAAAGGTAGCGGAACTTCTGAAATATGCTACGATCATTGTATCAAGTTTACCGCTTCTGATCATGTATCCATTCTTCCAGAAATATTTTGACCAGGGCATTATGGTTGGTTCTGTAAAAGGCTGATGACAGGAGGTTGATAATGATGAAAAAAAGAATGAAGGCATTATTAGCAATCGGGCTTTCTGCAATTATAATGGTATGCAGTGCCGGATGTGGAAACGGAAAAGAACACATGAAAGCAGAAACAGATCCGGATATCCCGGTGGAAGATGTGTCATTTCCTCTGAAAGAAAAAGCAGAGCTGTCTTTTATTACCAGTGCACCTGCAACATCTACACAGGAACCTAATGAAAGAACGATTTTTGAAAGACTGGAAAAGCAGACCAATGTCCACATTGACTGGACCTGTTTTGTATCGGATCAGTTTAATGACAAAAAAAATCTGGCACTGGCACAGTTCGGAAATCTTCCGGATGGACTTTTTAACGCAGGTATGAGTGATTATGATCTTCTTCGCTATGCCAAACAGGGAATCATCATTCCGGTAGAAAATCTTATTGATAAATACATGCCGAATCTTAAGGTGTATTGGAAAAATACCCGGAATACAGAACAATGTGTACAGCACCGGACGGACATATTTATTCTTTCCCATGGATCGAACAGCTTGGTGAGGGGAAAGAAGCCATTCAGGCAATTGGAGATATTCCCTACATTAATAAAAAATGGCTGGATTATCTGAAGCTGGAGGTTCCGAATACAACAGAGGAACTGGAACAGGTTCTGATCGCTTTTCGTGATAATGCAGATAAACTGGAAAAAGAATTTGATATTGAGGGTGATGTGATCCCAATGTCCTTTATTATCAATAACGGTGATCAGGATCCTGCAATTCTCATCAACGGATTCGGAGAAGGATATGGTGACACCGGTGATCATTTTGCAGTAAAAGATGATGGAACCGTTATTTATACAACTGTACAGGAAGGCTATAAAGAAGGTATTCAGTGGCTCCATCAGCTGGTAGAAGAAAAGCTGGTGGATCCGGAGGCTTTTACCCAGGAATGGTCAACTTATGTTGCAAAAGGTAAGAACCACAGATATGGTCTGTGTTTCACCTGGGATATTGCAAATATTGATAACAATGAAGATTATGTAATGCTCCCGGCGCTGGCCGGTCCGGATGTCTTGTAAATATCACAAGACAGAATAACAGTGAAACCAGTGGCTTTGACAGAGACGCTGCGTTCTGACTACAAGCTGTCGGAATACGGCACTGGCAGCAGCATGGATCGATCAGATGTATGCACCGATCCAGTCTCCGCAGAATAACTGGGGTACTTACGGGGAAAAAGATTCATTTAATATCTTTGAGATGTCCGAGAATGCAGAAGGTGGTCAGATGCTGAAACATATGGATCTGGGAGATGCATCTCCGGTAGAGGTTCGTGAAGCACAGTCTGTAAACGGACCGTTGGCAATACTTAACGAGTATTACGATGTATATGTAACAGAGCCGGCAGATGCAAAATGGCGTCTCGACAATATGCACGAAACATATCTTAAGGATATGAACAGTAAATATGTGTATCCGAATGTATTTATGAGTATTGATGATACCAATAAGGTATCTCAGTACGACACAGATATCAAGAAGTATGCGGAACAGAAAAAAGCAGACTGGATCCTGAATGGCGGCATCGATAAAGAATGGGATTCCTATCTGAAAAAGATGGAGCAGTATGGACTGTCTGATTATCTGGCGATCAAACAGAAATATTTTGACCAGTATCAGAAGTCTCTTAGTGAGACAGAGAAATAAAAACAGAAAAAGATACCGGTCAGAAACATAAAAAAGAAAGAGAGAGCAGAGTATGAGTGAAAAACTTGAAAAAGCACGTCTTTATGAAATAGAGGAAGCAAAAAATATCCCGCAGGAAGAGAAACCGGCCTTTCATGTATCTGCACCGGTTGGCTGGATCAATGATCCCAATGGATTTTCTGTTTTTAAAGGAAAGGTACATCTTTTTTACCAGTATCATCCTTACAGCCGTGACTGGGGTCCTATGCACTGGGGCCATAGTGTGACAGAGGATATGATCAGATGGGAGCAGCTTCCTGCAGCGCTTGCACCGGATCAGGAATATGATCGAGAGGGATGCTTTTCCGGAAGTGCTATTGAAGCGGATGGAAAACAGGCTTTGATCTACACAGGAGTTACAACAGAAAAGCTGCCGGATGGAAAAGAAGAAGTCCGGCAGAATCAGTGCATTGCCTGGGGTGACGGAAAAGATTATGTAAAGGCAGAGAAAAATCCGGTAGTCACCGGGGATATGCTTCCGGAGAAATGCAGCAGAGTTGATTTCCGTGATCCGAAGGTATGGGAAGATAACGGAACATACCATATGCTCGTAGGATGCCGCAGCGAAGAAATTCCTGGACAGGTAGTTCTGTTTTCCAGTAAAGATCTGAAAGAATGGAAATTTGAAACAATTCTTGCGGAGAACTCCACAGGAGAAATCGGTGTTATGTGGGAATGCCCCGATTTCTTTCCGCTCGGGGATAAACATGTGCTGATCTGTTCTCCGCAGCATATGCGGGCAAAAGGGTATGAGTTTCATAATGGACATAATTCCCTATATTTTACGGGAGATTATGACAGCGAAAAACATACATTTGAAAAAGACGCACCGGTAAGTCTGGACTATGGACTTGATTTTTATGCGCCGCAGACAACCCTTCTTCCAGATGGAAGAAGAGTGATGATCGCCTGGATGAAATCCTGGGATAGCTGTGTGATCAAGGAAAAGCAGAGATGGCAGGGAATGATGACTCTTCCGAGAGAGCTGGAATATCGTGACGGAAAGATCTGGCAGAAGCCGGTCCGAGAAATTGAGAATTATCGGAAAAACCGTTGCTGTTATGAGAATGTAAAAGTGGGTGAGAGCTTAAGCTTGAAGGCGTCCGTGCCGAATGATCGATCTGACTGTGGAACTGCAGAACGCAGATGGCATCATGGATGGAAGCAGGAACTCCGGAAATCCAAATCAGGAAGCATTGGATGTGTACAATGAGTTCCGGATCGAGCTTGCACGCAATGAAGAATATACAACGGTCTTTACCTATGATCGAAAAAGACAGATACTGGAGATCGACAGAACCTGGAGCGGGGTGCAGCGTGATGTTGTATGTACAAGAAAGCTCCAGATCACAGATGGCAGACAAAATCTGAAGCTGCGTTTTATCCTGGATCGAAGCTCCATAGAGCTTTTTATCAATGATGGAAGCAAAACTGCGACTACCGTGATCCCAACACCAGTGGAAGCAGATGAGATCCTGTTTCACAGTGACGGAAATGCTGTGATCCAGGTTGAGAAATATGATATTGTATTGTAGAAGCCTCTCAAATATTGACAATTTCCCTGTTTTTGTATAACATAAGGGAAGTTGCTTACGCCGGGTCAGGAGCTGTGTATGTCTCCTGATCCGGCATATATTTACAGGAGAGGAACACAGGAATGTTTTATCAGTTAAAAATCACAAGAAAAGGAACGAAACCGCCGGTATGGAGACGTTGTACTGTTGCGGCTGACGTTACATTTGCAAAGATGGCAGCCATGCTTGAAAAACTGGTTCAGTATCCGGCAGGCAGCCTATATGAGATTGAATTTTTTCAGAAAAAAGTACAGATCCGTGAGAACGGTGACGGAGAAGCAAAGAATAATTTCACATTATTAAATGCAGGAGAGACAGAGACTGCAGAGCTTATGGATTCCGAGAAATGGTTTACCTTCCGGCAGTATGGTGCGGATAAGGAAGCTCCGGAATACAGAGTTGATATTGAGAAGAAAGACGAGGGAACAGCAGAAGCTCCTTCTATTATAAAAGAAGTAAAGGGTGAGGATGATCCGTACTGGACAGAGGCACCGGAGCTGGAATGCACTGCAGCAGTTGAAACTGAGGCGGAAACAGCCAAAGCATCTGAAGACATTGCTGCAACAGTAGCGGCAGTAGAGGCAGCAGCCAGAGCTGCAAAAGCAGATGAGGCTGCCACAGGCAGCAGAAGAAATCCTACAGTAAAAGATTTCCTCATGTCCTATCGTAAAGAAGACCTTCTCAGCATTGCAGGTGAGCTTGGACTTCACTGCAAGGGAATGGGTCAGGAAGAGATCGCTGCAATGGTTTCCGCAGAGGTTCTTAAACCGGAGGTTATGAAAGCAAGCTTCCTCGTAGCAGACGATCAGGAGGTACTGGCTTTTGAGGCAGCTATTCAGAGAAAATGCTTCCATGTTGCAGAGGATGAGTGGAATACCTTAGAGTGGCTGAACGATATGGGCTACCTTGTTTCCTACAGTGATGATTACGCAGAAGTTCCGGCAGAGGTTGCAGCTGTTTACGACCAGATCAACACACCTGAATTCCGGACACTTCGCAGTCAGGTAAACTGGCTGAAGGATTGTCTTGTTATGGTAAGCTATCTGTATGTATCTGCACCGGCGAAGACAGTATATGAGATGTTTAAGCAGAGAAAAGGCTTTGACATCGGATATGACAGGTTCATCGAGCTGTATCATACCGTTCCGGAAAAGGCCTGCATCTGTGAGCTTGCGGAGGATCAGCTGATCCTGAAATCCGCACTGGTCAATAACATCTACAAGGATATCGAGAGACGTCAGGGCGGACGGAAATTCTATATTCCGTCAGTAGATGAGATCCTGGATTATTCCGAAAACGGTTATCCGACAAAATCTGCTTCTTATCAGAAACTGGGCAGATTCCTGATGGATGAGATGAAGGTTTCCGAGGCGGTGAAGGATCAGGTACTGTTTTTTATTTACAAAGAATGCTCCATGGATGGCAGAATGTCAGCAATCATGGAAAACCTGAACCAGAAGGGGATCCAGTTTAACGATGAGCAGCTTGAGAAATTTACAAAGCTGATCATGGAGGCAAACAATAACACAAGAATGCTGGAATTCCGCGGTTACACACCGAATGAGATCTCAGGAGCAGTATGGCCGTTTGCCACAGGCAAGCCGCACACTGCAATGCCGAACAGCTTTGTGCCGACAGCAATGCCGATGCAGCCGGCATCTGCAAGAAAAATCTACCCGAACGATCCGTGTCCGTGCGGAAGCGGTAAGAAATATAAGAAGTGCTGCGGAAGAAGATAGTTCTGCAGGAAATTTACAGTGGTTCCGGAGCTGATACAGCTGAGTTTTTGAGATAGTATCGCCGGGATATCATACAAATTAAATATAAGACAGTTCATTTGTACCATCCTGTCTATAAATAAAACCAGGGCTGAAGAAGATGTGAGAATCAGGGCAGACTCGTGGCGGGTCTGCCTTTTTTATTTATGGAATATCGGGGTGGTGTGACAGATTCAGAAGGAGGAAGAAATTATGTATCAGTTAAAAACAGAAGCAGATTTTGATTCTGCACATTTTCTGTCCGGTTACACCGGCAAATGTTCCAATATCCATGGCCATCGCTGGCATGTGGAGATTGAGATCGAAAGCCGAAAGCTGGAGAAAAACGGCCAGGAGCGAGGGATGCTGGTAGACTTCGGAGATCTGAAAAAGGATCTGAAGGAGCTGGCAGATTCCATGGATCACACACTGATCTATGAAGAAAATACATTACGTCCGAAAACGCTGGAAGCACTGGATGAAGAAGGCTTTCATCTGGTGAAGGTTCCCTTTCGCCCTACAGCAGAGAATTTTTCAGAGTATTTTTTCAAGAAAATGGAAGAAAAGGGCTATCCTGTAAAAAGAGCTGTTGTTTACGAAACACCAAATAACTGTGCAGCTTACCGGGAAACGGAAGAAGAAACGGAGGCGGTATGGCTATGAGTACCTATCAGGTTGTAGAGAAATTTGTCAGCATCAACGGAGAGGGCAGACGGGCAGGAGAGCTTGCCGCTTTTATCCGGTTTAAGGGCTGCAATCTTCAGTGCAGCTATTGTGATACCAGCTGGGCAAATGAGCCGGGGTGTGAGAGTGAAAGGTTGACAAAAGAAGAGATTCTTTCCTGGATCCGCGAGGCAGGTGTAAAAAATGTGACACTTACAGGCGGGGAACCACTTTTGCGGGAAGGGATGGAGGAGCTGATCGAGGCAATCCTGGAGGATCCATCTCATCGGGTAGAGATTGAGACCAATGGAAGTGTGGATCTGAAGCCTTATCATATATTAAAAAAACGTCCGTCCTTTACCATGGATTATAAAACACCGGATAGCGGCATGGAAAAAGAGATGCTTCTTTCCAATCTGGAGCTTCTGGGCAGTGAGGATACGCTGAAATTCGTGGTCAGCAGCCGCAGAGATATGGAAAAAGCCCTGGAAATCCTGGAAAAGTACAGGCTGATCGGAAAAACAGCAGTTTATCTCAGCCCTGTTTTCGGCAGGATCCAGCCGGTGGAGATCGTGGATTTCCTTATGGAAAAAAGCTCAACGATGTAAAGCTTCAGATCCAGCTTCATAAGGTGATCTGGGACCGCAGAAACGGGGAGTATAACAGGAAAATATATCACAATATAACAGAAATACCGCAGAAAAGGAGAACGACATGAAAGCACTTGTACTTGCAAGCGGCGGTGTGGATTCCACCACCTGCCTGGGGCTTGCCGTGAACAAATATGGAAAAGAGAATGTAATTGCATTAACAGTAGCTTACGGACAGAAGCACACAAAAGAAATCGAGGCTGCCAGAAAAACAGCAGAATATTACGGAGTGGAGCATCTTTATCTGGATCTGGAGCCGATCTTCCGGTACAGTGACTGTTCGCTTCTGAAGCATTCAGACAGAGAAATCCCTCACGAAAGCTATGCAGAGCAGCTGAAGGAAACCGATGGCTCACCGGTTTCAACCTATGTGCCGTTCCGGAACGGATTGTTTCTTTCCTCGGCAGCAAGTATTGCGTTGTCAAAAAACTGCAGTGTGATCTATTACGGAGCGCATGCGGATGATGCTGCCGGAAATGCATATCCGGACTGCAGCAGTGCGTTTCACAATGCGATCAACGAGGCGATCTATCAGGGAAGCGGCGGCCAGCTGAAGGTTGAGGCGCCTTTTGTCAGCTGCACAAAGGCAGAGGTCGTAAAAACCGGACTGGAGCTGAATGTTCCTTATGAACTGACCTGGAGCTGTTACGAAGGCGGCGAAAAGCCCTGCGGTGTGTGTGGAACCTGTATTGACAGAGCAGAGGCATTCCGGCTCAATGGAGTGAAGGACCGGCACTTGACAGATAGATCGGATCAAAAATATCCGTTTGACCATAGAAAGGAAAAAAATATGAGCAGAGAAAACCTGGAAAAAGAAGGGATCACCCTTCTCGGAAATCAGAAAGTAAAATATCCGGACAATTATGCTCCGGAGGTACTGGAAACATTTTTGAACAAGCACCCGGACAACGATTACTTTGTAAAATTTAACTGCCCGGAATTTACAAGTCTTTGTCCCATTACCGGACAGCCGGATTTCGCGACGATCACGATATCCTACGTACCCGGTGAAAAAATGGTGGAGAGCAAATCTCTGAAGCTGTACCTTTTCAGCTTCCGCAATCACGGAGATTTTCATGAGGATTGCGTGAACATCATTATGAAGGATCTGATCCGTCTTATGGATCCGAAATACATTGAGGTCTGGGGAAAATTTACGCCGAGAGGCGGCATTTCCATTGATCCCTACTGCAATTACGGAAAGGCCGGAACCAGATGGGAGGAGATTGCCTGGAAACGCCTTGCAGAGCATGACATGTACCCGGAAAAGATCGATAACCGGTAGAAAAACAAAAAGCCCCTGTTTTCACTGCGAAAAGCAATGAAAGCAGGGGCTTTTTGTTTAGTGTGCCTGACAGCGTCGGTTTATCTTTATGACAGCCGGATGCACTCCGATTCTGTGCCAAACAGATCAGCGATCACATCGTGCACGGTTTCGATCTTATCCGCCATATAAGCCTTTGCTCCGCAGAACAGCAGACCGTTTTCCACATCACCCTTACGCAGCGATCAGCTTGTCTGTAATGCAGTAAGGGATCTCGCCGGGAGAACATTTGGCAAGGCAGCGGTGGCAGGGACTGTGCGGGATTTTTTCACCGGCCATGACGTGCTGCATGAAGGGATTCATAATGGCACGTCCCGGCATACCTACCGGGCTTTTTACAATGGCGATGTCGTCCTTTGCGGCGTGGATCAGGGACTCTTTCAGCCGGATGTCTGCGTCACATTCTTCCGTTGGGATAAAACGGGTGGCAACCTGAACGCCGTCCACACCAAGATCAAGGACATGCTTTACATCCTCGTGAGTGGCGATACCGCCGGCAGCTACTACCGGGATTTCCGTGCCGAATTTTGCGGCATAGCCTTTTACAGTCTGGACGATCTTTCGGATCTCATTGTCGTAGGCTTCCGGTGTATAGGAATCCAGCTCTTCCTTGTGGAAGCCCAGATGACCGCCTGCCTGGGGACCCTCGATCACCACAAGGTCTGCAGTGCGCTTGTACTTTCTTTCCCAGTATTTCAGGATAACCTTTGCAGATTTGTCCGTTGAGACAATGGGGGCGATCTTTGTTTTGCTTCCGCTGACAAGAGCAGGGAGCTCTGTAGGAAGTCCGGCACCGGAGATGATCAGGTCAGCACCGGCCTGGACAGCTGCTTTTACATGAGATGCATACTCCTTCAGTGCAACCATGATGTTGTAGCCAATGATACCGTCAGGAGAAATCCTGCGTGCTTTTTTCATCTCGGACAGGATAGCCCGCTGGTTGGCTTCTTCGGTATTCCGGTCGAAATCCTTTTCGCGGTAGCCGATCTGAGCGGTGGAAATGATTCCGATTCCGCCTTCTTTTGCAACGGTGCCTGCCAGACGGCCAAGCTGATACCAACGCCCATTCCACCCTGGATCAGGGGAAATCTCGTAAGTTTATCACCGATTTTAAAATTCTTCATAATGATCAGATCCTCACATTCATTTGCGTTCTTTAAATGATTTTAATATAAAATAGTTTTATCATCAAAGTATATCATAACAGGGAAATTTGTCAATGTATATGTAGGAAGGTTGGCTCAGGGAGAGTGGTGATTTGTCGGTATAGCTTTTCGGAATAAGAAAAGGGTGAGCTGACAGCATTACGCTGTGTAGTCTCCCCCTTTTTATGTGTGATGAAATCTAAAACTGTAAAGCAGTAGACTGTAGCTGAACTCCGTCTGGCAAAATCAGAATTTAAACAGATTCAGACCGATCTCTTCGCTGAACTCACGACCGATTTCTCCATCGATCACCTGGATCTGGATTTCGGCGGTAGCACTGATGATGCACGGTTCAGATGGCCGCCGTGTACAAGGCCTTTTTCGTCACCGGCCGCGATATGGAGATGAAGATAAACGTCACCGTCCTTGCGGGTAACGGTACCGGTAAGAGAAACAATCTCATAAGCTCCCTGAAACTGGATAGAGTGGTATTCCTTTGTTACGGTGTTGTATACACCTGCAGTGAAATCATTGATGGCGCCAAGGCCTGTGACCTGTGCAAGGCGGATGTTTTCTTTCTCTGCAACCTTGCCGATCTCCTCCAGGATCTCTTCCTTCGGATCAAGACGAAGATAGATCGTGTTTCCAAAACGTCTGTATTCCATGATAAAAAACCTCCCTGTAAATTTTTTGATTTTTCCATTGTCTGAGTATGATTCCAGTATAATACATTCCTGTTTTTATTCAATAGTTACATTAATCAGATCACAGCACTTACGGAAATTACTGCATCATGCTCTGTCCAACTTCTTTTTAACTGAATCAAGTAAGTCCCCTGCTTCAATTGCGATGAGCAATAAGCAGTGGGTGGGACTTACTTGTATCAGGAGGGGTACAAGCCCCTCCTGATAAACTGCGGAGCAGTTATTCGGTTATGAGCAAGTAGCGAAAGCGGATTGCGAATATCCGATTGACTTTATTAATTTCTGGAATTGCTATAGGTGTATTTTTCACATGTTCAGATTTTTTACATGAAAAAAAGGACTAAACCGATGAAAATATTGAATTTATATTTTTACCGGCTTTTTTTATAATGATTTTCATAAAGAACGGAATGTAAGAACTGTAAACTGGAAGCAGCAGGGAAAGGGTGAAAGTATGAAAAAAAGATTTGGTCAGATGATCAAGGTAAAACCGGAAAAGCTTGCCGAATATAAAAAATGGCATGCAAATCCAATGCCGGGCGTAAATGAAATGATCAAAGAATGCGGCCTGAAAAATTATTCTATCTACAGCAGAGGAGAATATCTTTTTACATATTTTGAGTATGAAGGCGAAGATTTCGATGCAGATATGGCAAAGATGGCAGCAGATCCGGCAACACAAAGATGGTGGGATGTTGTAAAACCGCTGATGTCACCCCTTCCTGACAGAGCAGAAGGCGAATTCTGGTCAGATATGGAAGAAATTTATCACCTTGACTAATAAGCAAAAGCAATAGATATGGAGGAAAAGATACATGAACAGTAGAGAGAGATTTATCGCAACTGTAGAAAGAAAACCGGTAGACAGACCAGCCTGCTGGCTGGGTGATCCGACACCGGAGGCAGTTCCTGCACTTTGCGATTACTACCATGTAGACAATATCAAAGAACTGAAAAAAGTATGCGGAGATGACTTCTACGCAGTAGAGATCCCGTACAAATCTCCGACATGCTCCGCAATTTTCGCAGCATTTGACTGGTATATGAACGGAAGCAACGTAGATACAGAGCACAGAACACTGACAGCAGACGGATGCTTTGCACAGTGCGAGGATCTTGAAGATGTGGAGGCAGTGAATTTCCCATGGCCGGATCCGGAGCTTTATATCGATCCGGAAGAGTGCCGCCGTCTTGTTGATGAGGCACCGGATGATAAAGTAGTTATGGGTATGCTCTGGGCCTGCCACTTCCAGGATACCTGTGCTGCATTCGGAATGCAGACATGCCTTATGAACATGGTTGCAGAGCCTGAGATGGTACATTATGTAGATGATCATATTGTAGATTTTTATCTGAAAGCCCTTAAGATTTTCCTTGAGGCAACAAAAGGTAAAGTACAGGCAATCCTCATCGGTGATGATGTAGGAAGTCAGAGAGGCTGATGATCAGCCCGGCTCTTATCAGTGAGTTCGTTATTCCCGGAGCAAAGAAACTTATCGATCTGGCACACAGCTATGGCGTAAAAGTTGTATATCATTCCTGCGGATCTATTGTTGAAGCTATCCCGCTTCTCATTGAGGCTGGCGTTGATGTTATCCATCCGATCCAGGCACTTGCAGCAGGTATGGATCCTGCAAACCTGAAAGATAAATTCGACGGAAAGATTTCTTTCTGCGGCGGTGTTGATACACAGGATCTTCTTCCGAACGGAACACCGGAGCAGGTAGCTGCAAAGGTTAAAGAACTTCGTACCTACTTCCCGACAGGGCTTATCGTTTCCCCGAGCCATGAGGGATTACAGCCGGACGTTCCGCCAAGCAATATCAAGGCACTGTTTGACGAAGCAACCAAGATCTACGAATAGGGAGGAAGAAAAATATGATCATTATCGGAGAAAAAATCAACGGTTCCATTCCTTCTGTTGCAGAGGCTATTGCAAAAAGGGATGCGGAGTTTATCAAAGACCGTGCAAGAAAACAGGCAGAAGCCGGAGCAACATTTATCGATTGCTGTGCATCTGTTCCGGAGGAAGAGGAAGTTGAAACACTGAAATGGATGATCGATTGTATTCAGGAAGTAACAGACCTTCCGATTTCTGTGGACAGTCCAAGTGCTGATGTACTGATTCAGGCTTATAAATTCTGTAAACGTCCGGGACTTTTCAATTCTGTATCCGGCGAGGGTGACAAGATCGACAAGATTTTCCCTGTTATGGCACAGGAAGAAAATAAAGGCTGGGAAGTTATCGCTCTTCTCAGTGACGATACCGGAATCCCGAAAAATGCAGCAGACAGACTTCGCGTATTTGATAAGATCATGGCAAAAGCCAAAGAATACGGAATCGCTCCATCAAGGATCCACATTGATCCGCTGGTAGAGATGCTTTGTACATCTGAGAACGGAATTGAGACAAATATCGAAGTTATCACTTCTGTTCGTGAGCAGTATCCGTCCATTCACATTACAGCAGCGATCAGCAACATTTCTTTTAACCTGCCGGTGCGTAAGCTGATCAACCTTGGATTTATGGTACTGGCTATGAATGCCGGACTGGACAGTGGAATCCTTGATCCGACAAACAGAGACATGCTTGGTCTTATTTATGCAACAGAAGCTCTTCTTGGAGAAGATGACTACTGTATGGAGTACATCGGAGCATACAGAGAGGGACTGATCGGTCCTGTAAAAAAATAACTGATCAATAATATAAGATCCCTTTAGGTGTGCAGAGCCTGCGGAGAACTCTGCACATGAATCCCATAAAAATATGCGGCAGAAGCTGGTATGAGTGCAGAGGAACAGCAGACTGACCGCAACGAATAAAAAAATATTTGGAGGTAGAAACAATGTCAAAAATCGAAGAAGTTGCAAAATTAGTAGAAATCGGTAAAGCGAACTGGTAGGAAAAGCAGTGCAGGAAGCTCTTGATGAAGGCTGCGATCCACAGGAAATCTTAAATAAAGGTATGATCGATGCTATGGCTGTTGTAGGTGAGAAGTTCAAAAATAATGAGATTTTCGTACCTGAGATGCTGGTAGCAGCAAGAGCCATGAAAAAAGGTGTTGAGGTTCTGAAACCGCATCTTGCATCCGGAGCTACAGGCGTAAAGGGTAAACTTATCATTGCAACAGTAGCAGGAGACCTTCATGATATCGGCAAAAACCTGGTAGCTATGATGATCGAGAGTGCAGGTTTTGAGGTTATCGATCTTGGCGTTGACGTTTCCAATGACAAGATCATCGAGTGCTACAGAGAGAATCCGGATACAAAGATCATCGCACTTTCCGCCCTTCTTACAACAACAATGCCTGCACTTCGTGATGCCGTAGATGCACTGAATAAATCTGATTTCAGAAGCAATATCAAGGTTATGGTCGGTGGAGCACCGATCACCCAGGAGTTTGCAGATGAGATCGGCGCAGACGGATATTCCGAGGATGCTGCAAGTGCAGCAACACTGGCTAACCAGCTGATCGGAGCATAATGAAATCCGACAGGGCAATAAAAGTAATACATACTTAGTTATAACAACCAACCGCTTATGATAAACCTATGCCATCAGGGATACCGCATGATGCAGAAAGAGATTCTGCACGTGCGGCATCCCTTTTGGAGTTTCTGAAAGGGATCATCACATAGAACAGGCAGAGGTGACGGAGCTATATAAAAAACCGGTACAGGATAATTATCCTGCACCGATATATCCAACAGATATGAAATTTAACCGAATCAAGTAAGTCCCCTGCTTCAATTGCGAGGAACAATAAGCAGTGGGTGGGACTTACTTGTATCAGGAGGGTACAAGCCCCTCCTGATAAACTGCGGAGCAGTTATTCGGTTATGAGCAAGTAGCGAAAGCGGATTGCGAATATCCGATTGACTTTATTAATTTCTGGAATTGCTATAGGTGTATTTTTCACATG
>ENA-OQCN01000114-OQCN01000114.1-human-gut-metagenome-genome-assembly--contig:-NODE-114-length-37998-cov-3.791291_pt1 | contig 37998 bp, 39 predicted proteins | sample MGYA00242497_ERZ504576 | MGnify/ENA primary metagenome ERZ504576 (study PRJEB26092, sample SAMD00036296) | human gut metagenome | host: Homo sapiens | study: EMG produced TPA metagenomics assembly of...
CGGGATGGACGGGCCGCTGGTGCATCGGTTAGACTGCCAAGTCTACGGCCGAGTAGCCAAGCCCGGAAGGATAAACGCTGAAGGCATCTAAGCGTGAAGCCCCCCTTAAGATGAGATATCCCATTCGAAAGAAGTAAACCCCCTTGAAGACGACGAGGTAGATAGGGCAGAGGTGGAAGTGTGGCAACACATGGAGCTGACTGTTACTAATCGGGTGAGGGCTTGACCAAAGAATCGCAGGAAGAATGATTTTCAGGGAATGTTGACATGTATGTAGTTTTGAAGATATACTAAAACCAGCTAGATGATAGCTGGTTTTTTGTGCACAAATTTGTATAATCTACTTGTAAAATAACTATGACACCTATATTTTATTAATTAAAAAGATTATATAAATGAATTAGATTTTTGTCTTTCCGTAAAATGATATGATTTTAGTAAAATAAATGATTAAAATGAATGAAAAAGAGTTTTAGAGACACGGTATACATAGCCGATTGGTTCACCAAGAGCCAGTCGGTTTTTTCATATCCATTTTTATACATAGCCAGTCCCATAAAAAGGTCTGGCTATTAAATCTTCATTCCTTGCGGACGGTTTTGACAGTCTCTGATCAGATCAGCCCATTCACTCAGACGGGTTTGCTGTGCAACTAAACTTGTGTGAGATTTCATGACTCACCTCCTGTGATAAGTCTAAAAAGTTGAGTACTAAACTATTTGGACTTTGTAGTGATGAGTCTATTATCTCACATTGAATGATTTTGAACAGGTACTTGCTATTTTGCGTTTACTCTCAATATGAGAAGATGGCTATTAAATTTTTAGGAAAGTCCAGCGGTGATATGTCAAGATGAAAAAGAAAAACAAATAGTTTATTTTTCCACATTTCATAAAGACAAAAAACATCTACCTAAGCCCTGTCGATCATACTTTTGAAAAATAAGCAGGGCTGACTCATCAGCAGAAGATTCATCTATTCTGCTGAACGGTATAAGCGCTTGTCTTTAAACAGTGCAAAGACAAGCCGCACAAATTTACGGGCAGTTAATGCGAGTGCACGTTTATGTTGAAATCTGTTTACTTCTTTGTACTTGAGGTTATAGAAGTCGCGGTATTCCTTGTCGCATCTTACAAGGGAAAAGGCTGCTTCACACAGATAATACTTTAAAAATCGGTTGCTGGAATGAATCATTCTGGTTGTCTGGGCTTCAAAGTTACCTGATTGGTGCTGTTGCCAGGCGAGACCAGCATATTTCGCAAGGGCAGCTTTCTGAATGGTTTTGGCTACTGCATCAGGATCAGGGAAACGGTTCTTTCCTTTTTCAATGATAAATGCAGTTAGTTCTTGTAAGTCCATTTTTTCCAATGCTTCTGCGAATTCGAATTCTTCGTAGACGGCAAGGGCGGTAGTGCTGAAGGTATCTGAAAATACCTTCTTCTGCGTCATAGTAGAATACTTCTTGAAAAGCACATTTATAAAACGTTGTTTTTCTCTGGTGAGGTTGGTAACAGCGTAATAGCGTGCTCTGGTAAGGCTTTGAAGGGCTTTGTAGCGGTAGTCCTCCATATAAACCTCTTTGTTGATTCTACCGAAACGCAGACAGCCAGCAGGTTTGAAGCTAACTTCCATGTCAGGGGAACTGACTTACTATGAAGCAACTCTCTGGGAGTCAACAGGAGAAAAAAAGAACTATCATCTGATTGACACCAGGCCAATTATATCATGGGCTTAACTAAGCCGATGGAATAAAGTAACTATTAAACTTTATATAAAAAATGGTATCTAAAAGATATTATAGGAATGGAGGATATGTAAATGGTGAAATTTAAAAGATAGAAAAAATTAAACCATACCTAAAATTTGTTTATATAAAAAATACATAATTGAGTTAAAGTAAAAACATAATAGCAGTGCACGCTAAATAAAAAAGAATGGAGACGATTATGAAAACAAAGAATGTAAAATGCTTTTTTGCTGCTATTGCAGCAACAACACTTGTAGTTGGAATGGTAGCAGGATGCGGTAATACGGTGAAAGCTGATGAGGTTTCTAAAGAGGAAAGCTCCGGTTCAAAAGAAATTGGTCCGGATCTTACAGTGGGGTTTGCTCAGAGCGGAAATCCAAATCCCTGGATGGTTGCATTAACGGAAAGTATGCAGCAAAGTGCAGATGAATATGGTGTGAATTACATATACACAGATGCTAATGATGATATGGCGACGCATGTAGCAATATAGAGGACATGTTGGCAAAAGATCTTGATATTTTGGTTATTGCTCCTATGGAAGATACAGGATTGGAAGCAGTTCTTGACGAGGCGGCGGAAAAGGGAGTTCCGGTTATTTTGTCAGCAAGAACAACTCAGGGAGAATATGTAACCACGGTTTATTCTGATCAGGCATGGGAAGGAGAAAGATGTGCTGAGCTTATCGGAGAGAAAATACCGGATGCAAAGGTTGTAGAATTGCGAGGGATAGAAGGAACGTCTTCTGTTGCGGGGCGCGAGAAAGGATTCCGTGATGTAATGGCTGAGCAATATCCTGATATGGAAATTGTAGTGGAGCAGACAGCTAATTTTTCCAGGCAAGAGGCAATGGATGCTATGGCAAATATCCTTCAGGCTAAGGGACCAGATGCTATTGATGCTGTGTACTGCCACAACGATGAAATGGCACTTGGAGCTGTACAGGCAATTAAAGACGCAGGCCTGACTCCAGGAGAAGATATTCAGGTAGTAGGTATTGATGGACAGAAGGAAGCATGGGAGCTTGTAAAATCTGGTGAAATGTTGGGAACTGTACAATGTTCGCCTAAACATGGACCGACAGTATTCGAGGTTATTCAAAAAATTCTTGACGGAGAGACAGTTCAGAAGGAAACGATTGTTCCGGATCAGGTTATTACAAAAGAAAATGTGGATGAATCCGAGTCCCTCGTTTTCTAATGATTAGAAACTTTAAAAGGCTTTGAAATTATGGAGTGGACCTTGCTGAGCAGGTCCACTTTTCTGCAAAAAAGGAGCGGAATATGAGTGAAAAAAAAGTATTGGAAATGAAGGGAATAACAAAAATATATCCGGGAGTACGAGCATTAGATGGTGTTGATTTTATTGTAGAAGAAGGCAGTGTTCATGCTTTGATGGGAGAAAATGGTGCCGGAAAATCAACATTAATAAAAATACTAACTGGCGTAATTGGAAAAGATTCAGGAAGTATTGTATTAAGTGGGAAAGAAGTTAATTTTCACAGTGTATACGAAGCAAATAATAATGGCATCAGCGCAGTATATCAGGAACTGGATTTAATACCGGAATTAAGTATTGGCGAGAATATATTTATGGGCCGGGAAATGATGAAAAAAGGCTCTATAGATTGGAAAAATACTTATAAAGAAGCTGACAAAATTTTGAAATCGATGGGGATTTTATTGGATGTTACTGCGAAACTTTCAAGTTTAGGCACAGCCATGCAGCAGATGGTCTCAATAGCAAGAGCCATCTCCATAAAATCACAGATTGTCGTTTTGGATGAACCAACATCATCGCTTGATACTTCAGAAGTTGAAGTGCTGTTTAAAGTTATCGAAAAATTAAAAAGAGATAAGATTGCGGTCATTTTTATTACTCACAGGCTAGATGAAGTTTTTGCAACATGTGACACTGTCACAATTTTGAAGGATGGAAAACTTGTTCATAGATGCAAAATAGAAGAAACAAATAAACTGGATATGGTATCAAAGATGATAGGAAGAAACGCCAGTGATGTAATGGGACAAACAAAAGTCTGTTTGTCAGATCGTAGTCCTAAAGAAATTTTCCTCGAAGCCAAAGGAATGAAAAAATTCCCCAAGGTAATTGAACAAAGTATTAAAATCAGGAAGGGCGAAGTGCTGGGGCTTGCAGGACTTCTGGGAGCTGGACGTACGGAATTGGCAAGGCTGCTTTTTGGTGCAGATACATGCAAAGAGGGGACAATTGAAATAGAAGGAAAACCGGTAAAAATCAATACTCCGAGAGATGCAATTTCAAACAGAATTGCTTTCTGCTCAGAGGACAGAAAAGTAGAGGGAATTATTCCCAATATGTCAATAAGCAATAATCTTACCCTTGCATGTTTGAAATCAATCTCAAAATGGGGGGTTATTTCCAAGAGGAAACAAAAGGCTCTGGTTCAAAAATACATTGAAATGTTGAAAATAAAAATAGGGAATGAAAAGGATCCTATTATCAGTTAAGCGGAGGAAACCAGCAGAAGGTTCTGATCGCACGGTGGCTGTGTGCTAATCCTTCCTTGCTGATTCTTGATGAACCTACTCGAGGAATTGATGTGGGTGCAAAACAAGAGATCCTGGATAAGGTATGTGAGTTGTCAGAACAGGGGATGAGTGTGCTGGTTATTTCCTCTATTCTGGAAGAACTGGTTCAGACATGTGATCGCATTCAAGTGATCAAAGATGGAAAGACCAGAGGAGAAATACAGTATGAAGGAATCAGTGAAGCATCTATTATGCAGACCATAGCTAAGGAATAAGGGAGAGGAGATCAATTGGTATGGGGTATTTTGTTAGGAAGCTAGAAGAACTGCCCGTCTCAAAAGTGGAAGGAGCGCATGGAGGAACAGGAGTCCTGGAGGTAGTACAATTGCTTGGAAACCAGGAGGGCGTTGGATTCCCGGGTAATCCAGATGATTTTGAATCGGATGTCAACTTTTTACATCGGTTGGTTTTGCCCCAAGGAACATGTATAGGAATGCACAAACATGTTAATTCAGAAGAGTTCTACTATATTGAAAAAGGAAATGCTGTTATGATCGCAGACGGAAACGAAATCCATATGCCACCTCATAGTGTTTTTATGATAAATCCGGGAAGTGAACATTCTTTTTTGAACTGTGAAACTGAAGATGTAGTAGCTCTTGTTATGGAAGTTAATCTTGATAATAAGTAGAATGGAGAACGATATGGGGAAAAAAAAGGTATTAAATAAAAACTTGTATAATTTTATAGTTGATTATTCGGCCTTGATAGTTGCATTATTGCTTATTATTATAAATGTTATTTTTACTCCGAATTTTTTTAATATAACAACAATCTCTAATATAGTGATTCAGATGACTTCTACTTTACTGATTTCACTTGGAATGACGTGGGTAATTGCATCTGGAGGAATAGACATTTCTGTTGGATCTGTTATGGCGCTTTCGTCTATGGTATCAGTCAAGTTGCTGGATTACGGTTTGTTGACAGCTATGGCTGGAGGAATGTTAGTAGGTATTGCATCGGGAGCTTGATTGGATTTTTAGTTGCACGATTTGACATCCAACCGATGATTGTGTCTATGACATTAATGATTGGATTACGAGGCGTAGCTCAGATCCTAAATGATTCTAAAATCCTTAGATTTGACAATGATGCCTATGCACAGATTGGAAGAGCAAAAATTTTCGGAAATCTACCAATACAGATTCTTATTATGTTATTTTTTATTGTGATAATATGGTTTATTAGCTCTAAAACAATATTTGGAATTAAAATAGAGGCAGTAGGAGATAATAGAGAGGCATCCAGACTTTCCGGCATTAACACACTTATGGTTCTGGTGAGTATTTATGCGGTGACAGGACTTTTATCCAGCTGTGCAGGAATTATTGAGACGGCACGTCTGTACGCTTCAGATGCCAACACGCTCGGAAAAGCGATTGAAATGGACGCGATATCAGCTGTTGCGATCGGCGGCACAAGTATGATTGGAGGAAAACCAAATATTGTAGGAACAATATTTGGAGTTATCATCATTCAGGTGCTGACGACGATGGTCAATATGAATAATATCTCCTATCAGTATTCTCTTGTATTAAAAGCAATTGTTATTGTGGTAGCCTTATATGGACAAAGATTTTTACAGAGCAGAAAAAGGGGTGTGGCGTAATGGCGAAAGAAAAGAATATAAAAGATACTGTTTTATTATTTGTAAAGAATAATAGTACATTCATGATTTTTGCAGTGATTTTTATCTTTGCATCCCTGAGGTATGAAGAATTTTTTACATATAATTTTATAAAAAATCTAATTGTTCAAAACACAATGATAGGACTTCTGGCTTTTGGAATGAGTTTCGTGATAATAGCAGGAGACATTGACCTTTCTGTTGGATCTGTTATGGCACTTTGTGGAGTTATTGCAGCCAAATTGTCATCTCAGAATATTCTTATTGTATTTGCGGTAACATTTGGAGTGGGAATCTTTTGGGGCTTTTTAAATGGATTTATGGTTGCAAAAATGGATATTGTTCCCTTTATTGCCACACTGGCTACAATGGTTGGAGTTCGAGGAATTGTTCATATTATTACTGGCAGTAAGTCTGTTTCGACAGCCGGATGTACAGAGGTGTTTAAGGCCATTGGACATGGAGAATTGATTCCGTACGTTCCGAATACCATTCTCATATATTTGGTGGTTTTTGCAATATGTATGTTTGTACAGCGAAACACCAGATATGGTCGACATAATTATGCAGTTGGAGGAAATCTTTCAGCCTCAAAAATGATGGGAATCAATGGAACTAGAATAAGAATTTTAAATTATGTTCTTAGTGGTGTTATGGCTGCAATTGCTGCACTTATTATGACTTCTAGACTGGGATCCGGACAATATAGTGCCGGTGATGGTTGGGAAATGGATGCAATTGCATCAACTGTTATTGGAGGTACACTCCTTACTGGTGGTGTTGGCGATGTAAAAGGAACTTTCTTCGGGGTACTTATTTTAGGAATCATTAAACAGATTTTCAACCTACAGGGAAATCTTAATACATGGTGGCAGAACATTGCCACAGGTTTGATTCTTCTGGCAGTGGTTGTTGCACAGTCGATAGCGAAAAATAGAAAATAAATGGTTAAAAAACCGGGTATAAAGTGTTTGGTTTTATACCTGGTTTTTTATTATATATCTATCGTTTTATAAAATCGGTGATATAATATAAGTGGTGTGTAATTCGATGTACTATAAAAAGAAAAAATTGGAAGATATTGTAAACTGAGGAGGGGGTCAAAATAACATTAAATAAGAAATTTAGAGAAATGATGCTGTCGGACAGTTTTTTTCTGCACTTACTGAAAGCTTTTCTTGTAGTATCAGTTTTTCCTCTTGTAATTGCCGGAATTATTAGCTGTGTCTCGTTTTACAATGTGAGTTTCGAATATGCTGTTTCGTATTCTAATAAAAAATCAGAACTTGTTGCATTACAGATTAATATGCTCCAGGATGTAAATGAGAAAATAACAAATAGCTTACATAATTCATCAATGATGCAATTAGAGATGAGATCAGGATTGTATGGTCATACTCATACAATGGAAGACCTGTTTAAAATAAACGAAGCGTTGTCTTATATAAAAAACAGTTCGGTCAGTGGAATAGAAGGGATCTATTGTATTAAGAAAAATGGGACGGTTTATCAGTCGAATACTACTGCAGTTTACAAGTATTTTAATACAGATGTACAATGGTATCAAGATGTGCAGGAGAAACAACAGGGAATCTGGCTGTCGCCATACAAACATTCACTGGTTACACCAGCTGGAAGGGAATTATGTTGCATACTTATGCCCATATCTTGATTATATTACCGGAGAGATGAATGGCGTTGTTTTGATAGAAATGGATTGCGATGAGATTTGGGAAATTTTACGCAAAGACAGCGAAAAAGATTCTACGCAGTATTCGATTTTGAATCAGGAGAATCATGTGATTTATACAACTGATTCCGATCAGAGAAAGGCCACGGAAGAGATGCTGGATGAAAATAAATTTTCATATGTTGAAGAATTAAACAATGGTTGGAAGATTGTGAGTAATATTTCAAAAACAGAAATCTTTTTATCAGTAGTGAAATCTTTGATTATCTTGTTTACGATTCTTCTTCTCGTGTGTTTTTCAATTATAATTATTGTTTCGATAAAAAAAGCGAATGAAATATCAATGCCTATAAAAAAATTAACAGAAAGCACAAAATTAGTACAAAGAGGACAATATGATGTTCAAATGGACATACCGAATACATCGGGAGAAATTGTTGAACTGTATCAGAATTTCAATAAAATGATCGTAGCATTACAGAAATACACGTCCAAAATTATTGAGGAGCAGAAAAAACTCAGACTTGCAAACTATAAGGCTCTTCAAGCTCAGATTAATCCGCATTTTTTATATAATACGCTGGATACAATTGCGTGGGATATCCGACTAAATGATAATAAAAGAGCATTGTCAATTTTGATGGCGTTTACTCAGTTTTTCAGGACATCTCTGCGTAAAGGGGAAGATATGGTTACGTTGGGACAGGAATTTGAACATGTGACCAGTTATCTGCAGATTCAAGAGCATCGGTACGGAGAAATTATGGAATACCGCACCAAATATAATCCGGAGTTGAAAGATAATATGCTTCCGAAAATGATTTTGCAACCTCTTGTTGAAAATTCTATCTATCATGGAATCAAAAAGAAAGATGAGTTGGGGTATGTAATTATTTATACAAAATGTTATAATGAATATTATGAAATCGTTGTTTATGATAATGGTGGAGGAATGAGTAAAACGCGATTGCAACAAATAAATGAAAGTTTAATAAAAAGAAGTCCACTGAAAACAGAATCCAGCGGGTATGGAGTTTATAATATTGATGAGCGAATTAAGATACTGTTTGGCTTCGATTATGGATTAACATTTTATAGTGAAGAGAATAGATATACAAAAGTAGTCGTGCGTTTACCATATAGTACACAAGAAGAGGGGATTGCTAAAGTGATAAAGTTACTGGTTGCAGATGATGAAAAAACAATAAGGGAAGGTATTAGAAAGGGCATACTATGGAAAGAAATTGATTGTTCTGTTGTGTATACAGCAAAAAATGGATTAGAAGTTCTTCATTTTCTAGAAGAAAATACTGTTGATATTATTATAAGTGATGTAAAGATGCCAAGAATGAGCGGATTGGATTTGATAAAATCTCTTCGTGAAAAGGGGAGTTCAGTCCCCGTTATTTTTGTGAGTGGATACGAAGATTTCAAATATGTACAAGAGGCTATGAAGTACGAGGCGTCAGCGTTTATTTTGAAACCGATAAATACGGATGAATTGCAGAAGGAAGTACAGAAAATTTGTAAGAAGTACAACATAGGAGGTGAGAATATTCCCTTGAGACACTTTATCGAGTATCATTTTAAAGGCGCTGAGAAAAAAGGGGATCTGCTAAATTATGAGTTTTTGGAAGAAACTCTAAACCGCAAATATTTTTGTGTAATCAATCTTCGATGTAATTATGCAGAAATTAAGTCACAACTTTTTTTGTTGAATTTTAGAGAAAAAATCGAGGGTATCATGAGAAAATATCTTCCGTCTGATCAGTTTGCTGAAATTGAAATTTCTAGTCATGGGCTGCTGTATTGCGTAATGAATAGCGAAAAAAACAGATTGGAATATACAATTCATCAATTAAAAGAAAATCTTAGAAAGGAATTATCAGAATTTTCCTATTCCAATTTAAGAATAAGGAATGGAGGAATTTATCGAGGAACCCAACATATTCTGGATTCATATATTGAGTCGTTTGATAACACATACTTAAAGAATGATAGGGAGGGGGTGCTAGAGAGAAAAATATTGACTGATGTGTTTGTTGAGTTATTTGAATCAGAAGATACTATTATAGAAAATTTGATTTCAAGGAAAAAGGATGAAGTAAATCAGATTTTGGATAGACAAAAAGAGATCGTTCTTAAACGTAGGATTGAAGGGGCTGATGTAAGGGTTTATCTTGAACATTTATTTTTTACGTATCACAAACAGGAGAATGCGTTAAATTCCAAAGAAGATCAGAAATGTAATTCATATTTGCAGGAAGATTTTATGGAGCTTTCGATCGAAGAAATGTTTCAAAAGGCAAAAAAACGTGTTAATGAGATCTGTGTTTCCAGAAGAACAGAAAATCTAAGTTCGGTGGAGAATAATAATCAAAAGATTAAAAACTATATTTTACAGAATTATGAGAATCCGCAACTTTCCTTGTCGTCGATTTCTGAATATATGGCACTAAATGCCTCTTATTTGAGTACGGCATTTTCACGGTGTGAGGGAATTACAATTTCGAACTATATCTTGAATATCAGGATACAAAAGGCGGAGAAACTGTTGCTAAATTCCAGCATGAAAATCAGCGAAATCAGTCATTGTGTTGGATTTATTAATTATACTTATTTTAGCAGCGCATTCAGGCGAGTGAAAGGGATGTCTCCCTCTGAATTCAGAAACCAAGAATAGTATGTGAAATCAGTTGATGTGATTTTGAGGATTAAACGCTATTAATCGAAGCGAGGAACCCCATTATGGGCACCTCGCTTTTTTTATACTTAAAGATCTGAAAACATGTCTGGGAAATATCTGTAATAACCCTTACCGTATTCGCGTGATTTTTGGTGCATTATTTTATACATACCATATGCAGCTTCCTGTGCAGCTTTCTGATCGCCAACAAGCAGACGATAGTTATTTTCACTTAAAACATTATCTCCGTCTGAAAGATATAATTGTATATAAAAACAATTTGAAATATCGGAAGGCAGCTTAAATTCAAGAAACTCATAAGCGGTTGATGAGTTCTCTGTTACCGATGCAGTAAATGTGTTAGAATACAGTTCATTTTGATCGGAATCTCTAAAAATACATTTGTATGTCAGACTTGGGTAGTTTTTGTAGTAATCGTTGATAATGTAAAGTCTGCCACGGAAAAGTTCATTCGGCATCCACCTTCGCTTCTGGATTTCCAGAGAAGGCAGAAGCGGTTGGTAAGAACGCTTTACGTAATCAAACGATTTTTTTGTCTGTCCATAATAATCAATGATATCCCATTTAATAATAGGCCAGTTGGTAATAAAATGACATAATGAAACACCGCTTACATGGGCTTTTGACGCCGAAAATGTTCGAGAGCAAATTGAGCAACGGTCCCCTGAGCAATCTGTGTGGCCTCGACAAATTCCTCCAGTGTACCTGTACAGGTATATCCGAATACTTCATAATTCAGATTTTTAAGAACGTCTATATCAGCGGCATGATATCCCCAACTTGGTCCCATGGGCCATAGTTCGTCTGATGGAATAAATTTTTTCAGACTGTCAATATTGGGTGCTGAAGCGGCAGTGAGTTCAGGGATAATAGCATAGTCCAGGTTAGGATAATAATCTTCCATAAAAATTGCCCCGGCAGCATAGTAATGTGAGTTCGCATGCATTGATTCTTTTGTGGCATAACCCATACGGATGCTTCGCGGGAACTAAGCGGAGAAGCATCTGCATAGGGGGTATTTGTAAGTTGGTGTGTGACCTCACCGATATATTCCATAAGCTGTTTGTTTCCGCTTTCAACGTGTGCTTCTGTAAATATACCTCTTCACCGCCCATCCACATGATATTGGATGATGGTTTCTTCTTTTAATCACCGTAGACTGGATTTCTTTCGTTACTTTTTCAATATATGGTTGGTCGGTCTTGATTCCTGAGTCGCAAAGGAAAATTTGTCCATACTGTGATTCCAAGCTGGTCACAAATGGTGTAGAATTCATCAGTTTCAGCTGGATGCCAACCAAAAATACGCAGATTGTTGATGTTGGCTTCCTTTGCTTTTCTAGAAACATTCTGTATTTTGGGGTAGAGTTTCTTCCATAAAAGAAAGATGGCTGTCCGCCCCAGCAGGCTGACCGAAGAAACATTGGCTTTCCGTTTATAACAAATGTCCAGGGAATTCGGGATTCTTCTTCTGTAAAACCAGGATTCATTTGCATGGTGATTGTACGAATTCCGGTTTTATCAGAAAGAGAGTCCAAAATGCTTTTCCCATCTGCAATCAGGATATTAAGATCATAAAGGAAAGGTTCTCCCAATTCATACGGCCACCAGAGCTGCGGATCTTCTATCTCAAACGAAAATGTGCATACAGAGGTACCAGGGGAAACTGATAGAGGTTCACTGTGGGTGATCTGTTGATCCCGTCCTGTCATAGAAACATTAAGTTCAGCTTCCAATACAGAATCAGATAAATTAGAAAGTTCAATATAAAATACAGCGGTGGCTGCGTTTTTGTGCAGATCATATTCAACTCTGTAATTCTCAAGCCTGAGCCGATTTGTGGCAACGAGTTTAACAGGCTGCCAGATGCCAAAGGGAATCAGTCCGGTCAGATAATCTCCGGAAAAATTATGTTTCATGCCGGCAAAGTTCTGCTGGTTTTTTGGAGGCGGATCCAGTTTTACAGTAAGAAGGTTTACTGGAACGTGTGGTTGTGAATAATCCAGAAGATCAGTTACCTGAAAGGAGAAAGAGGAATACATTCCCTCATGCCTTCCGAGATATTTTTGATTGAGCCAGACCTCGCAAGAAAAATCAACCCCTTCAAATATTAGTTCAATATCTTTTCCAATCAGGTTTTTGTCTACATTGAATGCGCGATTATACCACCATTCATATTCCTGTACCATTTTGCCTTTCCCATATTTCTTCCCCAAAAGGATCATCCAGTTCCCCGGCAAGAAACAGGTCTGTATAAACATCGCCAGGGACTTGTGCGGCATTCCAGCTGAAGTTATTACCGGAAAGCTCACTTTTTAACAGATGAATGCCCTCGGAAACGCCCTGTCCGACTCTCATTTTTTCCATTTTCCAGTCTTACCACTTAAATCCTGGGTGATACGACCGATAGAAGAATCAGAAGCTTCAAAGAGTCCGCTTCCAGCTTCAAGAGCAAAAAAATCTTTTGTTTTTTTCCATGTTTTCTTACATCCTTTCTATATCTGTTTCTTTAAATCTAGCATTAACATAGTGTATATGATATAATGTTCCGTAGAAATTTTGCTTTTTTTTGTATAAATCGGAGGTTATACTGTGGATATTCAATTGGAATCGGTTTTCACTCTTTCATATAAGAAAGGGGAAAGCGTCCGGGGTTTTTCGTATGTAAGCCATGAATTGATTTACTTTTACAGTGGTCGGGGGAAAATATATATAAATGATATACCGTATCATTATCAACCTAACAGCGTGCTATTAACACAAAGTAAGGATGTAAAAGACTATGATGCAGACTGCTATAGCGAATATACATGTATACGGTTTAAAAGTTTGAAATATATACAAAAATTCCGTTCTGGGTTGTATGTACTAAAAGACCAGAGTGTATACCAGTTGTTTAAATCGATAAAAAGGGAATATGCTGAGAAAAAGATAAGTTATCACGAATTATGTAATATGAAGACGGCAGAAATACTTGTGGAGTTATTGAGGAACAGTTTACAGTGCGAAAAAGACAGCGACATTTATAAATTAATAAAGGAAATCGATTCTACAATGCTGTTTCAGAAACGTATTGCGGATATTGCCGAAGAACTGAACTATAATCCTGATTATTTGAGACAAAAATTTAAAAAAATAGCCGGTGTGTCATTGAAAGCATATATTATGCAGCAAAGGATTCAGAACGCGTGTAAACTTTTGGAACAGGAAAATTATTCTTGTACAGAAATCGCTCAGTTGTGTGGCTTTTCCTCTTCCTCGCAGTTCAGCAGAATTTTCAAAGAGAAAATGGGATATACACCGAAATCATATAAATTATAAGTAGAAATTGAGTATTGAGAAAAAGAAAGAGATTTATTGGTGAGTGTAAGTGAAAAGAAAAAATTTCAGCGAGCGATTGGCTACGTATAATATTCTTATTATTTCAGTAATATTATTTGTGGTGTTTGGAATATTCTTGCTTTATTATATTACTGCTCAGAAGAATGATCAGATGAATAGTATGAAAAACATACTTGAACAAAGTGAGACAACGATAGAGGCATCTATTAATTCACTTGATACAATAGCTTTGCAGGTGAGCCTGAATCCGGATGTTATAGATATCATGAAGCAGGCAGAAAATGACTCCTATGATAAATTTTTCGAAAATAATATAATTGAAGCTGAAAGGGTAAACGAGATATTGTGGTCTTTTATTCTGGATCAGGAAAATATTTCGGGAATAAGTATTTTTGATAAAAAGGGTTCGTTTGTTTATGCCGGTCAGGAAACAGACACAGAACAGTTTCGTTATTCCCGGGACGAGGATTTTTTTGAGTCTCTGGAAAATGAATTTGATAAACCGCGAGTATACAATATGTTCGAGAATGAAACCAACCGAAGTGTAGTGACAGGATATAAAGCAGTAACGATTATAAGACAGATAAAAAGCGATGATATTACACCGTATTGTATCGGGTACGTGGAAGTGGGGATTGATGTTCAGCAGTTAGAGAATAAACTTCAGCAGGATTTTTCGGGCAGCGTGCTTGTTTTATATGATGCGGAAACAGGCCGTGTTATGGGCTCAACAATTCCTCAGTTAATTGAAAATACAAATACGAACTACGAAGATTTCTTAAAGGATCAAAATCTGGATAATTATTTTTGGGTTCAGGGAAGTACTTTTCATAATCAAGTGGGGATCATTGTTCTTCACAGCAGGGATGAGTTGAATCGGTTTGTATTTTTTACGGTGATTTTTACGTTAGGCATTTATATCACTATTCTCTCGATATATTTTCTCATTCAGAGAATTGAGTTTATTTCTGGCAGAACCTTTGGTCCAATTATGTGAATCCATAACCAGGCGGATGAAATATAAGAACAATTGTGAAATCATAGATAACAGGGAATTTAATGAGATTGAAGAATTACAGGAAACATTCAACCAGATGTTTCTAAAATTGGACGACAGCATGAAAAGGGAGATTGCGGCTAAAACAGAGAGACTTAAAGTTCAGCTTTACGCACTGCAGGCGCAAATCCATCCGCATTTTATCCATAATACAATAGCTATTATTCAGGCGTACGCACTAGAGGAAGATTACAATACTATTGTTGAAATTTGTGAGAACTTTTCAGATCTGATTCGCTATGGGGTAGAGGTCACCGAGGATAAATCGCTTGTAAGAGATGAGTTGGAATGTGCCGTAAAATATTTGTGGATTTTTCATCTGAAATACGGAGATAATCTGATATTTACGGTTGAGAAAAGAAATGCTGTTGAGAATATCCATATTCCACATTTTATAATACAGCCGCTTGTGGAAAACAGTATTAAACACGGATTAAAGGCAACGGAGTTCCCCTGGAAGTTGCAGATAATCTGCAACACAGATCATAAAACATGGCAAATTGAAATCAGGGATAACGGAGTGGGATTTTCAGATGAAATGAGAATGGAACTGATGCAATACAAGCAGAAACTGATGGGTGAAGGTATAAAGAACGATGCTTGGAGAGAGGAATCAAAAATAGGTGGCATGGGAATGAAAAATATTATTACGAGGTTATATTTGTCATATGGGTGTGACATGATATTTGATATCGAACGCCAACTGGGGCATGGAGCAGTAATAACGGTGGGGGGCAGATGCGATGATTAGTGTTTTGGTTGTTGAGGATGAAATTCCTATTCTTCGTAGCATATGCAGGCAGGTAGAGTCTGCTAACTCTTCTTTTCATGTTACGAGAACAGCTGTCAATGGAAAAGAAGCAATAGAGGCTTTGCAGGAGGAAAAGTTTGATTTGATGTTTGTTGACATGCAAATGCCGGTATTGGATGGGATGGCAGTGCTTAAATTCGTGAAGGAAAAGCAATTATCAGTTTATACAATTGTTCTGAGCGGATATCAGGAATTTCAATACGCCAGGGAGGCACTGCAATGTGGTGTGCTGGATTACCTGTTAAAACCACTGAAAAAGAATGAATTGACGAGGGTGCTACAAAAGGTAGAGCGGATGATATGGATTGATCGGAGTAAAGAAGAGACTGCATATATAAATAATTCTGATGATAGAGAATTTGAAGCAGCTTTGCTGACGGTAGGACCATACATAATGCTTCGGGAGGATTACGCGTTTACAGAGGGGCAGAATAGGATAGATGAACAACTGAATTCCTTTCTAGATAAGTATATATCTGATGAGTTACGATGGATAATTCCAACCAAATATGAAAATGAAAGGATCATTGTATTCCGGAAGCTGGGAGGAAGAACAAAGAATATAGTTGAAAAGTTGTTCCGTGATTATCAGTCTCAATGCGATCTGGTTACGATCATCATGGCTGGTCAGGAACAAACACACAAGACGATTTTTGAAACCAATAAGCGTCTGCATCAATATATGATAGGGGCTATGGGAGTCGAAGAAAGCCGTCTTATGGATGAAGAAGAAGCAAAGAGCGTGATGGAGAATGGCGTACATTATTTGAAGACGGTACGAAAAGAAGTGTTAAAAGTCCGTGTAAGTGAACATGTGATGGAATTGATAATGAAAATCTTAAATCCCGTGGCAGAACGAAAAGTTATTTTTGAAATACTGAAACTTGCATTTTTTCGGTTCTCAGAGGAAATCAACAGCAATTATACGTATAATCAAATGGAGGATGAGATTGCCGATATCATACAAAGTTCGTATAATAGAGAAGAATTGTATGACAAACTGGAAAAAATGATTATCAGGATGTTTTGTGTTGAAGATTATAGTGGAAACAAACAAAAGCTAGCATTGGATATAAAAGAGTATTTGGATCATAATTATAAGAGTGTGACGGGAAATAAAGAGTTGGCGGATATATTTGGATTTGTGCCCGCATATTTAAGGGACGTGTTTCGCAGTAAATATGAAAAGTCGCCGATGGAGTATCTACAGGAATTAAGGTTAGAATGTGCAAGGAAAATGTTGGCACAGGAACTAAAATTACCGGTGAAGGAAATTGCCAGGGCGGTAGGATTTAATGATGCTCTGTATTTATCTAAAGTGTTCCGTAGAAAATTTGGTATCACTCCTTCAGAATATAGAAATCAGGTGAAAAACAATGAAACGTAAAGCAATTATTTTGCCAGTTCTGCTGTTCTTGCTGGGAATAGGTTTGATTAGTTATTCCTTATGGAATTTGCTTCAGGCGCACGTGGAATACAGGAGAAGAGAGAAGAAAAAGAGATTACTATGATTGTTCAGGAATCCAGATATTATACAGGATTGAAGAACATGATAAAAAAGTTATATGTTGAAGAGGGGATTCGAATTAAAGTTCGTGTTTTACCCGATAATCAGGCAGAATCTGTCATTCAGATGATGATAAACAGTGGAGATTATCCGGATATGTTAGATGCTAATATTCCACATATATACAATCTGATTAATCCCTGCCGCTATTTGGCCGATTTTACAGAAGAATCATGGGTGTCAAAATTGACGAATCCGCAACAGGTAACATATTCAGACGGAAGGATATATGGATTTCCATTTCTTAAAAATTCGGGTGTAGGAGGAATTATATATAATAAAGATATTTTTGAAAAATATGGGATTGCTATTCCGGAGAGTGAAGAAGATTTTTATAATGTGTGTGAAAGACTAAAAAGTCTTGGAATTCTCCAGTTTTATTGTGTGCTGATAACTGGATTCCACAGATATGGATGAACTATGGATTTCCACTCTCATTTGGCAGTGACAAAAATTGCAAAAAAATAACTGAAGAAATATTATCTGGAAAGAAAAAATTGGGTGATTACGAAGAGAGTTATAAGGTGATTGACACGTATTTAGGCTTGTTTGAAAAGGGGTATGTAAACAATGATTATATGTATATCGATTACAATGACATGATAGATAAACTAAATAATCAGGAAGGGGCAATGGTGTTTGGATATTCTACGATGATTCCTGTTATGAATCAACATCATAGTAATCTGAATATGGGAATGTTTGTTCCGCCTTTTGCGTACAATCAGTCTAAAAATATAGTTTATCTGGATTTTTCAGTTGGTTTTGTTTCATTTAGGGAAAGTGAAAATCTTGATGTGGTCAAAGAAGTCCTAGATAAATGGTCTCAGAAAGAGTATTTATCCATGTGGATTTTTGAAAATGGAGGTGATCCTGCGTTTGAAGATGTTCCTGACAATGTAAATAAGGATATAGAATATCTATATAAAAGTTATGTTGAAACAGGAAAGACGGTCGGAGAATTTATGCTATATATGGATCCTATATACAGTCTGAATCAAGATAAGTTATGGTTATATTATAGGGAGGCTCCGAAGAATCATTGGACAGCAGATGAGTTATTAGAAAAAATTGAAATAGATATAGAAGAAAAATTGGAAAAATGAGAGCCTGTTAAGGTTTTCATTTTTCATTTTTTTGTTCTTTTTTCCATATAAATGGAAAGCGAAAACTGTTATAAATAATATATCAAAAAGAATGGAGGAAAAAAGATGAAACGAAAAATGTGTTTGGTTCTTGCAGGACTTATGGTAGCGGGTCTGGCCGGATGTGGAGCGGATCAGAAAGGATCCTCAGCAGATGGAAATGAAGAGATGGAGATAGTTTATGCACACTTCCAGGGCGAAGGAGATGCTCAGTACAAATCCATACAGAACGCGATTACAGCATTCGAAAAAGACAACCCTGGGATTACCATTAAAGAGGAGTATTATCCTTCGGATGCATATCTGCTGCAGGCAGAAACTTGGAGTGCGGCAGGGGAACTGCCGGACATTTGCATGGTGAATGGCTCAATGGCATCGGATTATGCTGACATCGGAACAATTCTTGATCTGACAAGTTACGCGGAAGAATATGGAATTACAGATAAAATAGATGAAAGTTACTTCAAAGAGATGTCAGCTGACGGAGCTATTTACGGTATCCCATGGGAAGATGCACATTATGCGTTTATTCTCTATAATGAAGGAATTTTTAAAGAGGTTGGAGTTACAGAATTCCCTAAAACTCTGGATGAGTTGATCGATGTTTCTAAAAAGATTGCAGATGCGGGCTATATTCCGATGGCAATGGGTGATAAGGCACTTTGGCCGGCAGATTCACTGGCGTTTAGTGCATTTGTAAATAACTTTGTGGGGAATGACTGGTTCGATTCTATTCTTGCCTGCGATGGTAAAGCGGCATTTACGGACAAAGAATTTGTAGATGCCCTTGACCAGTACCAGAGACTTGCCAAAGAAGGGGTATTTAATGATAATCTGTCAAGCATTGATAATGACCAGAGAGGTGCCCTGTATCAGAACAGGGAAGCTGCTATGATTTCGGCCGGAAACTGGGAGTGCAACAGCTGTGTGGAGATCGCTCCGGAGGTAGCGGAAGAGACACAAGTGGCACTGTGGCCGGTACCTGCAGAAAATGCAAAGGCTCATGATTCTGTCGTATCCAGTTCGGCATGGGGACTTGCACTGGGAAGCAATATTGATGAGGAGAAAATCCCTTACGCAATGGATTTTATTGCAAACTATATTTGCAGTGAGGATTTCGGCAAAGTATTAGCGGAAGAACAGGGAATGTTCACACCGTGGAAAGTAGAGTATGATACAAGCAAACTTAACATTATTACGCAGAGAGAGCAGGAAGTCTCCAATGCGGATGGCGTGACAAGATGCCTGAACTGGGACAGTTCTCTGCCGGCTTCTGTTAAAGATGTATATCAGAGAGGTCTTCAGGAAGTTTTAATGCAGATCAAAGAACCGGCAGATCTTGCAGATGAAATGCAGACAGCATATGAAGAATACATAGATATGAAATAGTAGTAAGAAAACCGCCTGCCATGGTACAGTCATGACAGGCGGAGAATTTATAGGAGGAACATGGTGTGAACAATGCTGGATTAAAAGTAAAAACGAAAACAATATACTTATATGTGCTTCCGTTTTTCCTTCTGTTTATTATTGCGTTTGTAATACCGCTTTTGATGGCATTTGGAATCAGTTTTACAAACTGGCGGGGAGGAAACAAAATAGATTTTATTGCACTTGATAACTATATCAAGCTTGTAAAAGATGAAACATTTTGGATGTCATTTTTAAACAACCTGAAATTTATGGCTCTTATGCTCGTGTTTCAGATTGGGTTGGCTTTTGTATTTGCGATTGTTGTGCAGAACAAAAGAGTAAAATTCCAGGGGTTCCACAGAAGGGTTATTTTCCTGCCTTCGGTTTTGTCATCGGTTGTTGTTGCTATGATTTGGCAGATTGTGTACAACAAAGACATTGGACTTATATCGGCTATAATGGAAAAGATTGGGATGGAAGACATTGTACCGCTTTGGCTGGATGATCCCAAAATCGTAATTTATTCACTTGCAATTGTCTGATCTGGCAGTTTGTTGGTCAGTATGTGATTATAATGATGGCGGGATTTCAAAATGTGGATACCAGTCTAATGGAAGCCGCTAAAATTGATGGGGCGTCTTACAGCCAGACAGTAAGATATGTAACCCTTCCGCTGATGAAACCCACGCTATCGGTTTGCGTAACATTGTGCGTATCGGGATGTATGAAACTTTTTGATACAATTTATGCAATGACGGGAGGCGGACCCGGAAGGAGTTCCACGGTTACTGCATTATATGCTTATGATGTTGCGTTCAAGACAAAACAATTGTCATATGCATCTGCTGTATCCATAGGAATGATCATTCTAAGTGTGATCTTAATCGGCGGCGTGAGTAGAATATTTCGGGAAAAGGAGGAACAGTGATGAAGCAGCTTAAGAATAAGTCAATATCTGTTCTCTTAAATATTGCAACGATGCTAATTTCAATAACCTGCATTTTTCCGCTGATCTGGCTGGCATATAACTCGGTAAAAGATAAATTTGAGTTTATGAAAGACACCATCTCACTTCCTGCTGATCCTCAATGGGGAAACTTCTGGGAAGCGATTCAACTGGGAAATCTTATACCGGCGACATTTAATACGGTGTTTAATTCGGTCATAAATGTAATTCTTGTGTGTTTAGGGTCGATTATTGTGGGCTATTTTCTTGAGAGATATGAGTTTAGGGGAAAAAAGATTATTTCAGCGATATTTCTTGTGGGTATGGTAATCCCTCTCTATTCCCTTCTTGTACCAATGTTTTTGCAATACAAGGTACTGGGTATGCTTAATACAAGGTTTGTGCTGATTCTTCCCTATTTTGCGATGCAGATCTCATTGGGAATCTTATTGTGCAAGAGTTTTGTTCATGGTATACCAAAAGAAATAGAGGAAGCAGCTGTAATCGACGGATGTGGAATGAGGCAACTATTAAAGAACATGATATTTCCGCTTTGCAAACCGATGATTTCAACCGTGGGTATACTGACCCTTCTTGCCAGCTGGAATGAGTTCGCTTTTGCAACTGTTTTAAGTTCCGGCAGTCAATACAGAACCTTGTCTGTAGCAGTGCAAAGTTATTCATCCGGTAGAGAAATGGAGTACACATTGTTTCTGGCAGCTTTACTGATGGTTTCGTTACCGATTATTCTCATTTACTGTATTTTCAGTAAACAAATCATAAATGGTATGACGCAGGTGCGGTGAAAGGTTAGAAAAAGTATGGTGTTTAAGGATAGATATTTCGAAAACCCTCAACTTAATCATGTGAATACAATGGAACCAAGATGCTATTACATTCCATTGCAGGAGGTTGAACTTGATGTTGAGAAACAAAAAGAAAGCTCAGCTCAATGTTTTCAATTAAACGGCGAGTGGGATTTCCTATATTTTTCCAGTATTTATGATATAGACCATAAGCCCGAAAGTATTCACGAAACTGTACATGAATGGGAACGGATTCCGGTTCCGTCTGTCTGGCAGAATTATGGATATGACAAGCGACAGTACATAAATGTTAATTATCCTATTCCCTTTGATCCACCATTTGTGCCTTCAGAAAACCCGTGTGGTGTATATCACAGGACATTTGAATATAGAAGTGACTCCGATTACCCGAAAAGTTATCTGAATTTTGAAGGTGTTGACTCCTGTTTCTATTTATATATAAATGGAATTTGCGGGCTACAGTCAAGTTAGTCATTCTACCAGTGAGTTTGATATTACAGATTACTTATCTGATGGAATAAATCATATCACCGTGTTTGTTTTAAAATGGTGTGATGGAACTTATTTCGAAGATCAGGATAAATTTAGAATGTCTGGGATTTTCAGGGATGTTTACATATTAAAAAGACCTGTCAATCATTTGAGGGACTATTTTATTCATACGGTATTAGTGGATCGGTATGATAAGGCTTTTGTGACAGTTGATCTGGAAGGCGGCGGCAGGCTGGATGTGCAGTACAGTCTGCAGGAACAGTCCGGAAAGAAGATCCTGGAAGGGGAGGCGCAAGACGGTAAAATTTCATTTATGATTCTAGAGCCTGTATTGTGGAATGCAGAAAATCCGTATTTATATACGTTAGTGATGAAGTATAACGGAGAAACATTTATTGAAACAGTCGGTGTTCGGGATATCAGAATAGAGAATAAAGTATTGCTTATCAATGGTGTGGATGTTAAGCTTCGGGGCGTTAACAGACACGACAGCAATCCTTCAACAGGATGTGCTGTGACCATCGATCAGATGAAACAGGATTTGACACTGATGAAAGCTCATAACGTGAACGCAATAAGAACCAGCCATTATCCAGGAAGGCCGGAGTTATACTATCTTTGCGATAAGTACGGATTTTATATCATGGATGAGGCAGATGTGGAAATACATGGGGTAGACGGACTGTATTCGCCAGTATGGGAAGAGGACTATAATAAACATGCATTTTCGGCTGAAATCAGTGACAATGAATTGTATTCTGCAAGTGTCACAGACCGCGTGAAACGATGTGTAATAAGGGATAAGAACAGATGCAGTGTTGTAATTTGGTCAATGGGAAACGAATCAGGTTACGGATGTGTGTTCGAGTCGGCATTGGAATGGACAAAAAAGTTTGACAGTTCCAGACTTACACATTATGAAGGAGCACTTCATGCTCCGCATGACCGTAAGAATGATTATAGCAATATTGATTTATACAGCAGAATGTATCCATCGATAGATGAAATAAATGAATACTTCAGGAAAGATTTTGATAAACCATTTATTATGTGTGAATACTCACATGCTATGGGAAATGGTCCGGGAGATTTGGAGGCGTATTATAAGGTTATACAGAAGTATGAAGGACATTGTGGCGGATTTGTATGGGAATGGTGTGATCATGCAGTTGAATTAGGAAAAACTGCAGATGGTAAAGTGCAATATGGATATGGCGGAGATTCGGGCGAAGAACTCCATGACGGAAATTTTTGTGTGGACGGTCTTGTATATCCGGACCGGACGCCCCATGTCGGTCTAAAAGAATTTAAAAATGTAAACAGACCAGTGAGAGTCCTCGGATATGACAGGAAAACAGGTACTGTTGAATTTGAGAACATTCTAGATTTTACAAACATAAAAGATGTGCTTGACATAAAGTATGAGGTTACATGTGGGAAAGAGGTAATTGAAAGGGGAGCGATTATTGACCGGGAGTTGCTCGATATTCACCCTCATGAGAAAAGATCAATTCCGATTATGGTCCACATTTCCGATAAATCGAAATGTTATATCAAGTTTGATTATGTACAGCGGGTAAAGAATCTGACGACAGATGAGGGTCATAGTTTCGGATTCGATCAAATATCACTTAATGATGCAGCTATCGATGAAAATATTTTTATTAGGGAGCCTGAGGAAAAGTATAATGCAGGTACTGCCATTGAGATAGAAGAAAATTCTCGCAGGGTTGTGTTGGCCGGTGAAAATTTTGTTTATGCTTATGATAAACGAAAAGGTTGTTTTGAGAGTATTTGTGTTGAGGGAACAGAAATATTAAAAAAGACAATGGAATACAATATATTCCGCGCTCCGATTGACAATGATCGTATTATCAAAGAGCAGTGGTATGCGGCGGGATACGATAAGTCTGTTATCCGTGTATATGACACATTTGTTAAAAAAGAAGATGAAGGAATAAGTATCAGATCATCTGCAGTCATCTCGGCTCCGCATGTACAGAAAATCATAGAGTTCCAAGTGTCATGGAAGGTTTCACTTTCCGGGAAGATAAATATGAAACTTGAGGCAACGCGTAATGTGGAAATGCCCTATCTTCCAAGATTTGGCCTGCGGTTATTTTTGGATGAGAGGATGGATCAGGTAGAGTATTTTGGCTATGGACCGTATGAAAATTACTCAGACAAACATCAGAGCAGTTATCTCGGTCTGTTCCGAACAGACGCGGAAACTATGCATGAAAATTACATAAGACCGCAGGAGAATGGCAGCAGATGTGGGTGCCGTTATGTAAGGTTATTTGGATCCGGTGTACACTGGAGTATCATCTCTAAAAAGATTTTTCTATCAGTGTCTCAAAATATACACAAGAAGAGTTGTGTGCAAAAAGACATAATTTTGAACTGAAGGAGAGTGGAAATACAGTATTGTGTCTCGATTATAAACAGAGTGGTGTAGGGTCGGGCAGTTGTGTCCCCAACTTTCAGAAGAACATCGATTTGATGAAAGAAAATTTTGTTTTGAATGTTGTTTTATGAGACCTGAATTGACTGACACAGAGGAGGAAATAAGTGAAACTAAGCAGTGCAAGTAAACGAGCTATCGAGAGAAACTACTATCAAAGTTGTGAATGGTTTTGTGATTTTAAGGAAAGTGGAATCGAAGGGATAGGGTATGAAAAGGGAATTCACAGGAGAGATCCAAGCAGTGTGATTAAAGTAGGAGATGATTATTTCGTCTGGTATTCAAGATCTGTAGGCCCTCATAAAGGATTTCATACAGGTGATGAAGAGGCGAAAGTATTTCCCTGGGATTATTGCGATATTTGGTATGCTGTATCAAAGGATGGTTATCGATGGGAAGAAAAAGGGCCTGCTGTTGTGCGGGGCGAAAGAGGTGCATATGATGACCGAAGTGTTTTCACACCGGAAATACTGGAATATGAAGGAAAATATTATCTTGTTTACCAGGTTGTACAGCATCCTTATGTGAATAGAAGCTTTGAAAGTATTGCAATAGCAGTAGCAGATTCACCGCATGGACCTTTTACGAAATCGAAGGAACCGATTCTTACTCCGACAAAAGACGGTATTTGGGAAGGCGAGGAAGATAACAGATTTGCTGTAAAGAAAAAAGGAAGTTTTGACAGTCATAAGGTGCATGATCCGATCCTGTTTGCTTTTAGAGGAAAATTTTATCTCTATTATAAAGGTGAACCAATGGGGGAAGAACTTTATATGGGTGGACGTGAGACAAAATGGGGGGTCGCGATTGCTGATAATATCCTCGGCCCGTATCATCGAAGCGAATATAATCCGGTAACAAACAGCGGTCATGAAACATGTCTTTGGCAGTATAACGGAGGAATTGCGGCTTTTCTAAGGACAGACGGAGTTGAAAAGAACACGATTCAGTTTGCTGAGGATGGAATTAATTTTGAAATTAAGTCAGTTATTAAACAGGGTCCGGAAGCATGCGGTCCGTATAGACATTTGGAAAGTGATTCTAATCCTTTGAAAGGAATGGAGTGGGGATTATGTCACGATGTGAGTCAGGATTATGGATTTATTAAAAGGTTTGACATTGATGAGTGGCAGAAAAAGGTTTATACGAACAGAGAGATGTATGAATAAACCGGATGGGTTTATAGGAAGAATATAGAAATTATTAAACAGTTGCTAAAAATATTTTATATAAAAATATCTTTATAAAAGTATAATTTAATTAAAATTACAAACATGGAGGGAAGAACGATGGACAAAAATAGTTTTTCATTAAAAGGAAAAATTGCATTGGTAACAGGAGCATCTTACGGAATCGGATTTGCAATTGCAAAGGGATTTGCCGCTGCAGGTGCCACGATTGTCTTCAATGACATCAAGGAGGAACTGGTTGAAAAGGGATTAGCTTCATATAAAGAATGTGGCATTGAAGCTCATGGTTATGTGTGTGATGTGACAAAAGAAGATCAGGTAAACGATTTTGTTGCAAAAGTAGAAAAAGAAGTTGGAATTATTGATATTCTTGTAAATAATGCTGGAATAATTAAGAGAATTCCGATGTGTGACATGACGGCAGATGAGTTCAGACAGGTCATAGATGTGGATCTGAATGCTCCATTTATTGTATCTAAGGCTGTGATTCCTTCAATGATCAAAAAAGGACACGGAAAGATCATTAATATCTGTTCTATGATGAGCGAACTTGGGCGAGAAACAGTGTCAGCATACGCTGCAGCGAAAGGCGGTCTGAAAATGCTGACAAGAAATATCTGTTCAGAGTATGGCGAGTATAACATTCAGTGCAATGGTATTGGACCTGGATATATCGCAACGCCTCAGACTGCTCCGCTCAGAGAAAAACAGCCCGATGGAAGCAGACATCCTTTTGATCAATTTATTATTGCAAAGACACCAGCAGCACGTTGGGGAGACCCGGAGGATCTTGCCGGACCAGCAGTATTCCTTGCTTCAGATGCATCTAACTTTGTAAACGGACATGTACTGTATGTTGACGGAGGTATTTTAGCGTATATTGGTAAACAGCCGTAAGAAAGGTTTTAAACGAATATGACGTATTAATCTATAACCTATATTGTTGCCATGATTGTTGGGGAATGTAAGTACATTCCCCAAACATATATACAAGGATGCAATCAAACGGGAGGAAAAGATGTTTGATATTTTAGCACTTGGGGAGATATTGCTAAGATTGTCTCCGCCAATGAATGAGAAACTTGTAAGAGGAGAAACATTTGAAAAGCAAGTCGGGGGAGCGGAACTTAATGTTCTGAGCGGAGCGTCCTTACTGGGGCTTAGAGCCGGAATTATATCAAAAATCGCTGAGAATGATATTGGTGAATTTGCGAGAAATAGAGTTCGATTTGTAGGTGTAAGTGATGATTACCTCATGAATGATATTGAAAAGGATGCAAGATTAGGAATCTATTATTATGAAAATGGGGCATATCCAAGAAAACCAAGAATTGTATATGACCGGTCGCATACTTCAATGTCCAAGATCTCTATAGAAGATTTCCCGGACACAATGTATTCGCTGACAAGATGTTTTCATACGACCGGGATTACCCTGGCTCTGGGAGAGCAGGTTAGAACTACGGCATATGAATGATAAAGAAGTTCAAGAAGAATGGTGCTCTAATATCGTTTGATGTAAATTTTCGCAGTAATTTGTGGAGCGGGGAAGAGGCGAGGAGGACCATTGAAGAAATACTGCCTTTGGTTGATATTTTCTTCTGCTCGGAGGAGACTGCAAGGCTTACCTTTAAAAAAAGCGGCAATCTGAAGGATATGATGAAAGAGTTTGCTGATGAGTATAATATTGGAGTGATTGCATCAACACAGCGGATTGTTCACTCACCTAAAATCCATACATTTGGTTCTGTAATATATGAAAAATGCAGTGATACATTTTATGAGGAACCGCCATATTCAAAAATTGAGGTGGTAGATAGAATTGGAAGCGGGGATGCGTACATTTCAGGAGTACTGTATGGAATTTTAAGCGAGAATGGAAGTTGCGCGAAAGCATTAAGTTTTGGCAATGCAGCGGGAGCGATAAAGAATACCATACCGGGAGATATGCAGGCATCTTTGCGCGGTGAGGTAGAAGCTGTTATACAATCTCATCGGTTAAAAGGAAATGATTGCGAAATGGTGAGATAAAGAATGCAGTGATGTAGTTTTGCTAATAGCATAGAAAGGAGAATTAAAGTGCGAGTAGCTAAATTAACAGAAGTAAGAAAAATAGAAGTTGTTGAGGGAGAAAAACCGGAAATTTCAAGTGAATATGATGTACAGGTGAAAGTAAAGGCGGTTGGTATTTGTGGAACAGATCTCCATATTTTTAACGAGGACGTGCCGATGTTATACTTCCGAGAGTAATGGGCCATGAATTGTCAGGAGAAGTGACGGCTGTTGGAGAGAAAGTGGAGAGAGTAAAAGTTGGAGATAGAGTTGCATTAGACCCGGTATTTGCATGTGGAGAATGTCCAACCTGTAGGAAAGGATATCCGAATGTGTGCGAAAATGTAAAATGCTATGGAGTTCAAATGGATGGAGGGTATCAGGATTATATAGTTGTACATGAAAAACATCTGTATCCTTTTGATCATTCTATCAGTTGAACAGGCTGCACTTGCAGAGCCATTTTCAATTGCTGCAAATATTCTAGAGAGAACTTCAGCAGCTAAGGAAGATAATGTTATAATCATTGGAGCAGGAACAATAGGTTTATCGATTGTTCAAGTCGCAAAAGGGATAGGATGTCGTATCATGGTAGCAGATGTTGTTGATTCAAAACTTGAAAAGGCACGGGCATTGGGAGCTGATAAAGTTGTCAACAGCAAGAAAGAGTCAATCAAAGACATGATTGAAGAGTTTGCACCAGGCGGATTGGATGTGGTGATAGATGCGGTAGGTATTACGTCTCTTTTTCAGCAGTCGATTGAATATGCAGCACCGCGCGGAAGAATTGCCTGCATAGGATTTGATGCGAAACCGGCAGAAATCCCTCCGGTGCTCATTACGAAGAAGGAGTTGAGTATTGTCGGATCAAGGATGAACTGTTATCAATTCCCGAAGGTAATGAAGTGGCTGGAAGAAGGAAAAATAGATGCTGAAAAAATGATTTCTAGAAAATATTCTATCGATGATATTCAGCAGGCTTTCGAGGAGACAATCGCAAATGGACAGGATGTTGTAAAAACACTTATTGTTTTTGAATAATCGGCATTGTGTGAGCTGCAATAGTGTAAAAAAGGAGCTATTACTGCAATGGATAATAAAATTAAAACAATTGCTATTGACTATTATAAAGTACCGCTGGAGGGAAATTTGGTAGATGCTCTTCACGGAAAACATGATAATTTTGAATTAATCACAGCTACAGTAACTCTGGAAAACGGGAGAATCGGGTGTGGTTATACATATACAGGAGGATTTGGCGGAGCAGCAATCGCTAAGATGCTGGAGCAGGATCTCACCCCGCAGCTGATTGGGGTACCGATGAATTCTCCGGAAAAAATGAATGATTATATGAATCAGCATATACATTATGTGGCACGGGGCGGAATCGCTTCATTTGCAATTTCTGCTTTAGATATCGCCTTTTGGGATATAGAACTGAAGTCACATGGTATTGCACTGAAAGACCTGCGTGGAAAAGGTGCGGATAAGGTTAGGACTTATTATGGTGGCATTGATCTCATGTACAGTGAGAAAGAGCTGTTAGAGAATATAGAAAAACAGTTGGCTTCCGGTCATACAGCCGTGAAAATCAAACTTGGCAGAGAAAATGAGGATGAAGATATCCAAAGAATTAAGGCTGTCAGAAAATTGATCGGTGACGAGGCTCTTTTTATGGTTGATGCCAATATGGTCTGGACAGAAGAGCAGGCTATTCGAATGGCAAAGAGAATGGAAGAATATAATATCGGCTGGCTTGAGGAGCCTACGAATCCGGATGATTACGAAGGATATGCCAGAATCGGACAGGCAACATCAATTCCGATAGCAATGGGGGAAAATCTGCATACTATCTATGAACATGAGCTGGCAATGAAACTTGCACGGATTAAGCGCCCGATAGGAGATTGCTCTAATGTGTGCGGTATTACAGGATTTTTAAAAGTGGCGGACCTTGCAGAAAAATATTCTGTGGAAGTTCACTCTCATGGAATGCAGGAACTTCACGCAAATGTGCTCGGGGCAGTAGAAAACAGAGGAATGGTAGAGTTTCATAGTTTCCCGATATATAAATATACAGTAGATCCGCTTGTCGTGAAAGACGGATACCTCGAGACTTGTAAAGCACCCGGAACAGGTGTGGTTTTTGATCTGGAAAAGTTAAATCTATATAAAGTAAATTAATTTATATATCAGGATGTGCTGTTGATGAAAAACGAAAAAGATTTACAGTGGTTTGTTGATTGTATTAGTAATACTTTTCAGTTCTGGTTGTCAAAAAAATCATACAAAAGAAGAAAAAGAGATACCGAAAAAAAAGAAAAAGCAATTGGGCTCTCTGTTGACCAGGGATTTGCAAGCCGTAATTATGAAACAGACATAATAGAAGAAGAAGCTGAGAAATTAGGATATGAGGTTTACGAGCTGATTGCCGGAGGAAATGCCGAGGCACAAAATTCTCAGATAGAACGTTTGCTCGAGAAAAATATTTCGGCACTGCTGGTATGTGCTGTTGACCGGAATAAAATTGAGTCGGCATTGCTGCAGGCAAAAGCAAAAGGAGTTCCTGTTATTACTTTTGACAGATTAATTCCAAATAGCAAATCGGTAGATGCATATGTAGGACCAAATTCAGTAGCAGATGGAATGGCATGTGGAGAGGCTATCATCAGGCAGGTTCGTGAATCTAAAGAGCCGATTCAAGTTCTTGAGTTAGTGGGTGCATTAAATGACCAGAATGGTATTGACAGGAGTAAAGGATTTCATCAGGCGATGATGCAAGATGAAAAGATACAGGTGATTCAAGTTCCGACTGACTGGAATTTAGATGCTGCATTTGTGGACATGGAAAGAATTTTTCGGAGTTATCCTGACATCAAGGCTGTATTCTGTGGAACAGATTCATTCTTTCCTAATGTGGAGAGTGTACTTGATAACATTGATTCATCCGGCAGATGGAGAGAACGTATATATGTGACTGGTGTGAATGGCTCGAAGGAAGGTTATAATGCTGTACTGTCAGGTACCGCTGATGGAGTAATGGTAATGGATCTTGATGAGATAGGTAAAGCTGCGGTTACAGTTGCGGACAAGTTAATTAAGAATGAGAATGTTGAAAAAAACATAATCATAGAGGGGAGGTATTGTACAACAGATACTATAAAAGAGAGTCAAGAGCATATTTGGGGAACTAAATAAATATATTTCATGTAGGAGGAGACTATGTTACAGCTTAATAATATGATTGATGGGAAATTGATTCCGTCAGAGTCTGGTGAGAGAATTGAAGTTTATAATCCGTTTAATCAGGAACTCGTAGGTACGGTTCCTAAAAGTACAAAAAGGATGTAGATGATGCGTTGTGTTCTTCTAAGAGAGCACAAAAAGAATGGGCAAAAATACCAGCTCAAAGAAGAGGAGAATATTTGTTGGAAATTGCCGAACTCATCAACAAGCATAAGGAGGAGTTAGCGGTACTTCTTACCAGTGAACATGGTAAAACTATTGTTCAGGCAAGAGCTGAAGTCGAAGGGGCGAGGGGCTTTCTCTGTTATGCAGCGGAATCTGCCAGAAGAATTGAGGGTGAAATCCTTACTTCTGAATTGGAGTGCGAGCAGACATGGATCCAGCGAGTTCCATATGGAGTGACCGTTGGAATTGTAGCGTGGAATTTCCCATTGGCGTTAACAACCCGGAAATTCGGAAATGCATTGGTCTGTGGTAATTCTATGATTATCAAACCGCCGTCAGAGACACCTCTTACAGTGATGCGGTTGGCAGAAATAATCTCTCAAGAGAGCAGTTTGCCATCAGGGGTTTTGAATTTTATTACCGGATCGGGACGTGTAGTGGGGGATGCATTGGTAAGAAATGATACGACCCGCCTTGTTACACTGACCGGAAGTACAGGCGCTGGAATTGAAGTTTTCCGCACTGCAGCAGAACATTGTGTTGAGGTTCATCTGGAGCTGGGCGGAAAAGCACCGTTCATCGTTATGAACGATGCTGACATTGACAAAGCTGTTAAGGCAGCGGTTATTTCCCGTTTTTCTAATTGCGGACAGATTTGTACCTGTAATGAGAGGATGTATATTCATGAAGAAGTTTATGATCAGTTTGTAGAAAAGCTTATTGCCGAAACAAAGAAGATTATTGTTGGAGATCCCATGGATGAGAATACATTTATGGGTCCGAAAGTGAATAAGGCAGAGATAGAGAAAATATCCCAGATGGTTGACCTTTCCCTACAGCAAGGAGGGAAGATTCTATTAGATATGACACCGGAGAAAAAACCAACAGAAAATGGTAATTGGCTGTATCCGTGTATTGTCGAGGTGGAAGATAACAAAAATGAACTTATTCAGAATGAAGTGTTTGGTCCTGTTCTTCCTGTTATGAAAGTAAAGGATTTTGATCAGGCGCTTGAATTCGCCAATGATTGTGAATATGGTCTGTCGGCATATCTGTTCACGAATAATGCAAAATATATCATGCGGGCTGTGAATGAACTGGAATTTGGTGAAGTATATACAAATCGAGAAAATGGTGAGTTAATCAATGCATTTCACAACGGGTTTAAATTAAGCGGAACAGGTGGAGAAGACGGAAAGTACGGATTAGAGGGATATCTGCAGAAGAAGACAGTATATATGAACTACAAATAGAAGTTTTGTAATAAAGAGGTGGGTTTTATGGAAAACATAATGGTACAAATTGAGAAAACAGGTGTAATTCCGGTTGTCGTGATCAATGATGTAGAGGACGCAGAACCATTGGCACAGGCTCTTTGCGAGGGGGGACTGCCCTGTGCCGAGGTAACATTCCGTACTGCGGCGGCGGAGGAAAGCATCAGAAAGATGACAGATATATATCCCGATATGTTGATCGGCGCGGGTACGGTACTTACGACGGAGCAGGTAGACAGGGCAGTAGCGGCAGGAGCAAAATTTATAGTAAGTCCTGGATTTGATCCTGAGGTGGTTGATTATTGCATTTTAAAGCAGATACCAGTATTTCCGGGGTGCATCACCCCATCTGAGGTTGCGCAGGCGGTGAAGAGAGGATTGAAGGTTGTGAAATTTTTCCCGGCAGCACAGTTTGGCGGCGTTTCTACGATTCAGGCACTTACAGCACCTTATGTTGGACTAAAGTTTATGCCTACAGGAGGTGTAAACGCAAAAAATTTAGCGGACTATCTGCAGTGTAAATCAATTATTGCATGTGGAGGAAGCTGGATGGTCAAATCTGATCTGATAAAAGCAGGCGAATTTGAAAAGATTAAAGATATGACTAAAGAGGCAGTTTCTCTTGTAAATGAGATTCGTGCATGATGGAGGAAACTATGAATCTGAAATTAAAAAACAGGTCAGAATGTAAGTATGATGCGGTTTCCTTAGGCGAAGTGATGCTTCGCCTGGATCCGGGCGAGGGAAGAATCCGCACGGCCAGAAACTTTCAAGTTTGGGAAGGCGGAGGAGAATATAATGTAATCCGCGGTCTTCGGAAATGCTTTGGGTTAAACACAGGAGTCATTACAGCGTTTGCAGACAATGAGGTAGGGCTTCTGATGGAAGATCTGATCATGCAGGGAGGAGTGGATACCTCACTGATCAGGTGGATGAAAACAGACGGAATCGGAAGGGTATGCAGGAATGGACTGAATTATACTGAGCGCGGATTTGGTATCCGTGGGGCGGTAGGGTGTTCTGACAGGGCAAATACTGCGATCTCGAAAGCTACACCAAAGGATTTTGATTTTGATTATATTTTTGGTGAACTGGGCGTGAGATGGCTCCATACCGGAGGTATTTATGCGGCTCTTTCTGAACAGTCATGTGAAACCGTAATTGCGGCGATAAAAACTGCAAAAAAATATGGAACGATAGTTTCCTATGATCTGAATTACCGGCCGTCTATGTGGAGCGCTATTGGAGGTTTAGAGAAAGCGCAGGAGGTGAATAAGGAGATTGCCAGATATGTGGATGTTATGATCGGCAATGAAGAAGATTTTACTGCCTGCCTTGGTTTTGAGATTGAAGGAAACGATGAAAATCTGAAAGAACTGAATCTTGATGGCTATAGGAAAATGATTAATGAGGCAGCGAGGCATATCCGAATTTTAAAGTAGTTGCAACTACGTTACGTACGGTGTGTACGGCTACCGTAAATGATTGGAGCGCAATATGCTGGGCAGATGGTGAGATATATAAAGCCAAAGATTATAAGGGGCTGGAAATTTTGGATCGTGTCGGCGGCGGGGATTCTTTTGCCTCTGGTCTTATCTATGGACTGATGACGTCGGATGATCCGGAAACAGCAGTTAACTATGGAGCTGCTCATGGAGCGCTTGCGATGACCACACCGGGAGATACGACAATGGCCAGGAAGAAGGAAGTAGAAGCAATTATGGGTGGCGCAGGAGCAAGAGTGCAGCGTTAGGAAGATGTAAATAGTTTTTCAGAACATATGTGTATTATTATGACTATAAAAATGTTGTAGTTGTTGGAAATCAAAAAGAATAGTAGAAGATTATGGAAAAGGAGGTTTTGATCCGCTGGGAGACAAATACTCACATAAGAGTAAGCATTGTACCTATTACGATGAGAAGGCAATGTAATATCTAAGCTTTCTATAAAAAGCTGTCACGAAGTATATTGAAAATGTTCTGCGGCTGAAAGTGAACAGGGGCAAGAGTAAAATAGGGAGACCCACAGAAATACAATATCTGGGATTTGCCTTCTATTATCAGTTTCAAGAAAAGAAATATAAGATAAAAGTCATTGGATAAGGTAATGAAGAAAGTCAGGAAATTAACGAGCCGCAAGTGGGGTGTAAGTAACTCATATAAAGCCCAAAAGATAGCGGAAGTGGTAAGAGGCTGGATCAATTACTTTAAAATTGGCTCAATTCTTACAGCAACCCGAAGACTCGATACGATTATTAGGTACAGGTTCAGGATGTGCATATGGAAACATTGGAAAAATCCTAAAACCAGATATAGAAATCTGATAAAACTGGGTGTTAGTAAAAAGAATGCAAAAAGTGCGGCAGGATTCCATGGATATGCTCGGGTTTGTCGTACAGAAACTATTTGCTATGCAATGTCAAATGACGTCTGAAAAAGTTCGGGTTACTCTCAGCAGAGGAATATTTTTGTCAAACAAGATGTTAAGTTAACTGAACCGCCGGATGCGGAACCGCATGTCCGGTGGTGTGAGAGGTCGGCGGAGAAAGCCGTCTCCTACTCGATCAAGCAGATGGAATTGAAGTAGTGGATGGCAAAGTTGATCTGAAAAAATATGGAATCTGAAAAGAATATGAGGTATCTAATCTGAGCGTCGAAACGATGGATGATTTTATGAATCGTATCGATAGATGTATCAGAATAATCTGGCATACGATGAGAAGAATGATCGCAGAAAAAGATAAGCAATACATGATAGAGCGTATAGAAATATCTATATGCTTTATTTTTGCATATTTTGGAAAAAATAAATTAGTTGACACTAACTACAACTGTCTGTTAGAATTCCACTTGATGAAAAATATAGAAAAGAAAATAAAAATAATGATACTGAAAGCTGTAATGAAAAGATGAATAAAGTGGAACAGAGGAGTGCCAGATTGTGTTTGGAAAACCATTTTTACAATCTGAGTGATCTGACATGAAGGTTGTATGAGATGAACGAATTAATACAGAAAAAACTAACAAAGAATGACTTAAAAGAAAATATAATAAAAGAAACAGATGCGCAGCTTCCGTCCTCACGGCGTGAAATTGAGGAGGATATGCTGGAACAGATTTGTCTGATTGCAAATGCAGGAGCAGAGATTACAGTTGAAGAATTATGCAGCCGTATGGATATGAGCAGAAGAGAAGTCAATTTTTATCTGAAACAACTGAAAGTTCATGGCTATATTATCAGAGAGAAAGTTACATCTACAGGACATCAGAAGGATGGATCTGGCTCTGGAATTTCACTTACAGAGTTTGGAAAGATCACAGGAGAAGAATTTCAGTATCGTCATGAAATCCTCACGCAGTTTCTTCAGTTTGTTGGTGTTTCAGATGAAAAAGCCCAAGAGGATGCCTGCCGTATGGAACATGTGTCAGTGAGGAAACGGTTCAGCAGATTTGTAATTTTGTGGATTATGGAGACACATTTGAACGAATTTTGAAGCATTCGGATCTGCGCAGCTGGTATCAGACGGGAAAGTATATGTTTCTTATGGGAATTTATCAGATAGAGAAAACATGTCCAAGAAGATTTGCCAGGGAGTTTGATTGTTTTTCTGAGAATATCTGGCTTCACATTACAGAAGACAAGAGTAGTTTTGAACTGATAAAAAAAGAAGATACTTCGGCGCAGAATTTATGGTACAAAGATCCGGAACAGGGATGGATACAGGCAGAGGAGAAAATGGGAAATCCTTGGATACCGTCCAGTGTGTTTCAATTTTCAACAAGATGTCAGGATCCGATCATAGAGGGAACTGCACTGATCGCGTTTACGAGAAAAGGTGAGAAGCCTGTGGACTGGAATAGCCGGGAACTTGATGTACATATCTGGAAATCGGAGGGATAAAGACGTGAATAATCAGGATAACAGAAATCTTTTACATCCATCAATGCTTCAGATTCAGTACCTTCTGGAATTAGAAAAGTAGGAAAAAAGCGCGGAAGTGTTGCGATGATTGCGGATACCTGTGGGGTGAGTCATGGACCGGTCAGCCGATTTTTTAAAGAGTGCATTGGAAAAGGATATCTGACGGAAAAATATGAATTTACCACAGAAGGTGCGCATGCCTTGCTAACTTATAAAAGGATCTTAAGGGATGTGAGGACATATCTGAAGACAATGAATATTCCGGAAAAAGAAATTCCGGAGAAGATGAAGCAGCTGATTGAGAACGTGGATTATGATCTGCTGAGGACTATGGTAAGGAATGCAAGACAGACAACGGAACGTACAGTAGAAGGAAAAAATGAACAGGAACAAAAAAATCCTCAGGGAGAAAAAGATTCCAATGCATATTTTATTGAAAAGATACTGGAAAAAGGAAAATTTCAGGTAGGGATTGCTATTCATCAGATAAGCAGAAATAGCGAAACCAGACTCTCAATGGCGCATCAGGGCTTTGAGCATCTGGCATGTATTCGAAATAATACGCGTGGAAGCTGGCTGGAACTGACGATTCGTGAAATTTACGGAAGGTCCAGGATTGACGGAACAGAGATGTCAGGACATCTTTCTTCTCTGAAATACGAGAAACAGGGGCAGCTTTATGAAGCGGTCATTAAGAATGGAAAGTTAAGGATTCCACTCAGTGCCTGCCATTTTTTCCGTGGCAGAATGGGAAATGTAAAGGGAACGATTCACATTACAGTTGCCTGTAATGTAGGAAATGCACATATGCCGGAGAGTACAGCAGTGCTGACATTCTGGATGTAAGATTAAAGGTCGAAATGAAGAAAATTCGGCCTTTTTATTATGCACAAATATGGAAAAGTATTGATTTTACAAGAAAAAAGAAAAACACAAACCGTTCCCGGCAGGCACGAAAACGAATAAATTAGTTGACACTAACCAATAAACATTGGTAGAATGTCAACGCAGTTAGCTGATGATAACCAGATAAATCAGATGATTTGGAAGGCTTTCTGTAGTAACTATAAGTAAATATAAAATTAAACATACGATACGGAGAATGATTATGAAACACTCGCTGAAAATATTTTGGATGATATTGGGATTTTTGTGTCTGGGATTTGGAACGGTAGGGATTGTACTGCCGATTTTGCCGACAGTTCCGTTTTATATGGCAACGCTATTCTGTTTTGCAAAAAGTTCAGAAAGACTCCATTCATGGTTTCTTGGAACAAATTTATATAAGAAACATCTGGAAAGCTTTGTGCAGAAGAGAACTATGACGATGGGAACAAAACTTCGCATTATGGGGACTGTAACAGTAATCATGGGGATTGGATTTCTTTGTATGAAAATGTGCCTGTTGGGAGAATTTGCCTGATCGTGGTATGGGTCTGCCATGTGTTATATTTTTTCCTGAGAGTAAAAACTGTAAATGCGGAAAACAAGACACTGGAAGGTGCAAAATAATATGAATAAGGTGGAAAAGAAGCGGCAGAAAGAACAGTACATTGTGGAAGAAATGATTCGATTATACTGTCGGAAAAATCATTTGGAAGAGGAACGTCAGGGCAGGCAGATGTGTCCGGTCTGTCAGGAACTTTCGGATTATGCGAAACTCAGAAGTCATAAATGTCCGTTTATGGAACAAAAAACATTTTGCGCAAACTGCAAAGTGCATTGTTATAAACCGGAAAAGAG
>ENA-OQCN01000115-OQCN01000115.1-human-gut-metagenome-genome-assembly--contig:-NODE-115-length-37897-cov-3.937040_pt1 | contig 37897 bp, 42 predicted proteins | sample MGYA00242497_ERZ504576 | MGnify/ENA primary metagenome ERZ504576 (study PRJEB26092, sample SAMD00036296) | human gut metagenome | host: Homo sapiens | study: EMG produced TPA metagenomics assembly of...
GTTCTTTTAACTCCACTCCCATACTTCCAAACGATTTTATCAATAATGCAAGCAAAAGCATGTAAGTAATATAAAAGCTGGTTTCTCCGGTTTTTCCATCTCCAAATACTGCTGTAAAATTAGAAAACACAGCTGCAAGAAGTACCAAAAGTACAACTTGAAACATTGCCTTTTGTTCTCTTTGAAGCTGTGCTTTTACTATATTTTTAAACCACTTACTCATTGTCTCTTTTTGAAACAAAGACTCTCCTTTTAAAATCTGATTTAAGATTTCTTCTATGGAAAAGCTGTCCTCTTTTAAAATCTGATTGACTGCATCCTGCATTTGCCCAAGTTCCATATCTTCCATCAGCTTCTGTCTTGTTTCTTCTTCCTGCTGTTCTCTCTGTTTTTGCCCTGCCTGTACAAAAGTTGCTCCAAATTCCAGACAGATCAAAAAGACTGCCAGTATGAATCGAATTCTTCTTTTCATAATAAAAAATTATGAATGGTCTCAACCAGTGCCAGTAACACCGGTAAAGATAATACCATAAGATAAAGTTTCACAAATAACTCAATCTGTCCTGCAATTGCTGCATATCCGGCATCTTTGCAGATACTTGATGAAAACTGTCCAATATAGGTTGCTCCTGTCATTTTAAGCAGAACAAGCACATACTTTTCATCTACCGGAAGAAATTCCTGTATTTTTTTGATACTCTCAAACAGATAGGATAATTTTTCCACTGCATATCCTAAAATACAGATTCCAACGGCAAAGCTCAGATAAACAGAATACTCCGCTTACTTTCTTTTAAAAAGAGTGCCAAAAGAACTCCCGTAATTCCAATCATCACAATTTTAACAACTTCCATCCTGCCCCCTACAAAGAAAACAAATCTTCAATCGTCTGAAAGAGTTCGTAAATATAAGGAAGCACCCAGAACAGTACGACTAAAAGCCCTGCAAGACTGGTGAGAAAAGCAAGTTCTTCTCTCTGGCTGTGTTTTAAAATCTGACAAAGTACCGAAACAAGAATTCCGACTGCTCCAATTTTAAATAAAATCGTAACTTCCAAGTACTTCCCTCCCCTGCAATTTCAGCTTTTTTTCGCTTTTTTACTGCCAGAGCAAAATCAAAAGAAAGATTCCCCCCATGACCCCCAGACTTTGATACAATTTTCTTTTTTGTGGAATTTCTTTTTGCAGATATTCAATTTTTTGTTCGAGTTCTTTTAAATAAAGCTTCATTGCATTTTTCTGCATTTCCACATCCAGATATCCAAGCGATTCTCCAAAACGGGCAAATTCCTCTTTATCTTCTTTTGTAAGTGCTGTACCTTTTAACTGCTCTTTTATTTCTGTCTCAAACAAATCAGAAAAACGGACTCCATCAAAGGCATCTGCCCTTCCTGCTGTCTGTCTTAAAAAAGAATCAAACGGTACTTTTACTTTTCCGGCACTGCTTCTTAAGGCTTCCGGAAGTGCTGCGTTCTTATAAAGAATCTCTCCTTGAATCAACAGCACAATCCGTTGTAATTCCTGAAGCTGTTCGATTCTTTTTGTAAACTGCCTGCTTTTTTGTACACCCAGCAAAGAGGACGCACTTAATATCAGACATGCACCTGCCACTCTTAACATAAAATTCCCTTTTTTCGGTTTTGGTCATACAGACACGTTCCTCTTTCATCAAAAATTGCCTTGACCTGTCCTGCCCTGTCCTTATTTTGCAAAATAATATAACGTTCAAACACTTTTTCCTGCATGAGTCTCTGCATCAACGGTTTTCGCTTCATATCATCAATGGAACTACCATGAACGGTTGCAAATAGCTTACAGCCACAGTGAATGACTGACTCAATCGCATGAATGTCTTCATAATCGCCAAGCTCATCCACTGCAACCACTTCCGGAGACATCGAACGAATCAGCATCATCATGCCCTCCGCTTTTGGACAACAGTCCAAAATATCCGTACGGATTCCCAAATCATTTTGCGGAATTCCCTGATAAGAGCCTGCAATCTCAGAACGTTCATCCACCACTCCCACCGTTTTCCCCTCAAGATAACGATTCCCATCACTGACCTGGCGGATTAAATCCCGAAGCAGTGTTGTTTTTCCACACATCGGCGGAGAAATAATCAAGGTATGACACACATTATTTTTTTCATAATATAAGGGAGAATTGGGGTCGCACACCCCTTTATCTGATGTGATAATCTCAGATTGATATAAGATATGTATTTTAGACTTTTTATTTTATCCCCATCTAAGACGGTTTTTCCGGCTATTCCGACCCGATGCCCGCCTTGAATTGTAATAAATCCCTTTCGGATTTCCTCTTCGAATGCATACATGGAATAATTACTGACATATTCCATTGTTTCCCGCAAATCTTCTGCCTCAATCATGCAGACATTCTGCATATTTTTGGTCAGCCTTCCATCTTTCGCAACAAAGTATTCTTTCCCACCGTAGATTACAATCATCGGAGCATTAACCCGAAGCCTGATTTCATAAAGCTCTTCCAAATTAAATCCGGTCTTTTCGAGTATTTCCCGTATTTTAGCAGGAAAGAGATATGTAATTCCCTTTTCTTTCATCTTGTTCACCTCTTAAAATAATATATGAGGACAATCTTTATTTAATACAGGAATTTCTTTCTTGCCGTTTTCCTTTATCTTTTTTTATTCTGATTCTTTTATGCACTCAATTTCACACGCAGACTGTGCTGTTACACAGACCCAGTAATCCTCGATTGAAAAACTTTCCTGCCATGCATTTTTTTCTAAAGTGTCAAGTTCTCTCGTAATTCCCTGACCACTCCACTTTACATAGCTTTCCTTTTGGCTCCAGAGACTGCAAAAGAAAGATTCTTTTTCCTCTGACTGTTCAAGCTGTAACAGCTCCTGTTTCGTTAAGATCCGTCTTAAAAGCCTTGGACTGTAAGATTGTATTTTTTGGATATCAATTCCGATTTCACAAGTTGCCACTGCACAGACTGCATAGTCTCCGGAATGGCTGATATTAAAAAAAGGAAAGCGGGTTTTGTCTTTAAAATACGGTTTTCCATGTGCTCCGATTTCAATAGACTGTTCTAGTTCTTCCAGATTTTGAATGGTTTGGATGTTGCTTTTCTTTATTGCATTTAACAACAGTAGTCTTCCGGCTGTTCGTTCCCGCTTTTGTTTTGAACTTCTTCTTTTACCAGATTTTCTATTTTTCCATAGTAAATCCATATCTGATTTGTCATTTTTTCTTATCCTTCTCTTCTTTTAATACCAGACCGCTTTCCGTTAAAAATCTGGAGACTTCCAATTCTTTGTCATGCCGATTCTTTGCATATAAAATCCATAAAAATTTCCGTGCCCTTGTAATTCCCACATAAAACAGACGTCGTTCTTCTTCTATACTGCTCTCTGTCACTGCCTTATGATAGGGAAGGGAACCCTCGTTAACATCCATTAAAAAGACTGCATCAAACTCAAGTCCTTTGATACTGTGCAGAGTAGATATCGTAATTCCTTTTTTCTCTGAAACCTGTTTTTTTGCCTGTTCTTTTAACTGCTGTGTATACTCTTCTATATGGACAAACCATTCCGAAAATGACTTAAAGTTTTTTGCACTTGAAGCCAGTTCTTCCATCACTTCAAACAATTCTTCTGACTTAATTTTCCGATACCCTGCGTACTCTTTTAAGTATTCTTCATAGCCGATTCCATAACGGATATAATTAATCGCGCCATAGGGTGTCATACGTTTTAATGTATTCAAATCTTCTTCGAGTTTATCAATCCGGTCACACATCCAGTCTTTTTCCTCATAGAACCAACGCAGTCCCTCAAAAGAAACCTGTGCCTCATCCAAAGCGTCCCTTGAAAAATAGCGGTTGGGACGATTCATAATCCGTAAAAACTCTCTTCGGCTTCTCTCACCCATTGCAATATGGATATAAGAAATCACATCCTGCGCAATCCAGTGTTCATAAAGATTTGGAAGCGTATCCCGCATACAAAATGGAATCTGGTACCGCATCAGGGTTTCCACAAGAAAACGTGCTCCGGAATTGGTGCGGTACAAAACTGCCATCTCTTCATAAGGAATCCCTTCTTTTAACAGCTTCTGCACCTGATTTTTTACATATAATTCTTCCTGTTTTCCATCTTCAAACGCCTGTATTGTTACAGGATTTCCACCCATTCTATCTGCAAATAATTCTTTCTTATAACGTCTTGAGTTTCTGAAATCACTTTCTGGGAAAGTTCTACAATGGTAGAAGCGGAACGGTAATTGCAAGCTAAGAGTTCTGTCTTTGCATCCGGATAATCCTCTGGAAAATGCAGCATAATCTCCGGCTTTGCACCTCGAAATGCATAAATTGACTGATCATCATCTCCTACGATAAATAAATTATCTTCCGGCTTTGCAAGCAGTTTTACCACATCATACTGCAGTTGATTAATATCCTGAAATTCATCTACTAAAATATAGGAAAAACGCTTCTGCCAGCCTCTTAAAATATCATTTCGGTTTGTCAAAAGTTCATAAGTATATAATAAAATATCATCAAAATCAAGCAGTTTTGAAGCTTTGCATCGCTTCACATAAGCCTGATAAATCGCACGGAATGTATCATCCGGACAATTGGCTGAATAATAATGTTCGAGTGGAATCCGTCCGTTTTTTACCATGGAAATTTCCTGTACCAGTCCCTGAAAAAATTCTTTTTCATCTTCTATCGTAAGCTTCTGGCGATATACAATTTCTTTTAAGATATCATATTTACGCTCTTCACTTAAAATATTCTGCGCATTTAAGTGATAAGCATATTTTAAAATAGTGTAATAAACACCATGGAACGTACCAAAGGTAACCTGTTCATAAGGCGCATTCACATTTTTTTCTTTACACAGGCGTAAAAAACGCTCCTTCATCTCTCTGGCAGCAGCCTTTGTAAAGGTCACCACCAGAATAGAAGAAGGAGTCACTTTTTTTTCTTGTATTAAATTCACCACTCGCTTTGTAATCGTCGTTGTTTTCCCTGAACCAGGACCGGCAAGAAGCATCATCGGTCCTTTATCATGGGAAATCGCACGGTTTTGTGCTGAATTTTCTTTCATTTACTTTTCTCCAGTTCAAATTGTTTCAACCCACAGTCGGTAATTTCACAGAGTCTGACATGTCAGCAAAACGCTGACTGTGGTTTACCTCATGTCAGTGGGGGATACCGATTTCTCTCCGCCCATCACTGCCGTTAACCTTTCTGTTTGCAATTTCTCTCACCACCTATAGAGGTGGGAGAATCCTTGCTATATTTGTTGAATTAAGAAAGTTTTTCTACTGCTGCTTTTAAACGTATAATGGATTCGTCTTTTCCAAGTACTTCAAGGATTTCTGTTGCACCGGCAGGTGTCATCTGTTTTCCTGAAAGTGCGGTACGAATCGGCCATAAAATCTGTCCGTTTTTGTATCCGTTTTCTTTTGCAAATCCACACAGTAATTCGTATAATGCATCGTTTGTGTAATCTTCGTGTGCTTCTAATACCGGAATGATTTTATTTAATACTTCTAAAGAAATTTCCGGATTTGTTTTCATTTTCTTATGAGTATACATTGCAACATCGTATTCTGGAACTGCTTCAAAGAAGTCAATTAAATCCGGAATGTCCGGGAATACTTCGATTCTGGTTTTTACCATCTGTGCAATTTTCTTTAAATCTAAGTCTTTTTTAATTACACTCTGAATGTATGGAAGTGCCATTTCATAGAATTTATCAAAATCCATTGCTTTAATGTATTCGCCATTCATCCATTTTAATTTTGTCATGTCAAACACAGCCGGAGATTTGCTCATGTGATGGTAATCAAATTCTTTTACCAGTTCTTCAAGGCTGAAAATCTCACGATTGTCCTGTGGACACCATCCAAGCAGTGCAACGTAGTTTACGATTGCTTCTGTTAAGAATCCCTGCTCTAATAAATCTTCATAAGAAGAATGTCCGGAACGTTTGCTTAATTTTTTATGTTCTTCGTTTGTGATTAACGGACAGTGTACATAAGTCGGGATTTCCCATCCAAATGCTTCATAAATACGATTGTATTTCGGTGAAGAAGAAAGATATTCATTTCCTCTTACTACATGTGTGATGTTCATCAGATGGTCATCGATTACGTTTGCAAAGTTGTAAGTCGGATATCCATCGGATTTAATCAGAATTAAATCATCTAATTCATCATTCTGTACGGTGATATCTCCATAAATATCATCATGGAAGGTTGTTGTACCTTCTGTCGGCATGTTAAAACGAATAACATGCGGTTCTCCTGCTGCCAGTTTTGCTTCAACTTCTTCTTTGCTTAAATACAGGCAGTGTTTATCATAAACAGAGATTTCTTTTCCATCTTCTCCAACGTTGGATTTTAAAGATTCCAGACGTTCTTTGGTACAGAAACAGTAATAAGCATCTCCCTGCTCAATTAACTGTTTTGCATATTTTAAATAAATTCCCTGTGCATTTCTTTCACTCTGAACATAAGGACCATATCCGCCATCTTTATCCGGACCTTCATCATGAACCAGACCTGTTTTTGCCAGTGTACGATAAATAATATCCAGTGCTCCGTCTACGAAACGTTCCTGGTCGGTATCTTCAATACGAAGCATAAAACTTCCGTTTTCATGTTTTGCAATTAAATAAGCATATAATGCAGTTCTTAAATTTCCGACATGCATTCTTCCTGTCGGGCTTGGTGCGAATCTTGTTCTTACTGTACTCATTTTCTATCTCCTTAAAAATCGTCTTTTTCAGACTTTTTTCTCGACTCCATCGATACGACTAAAATTATACCTTATGAATTTTGACTTTTCAAGTGTTAACTATTCTTGAAATACCTGATAAACAAAAAAGAATCCTGATTTCAGGACTCTTTTTGTTATCGGTTTATCGAAACTCTTCCATAATCTCTGCTACTGTTTCTATCTTATCTGCACGATATGCATTTTCTCCGCAAAACAGCAGACCTTCATCTACTCTGCCCTCTGCTGCATTAACCAGCGCTTCTGTAATGCAGTATGGAATCGTCTTTTTATCGCAGGTCACAATACACTGATAGCAGTGTTTGATTTTGCATTTTTCTGTTTTTACTTTTTCCAGAAATGGATTTAGAATCGCACGTCCCGGCATCCCAACCGGACTTTGTACAATCTTTATATCTTCTTTTTTTGCCTTGATGTAGCTTTGCTTGTAGGCTTCGTCGGCATCACATTCTTTCGTTGTCACAAATCTTGTTCCCATCTGAACTCCATCTGCGCCAAGTTTCATAACGTGTTCCATATCTTTTCGCTCATAAATTCCGCCGGCAACTACTACTGGAATCTTTTTTGAGAATTTTTCACTATACTCTTTTACTTTTTCAATAATCGAGACAATCACGTCATCGTAAGCCTCATCTGTAACAGTTTCTAATTCTTCTCTTGAAAATCCAAGATGTCCACCTGCTTTTGGTCCTTCAATCACAACCAAATCCGGTGCTGTCTGATATTTTCGCTCCCACATCCTGCAGATAACCGTCAAAGATTTCAAAGAAGAGACAATCGGTGCAATCTTTGTTTTGCTTCCCTCTACATATTTGGGAAGGTCAATCGGCAGTCCGGCTCCGGAAATAACAATGTCAATTCCGGCTTTTACGGCTGATTTTACATACTCTTCATAACGCTGTGTTGCCACCATGATATTCACTCCAAGCACTCCGCCTTTTGCCAGTTCTCTTGCCTTTTTAATTTCTTTTTCAATTGCACGGAAATTTGCCTCAAATGGTTTTTCATAAAAATCCGGTTCTCTCCAGCCTATCTGAGCGGTTGAAATCACACCAAGCCCGCCACAGGCAGAGACATTTCCTGCAAGTCCTGAAAGACTGATTCCAACGCCCATTCCGCCCTGCACAACCGGAATTTTCACTTCCAAATCTCCTATTTTTAATGATTTGCTCATATTTTTTCCTGCCTATTTCTTCTTATCTTCCTAAGTTCTTACATCTTGCGGAAACGTTCATAACGGTCTTCTGCCAGTTCTTCTTTTGTTTTTTTATCCATTCTCTGAAGAAATTCTCGCATCTTCGTTTTCATATTCTCAGAAATTTCTTCTAAGTTTTCTTCACATGCCGGATATGGTTCTTCAATCACCTGTTCAATAATTCCAAGTGCTTTTAAATCCTTTGCCGTAATTTTCATAATTTCCGCAGCTTCTTTTGCTTTTTTGCTGTCTTTCCATAAGATAGAGGCAAATCCTTCCGGCGATAAAATCGAATAAGTGGCATTTTCCAGCATCCAGACTTCATTTCCAACACCAATGGCAAGTGCACCACCACTTCCGCCTTCTCCGATTACAATACTTAAAACCGGAACTTTTAAATCCGACATTTCCATTAAGTTTCTGGCAATCGCTTCTCCCTGTCCGCGTTCTTCTGCTTCAATTCCACAAAATGCTCCGGGAGTATCAATAAAATTGATAATCGGACGATTAAATTTTTCTGCCTGTTTCATCAGTCGAAGTGCTTTTCGATACCCTTCCGGAGACGGCATCCCAAAATTTCTCGTAATATTATCTTTTGTATTACGACCCTTTTGTACTCCAATAACCGTAACCGGTTGTCCGTCCAATAATGCAAGTCCACCAATCATTGCCCCATCATCTCGAAAGGCACGGTCTCCATGCAGTTCCATAAAGGTATCAAATATCTTTCCAATATAATCCAAACTGGTTGGTCTTTTAGAATCACGAGCTATTTCTACCCGCTCCCATGCAGTCATTTCTTTTTTTCTGGTTCTTCGCTTCTTTGTTTCGATTTTCTGTTTCTGTTCACCCTGAAAACAAATTTTATTAAACTGACTATAACTTGCATTTCGCTCATGCAGTTTTACAAGACCGGACAAGGTTCTTCGTAAATCATTTCGTTTTACAATTCCATCAATAATTCCATGTTCTACTAAAAATTCCGAACGCTGGAATCCTTCCGGAAGTTTTTGTCCAATTGTCTGTGCAATCACCCTTGGACCGGCAAATCCAATCAGTGCTCCAGCTCTGCCAGAATAATATCTCCAAGCATTGCAAAACTTGCGGTCACTCCTCCTGTTGTCGGGTCTGTCAGAACCGGAATGTAGAGCAGTCCTGCTTTGCTGTGTGCTTTAATTGCCGCAGAGGTTTTCGCCATCTGCATTAAAGAAACCATTCCCTCCTGCATCCTGCTCCGCCCGAACAGCAGAATAAAATAACCGGAAGCTTTTCTTTTGTCGCACATTCAAATGCTCTGGTAATTTTCTCTCCTACCACATATCCCATGCTTCCCATTAAAAAACGGGCATCACAGACTCCAAGCACGACTCTTGTCTTATCAATCTGGGCTTCTCCGATTTTGATTGCTTCTTCTAAGTGAGTCTTTTCCTGCACTTCGGCAATTTTCTCTTCATAATTCGGATAATTCAAAAAGTTCTTTGTCTTAATATCCGTACTCCACTCTTTAAAACTTCCCTTATCTGCAATCATGCGGATTCTCGTCTTTGCCTTCATTCTAAAATATCCCTGACATTTTGGGCAGACATAACTGTTTTTTACTACATCTTCTTTATAAAGCAGTTCTCCGCATTTTGGACATTTTACCCACAGACCTTCTGGTACAGACGGACCAAACTGGGCTTCATTTATTTCTTCTGTTTTGGCTGATTCATTTGTCGATTTTTTAAATAAATCCTTCAATCTGGACATTTCGCCTGCTCCTTACTACTCATAATGTTCTTCAATAAAATGTGTGGTTACGTTTCCTTCTAAAAAATCTTTCTGATTTAAAATATCATACTGAAAATCCAGATTTGTCTGAACCCCTTCAATGACGACTTCCCCAAGCGTACTTCGCATCTTTGCGATTGCAGACTCCCTGTCTTTGTCATATACGATCACTTTCATAATCATTGAATCATAATTGGGCGGAATCTGATAACCACTGTAAACTGCGGTATCAATTCTTACTCCGTTTCCTCCCGGAAGATACAGATTTTCAATCTTTCCCGGACACGGCATGAAATTTTTCTTCGGATTTTCTGCATTGATTCGACATTCAATTGCATGACCCTTAACCTGAATTTCCTCCTGCTTAACAGAAATCGGAAGTCCTGCCGAAATACGAATCTGTTCTTTAATCAAATCCACACCTGAGACAAATTCCGTCACCGGATGTTCTACCTGAATTCGGGTATTCATTTCCATAAAGAAAAATTCTCCGGTTTCTGAAAGTAAGAATTCAATCGTTCCGGCACTTTCATATCCGACTGCCTTTGCCGCACGAACTGCAGTTTCACCCATTTTTTTTCTGATTTCTTTAGTAATTGCACAACATGGAGATTCTTCTATCATCTTCTGATGACGTCTCTGAATCGAACAGTCACGTTCTCCAAGCTGAACGGCTGTTCCGAATTTATCTCCTAAAATCTGTACTTCTACATGACGAGGACGTCCCACATAGCGTTCCAGATACATCGTATCATCTGCAAAGGAATTAATAGATTCTCTTTGTGCGGTATTAAAATTTTCTTCAAAATCTGCCTCACTTTCAGAAACTCTCATTCCTTTTCCTCCACCACCGGAGGATGCTTTAATCATAATCGGAAATCCGATTTTTTTTGCTTCTTCTAAAGCTTCTTTTGCAGTATAAACCGGCTCTTTTGTGCCTGGAACGACTGGTACTCCGGCTTCCTGCATGGTCTTTCTCGCCTGCGATTTATTTCCCATTTTGTCAATTACATCTGCAGACGGTCCGATAAATACCACATTGCATTTTTCACACATTCGGACAAATTTACTGTTCTCAGAGAGAAAGCCAAATCCCGGATGAATCGCTTCTGCCTTTGTTGCCACCGTCGCACTTAAAATTCGTTCCATATTTAAATAACTTTCTGAAGCCGGAGCCGGTCCAATACAGACTGCTTCATCTGCAAGCTGGGCATGAAGCGCATCTTTATCTGCTTCCGAATAAACCGCAACCGTCTTAATTCCCATTTCACGACACGCTCTGATAATACGGACCGCAATTTCTCCGCGATTTGCAATTAATATTTTATGAAACATTTTTCCACACTCCTATCCGATTGCAAATGTCAGTTCTGCTGAGACTGTAATCTTGCCCTCCTGATTTTTGGCAACCGCTTTTCCTACTCCAATCGGTCCTTTTTCTTTTATAATTTCAAGCTCTAACGTTAACACATCACCCGGAACGACTTTTGTCTTAAATTTCGCATTGTTAATTGCACCAAAATAAGCAGTTTTTCCTTTATTTTCCGGCTTGCTTAAAATTGCAACAGCGCCGACCTGCGCAAGTGCCTCAATCTGTAAAACACCTGGCATCACTGGCTCCTGTGGAAAATGTCCTGCAAAATATGGCTCGTTGTAGCTGACACATTTTCTTCCGACTGCACGTACACCCGGCTCTAATTCTTCAATCGTGTCAATTAATAAAAATGGCTGTCTATGAGGAATAATCTCCATAATTTCTTTTGTTGTAAGCTTCATCTGATTTCTCCTAACCAATGACAAATAATGGCTGTCCATATTCTACAACCTGTTCATTTTCAATCTGAATTTCTTTTACGACTCCGTCAAATTCGGACTCGATTTCATTCATAAGTTTCATCGCTTCTACAATACCAAGTACCTGACCTTTTTTTACGGTATCTCCTACTTTTACAAATGGGGCAGAATCCGGTGAAGAGGCACTGTAAAATGTTCCAACTAATGGAGATTTCACAACATTTCCCTCTGCTTTTTTGATTTCTTTTTGTTCTGCCGGTTTAATCTCATCCATCGCAACACTTTGAATTTCTTTTGGTACGCTTTCCTGCTTCTGAACTACTACTTTGGACTGTTTATCTGTTTTCATGGAAAGCTTAAAGCCGTCTTCTTCTATCTGGAACTGTGTCAGATTAGAATCACTGACGGTCTTGATTAATTCAATCATTTTTTCAAATTCCATTTTAAGCTACCTCCTAGTCATTCCATTTCTTAAGCAACAGACTGGCATTATGTCCACCAAACCCCAGAGAATTTGTCAGTGCATACGGAATTTCCATTCCTACTCCGCTTCCCGCTACATAATCCAAGTCACATTCTTCATCTTTTACCTGATATCCTGCTGTTGTATGTACATAATTGTTTTCCATCTGTTTTACACAGGCAATCACTTCCACTGCTCCCGCTGCTCCTAAAAGATGTCCAATCATGGATTTGTAGAATTGATTTTCATCTTATAGGCATGTTCCCCAAACAATTTTTTAATTGCTCTTGTCTCAAATAAGTCATTGTGATGGGTACTTGTTCCATGTGCGTTGATATAAGTAACCTCTTCTGGCTGAATTTTTGCTTCCTTGATGGCATTTGCCATTGCATTTGCAGCACCTTCTCCATCTTCTGCCGGAGAAGTGATATGATAGGCATCGCTGGTTGCTCCATATCCCACGACTTCTGCTAAAATCTTTGCACCACGTTTTTTCGCATGTTCCAATTCTTCCAATACGACAATTCCAGCGCCCTCTCCCATTACAAATCCATCCCGCTCTTTATCAAACGGAATCGAACAACGGTCTGGATTTGTGGATTTTGAAAGTGCAGTCAATGCAGCAAATCCGCCAATTCCAATCGGACTGATTGCGGCTTCTGTTCCACCTGCTACCATGACATCTGCATCACCAAACTGAATACTGCGATAAGCTTCACCGATACAGTTTGTTCCTGTTGCACAGGCAGTTACGACATTTAAGCTCTTTCCTTTTAATCCAAATTGAATCGATACATTTCCCGCTGCCATGTTGGAAATCATCATTGGTACTAATAAAGGATTGATTCTGTTTGGTCCTTTTTCTAATAATCTGGTGTGTTCACGCTCCATTGCCTGAAGGCTTCCGATTCCTGAACCAACCGAACAGCCCACACGGTAAGCATCTTCTTTCTCCATGTCAAGACCTGCCTCTTCGATGGCTTCTTTTGTGGCTGCGACCGCATACTGGCAGAACAGTTCCATTCTCTTTGCTGCCTTTGCATCCATAAATTCTTTTCCGACAAATCCTTTTACTTCACCGGCAAGATGTGCTTTATATTCAGAGGCATCAAAACGGGTAATTTCTCCAAATCCATGTCTGCCTTCTTTTAATCCGTTCCAGAACTCTTCTACATTTAATCCAAGCGGAGTGATTGCTCCCATTCCTGTTATTACTACTCGTCTCATAACGTCCTCCTACATGCTCATTCCGCCATCGACACTGATGACCTGACCTGTGATATAATCTGCTTCTTCTGATGCTAAAAATGCAACTGCATTTGCAATTTCTTCTGGTTTTCCAAATCTTCCAAGCGGAATCTGTTTACAGGAAGTTTCTTTCACAGCCTCCGGTAACACCTCTGTCATATCCGTTTCCACAAATCCCGGTGCAACCGCATTGACGGTAATTCCACGGCTTGCAAGTTCTCTTGCCATTGTTTTCGTCAGACCAATCACACCAGCCTTGCTTGCTGCATAATTTGCCTGTCCCGCATTTCCAAGGATTCCGGACACTGAAGAAATATTGATGATTTTTCCGCCTTTTTGTTTTAACATCCATCTCGTTGTGTGACGAATTGTATTAAATGTTCCTTTTAAATTTGTCTCAATGACAGCATCAAAATCTTCTTCTTTCATTTTCATAATCAGTCCATCTCTTGTAATTCCGGCATTATTTACCAAAATATCAAGATGTCCATACTGTGCAATCACATCTTTTATCATTTTTTCGCAGGCTTCAAAATCACTGACACTGCACTGATATGCAGATGCAGTTCCTCCATTTTCCAAAATGGTTTTTACGACTTCTTCGGCTCTTTCTTTCGAGCCGTTATAATTTACCACTACCACTGCACCCTGCCCTGCAAGTTTTAAGGCAACTGCTCTTCCGATTCCTCTTCCTGCGCCGGTTACTAATGCGATTTTTCCTTCTAACATGATTCTGCCTTTCTTAATTTCAAATTTCAAATCCGTTTATTGTCAAGCGGATATTCGCAATCCGCTTTCGCTACTTGCTTGATTTGGTTAAATCATTTCAAACAATTTACTACCGTTTCAAACTCTTCTTTATTCTGAATATTCATAACGGTCACATTCCGGTTAATTTTTCTCATAAATCCACTTAAGGTTTTTCCAGGTCCGATTTCCACAAAGGTATCTACCCCATCTTCAATCATCGCTTCTACACACTGCTGCCATTTTACAGAAGAGGAAACCTGTTTAACAAGCAGTGGTTTGACTTCTTCTGCCTTGGTCACATATTGTGCTGTCACATTTGTCACATAAGGAATTTCCGGTTTCTTTACCTCTATTGCATCCAATACTTCTCCAAGTGCTTCTCCAGCCTGCTCAAGCATTGCAGAATGAAATGGACCAGATACCTTTAAAGGAACAATCCTTCTTGCTCCAGCTTCTTTTAATGCCTCGGATGCTCTTTCTACAGCCTCTTTTTCTCCGGTAATGACAATCTGCCCCGGGCAGTTATAATTGGCAATCGATACAATTCCTTCCGTCTTTTCACAGATTTCTTCAATCAAATCGGCACCTGTTCCCATTACTGCCGCCATTGCACCGCCACTCGGAACTGCCTCCTGCATTAAAATTCCTCTTTTTCTGACCAGTAAAAAAGCATCTTTTTCTAAAAGAGTTCCTGCACAGACACAGGCAGCGTATTCACCCAGACTTAAGCCGCAGTCACATCTGCTTTCACTCCCTGTGCTTCCAATGCCTTTAAAATGGCAACTTCCACACTAAGCATTGCAATCTGTGTATATTCTGTAATATTTAACTCTTCGTTTTCTTCAAATAACAGTGCCGGCATATTAAGACCAGTAACTTCTCCTGCTAAATCAATCATTTCCCTGCACACAGGAATTTCTTCGTAAAAATCTTTTCCCATGCCGGTATATTGTGCTCCCTGTCCCGGAAAAATAAAAGCTGTCTTGCTCATATAAAACTCCTTTGAAACTAGAATATTTTGTATTTCAAACTATTTACCTAAAAAGAATCTGCCGCAAGAGTTATTTCTTACCATTGCGGCAGATTCCAGTCTTTCTTATTCTTCTACGCCTTTATTTTTTAAATAGTCAATAACAGCACCAACTGTTGTTAATTCCTGAAGTTCTTCTGCCGGAATTTCTACAGAATATTCATCTTCTAAAGCCATAACTAATTCAAATAAATCTAAGGAATCCGCTCCTAAGTCATCTTTAAAAGAAGTATCTACGTTGATTTCTCCTTCGTCACAATTCAACTGTTCTGCAATAATTTCTCTCATTTTTTCTAACATAATCTTTAATCTCCTTATAAAATATATCTCATTTTTTATTTTTTTCAATTAGGCTCAAAATTACTTTGATGCTCAAAGTATATCTTCTTTGCCACTATTTGTCAACAGTTTTTTCTCACATCTTAAATGCATAGCGCATTAAATCCCAAAAGTCAGTCTGCATATCACTTTCCTGGTTTTTAACTTTTCTCACTAAAACCGGATTATCCGTGATAATATTATCCACGCCCACATCCAGCATCCGCTTAATATCTCCACGATAATTCACCGTCCAGGCATGTACTTCTTTACCAAGAGAATGTGCTTCCCTCACAAACGCCTCATCCACATAAGTATATTTCACACTGAAAAAGTCTGCTGCTTCTATCCGTGAAATGGTTCCATAAGTCATCGTCATGATATATCCGGTACGGATGTCAGGATTTGCCTTTTTCACTTGCTTCAAAAACGAATAATTCATCGAAGTAACCACACAATGATCCTCGAAATGGTTCTGTTCTATTATACGCACAACTTCTTTACAATTCCTTTATTTTGCCCATTGTATTTAATTTCAATATTCAAATCCAGTTTTCCCCTGCAGAATTTCAATACTTCATCTAATGTTGGAATCTTTTCCCCACGAAATTTTTTATTAAAACTTGAACCTGCATCAAGCTGTGCAATCTCTGCATAAGTCATTTCCCATACATTCTTCTTTACACCCGCCGTTCGTTTTAGAGAATTATCATGCAGGAGAACCAATTCCCCATCGGCTGTTTCCTGCACGTCAATCTCTGCGTAATCTGCTCCACATTTTATAGTATAATCCAGAGAACTAATTGTATTTTCCGGTGCCATAAGAGCCCCTCCCCTGTGTGCAGTGACTCCGGTTGTACTCATCAGACTGTTTACGGCACTGCTATGGTCAGAAGCCAGTACAACCAGATAAGAACCTTCCATGACGAGTAAAATCGCAGTAAAGATGGCCGCTGCTCTTCTTTGACCGATTTTCTGATACCATAATTTCTGTCTGAAAATAGCAGCAATTCCCGCTTCACTTTTTTTCTGGATATGGTAACGCGCATAAATAAAATAAACAAAGGCAAGGCTCAGCATCAGCTGGAGTGCTCCTGCAAAGATACCGATTCCCATACGAATCCAGTCATTATAGACAAGCACTGCGCTTACAACTGCTGACTTTGGTTTGCTTAAAATTGCATAACCGGAAGCTGTGGCATTTGCCAGAAAATAAACACCCATGATAACTGCAAGCATCACGATATGGAGTGCCACAAAACCTAAAATAATTCGCTTCCAGTGCCATTTTAAAAGAATCCATCCTGATTTTAATCCTCTGCTGCTTTTTCTTTCCTCCAGCAAACAATAGGGAAGCGAAAATACCGCCAGAAAAGAAATCACCAAAATAACTCCAACCGCCAGATATAAAATCCAGTGTGGCTTCACCCATTTATAGATCTGCATCACACTGTACTGAAGCACTCCAAAATAAGAGATTTCCATAATTAAAAAATAGACCGACAAAAACGGAGCTGCCATCAAAATACATATAATCCAGGAGCTCTGACTGTGTTTTAAAAAATGCAACGTCCGTCGGATTCCTTCAATCAACATATCACTGGTATAGATTTTTCGTTTTTGATAGGAATGGGAAAAACATGATAAAACCGCTGAAATTTCTATTAAAAAGAAAAATAAAATCAGCAATAAAATTCCAAAAAGAAAAATCAGGGAAGTTGGATTTTGTAAAAATTTGTGGAAATTTTCTGCTGTCAGATAACTGAAATTGCGCTTTTTTAAAGAGTAATTAACTGCTGTTGAAGTCAAATTTGTAATAATTAAAAAAGTAGCAACCCGATATCCTGCTTCAAACAAAAGCAGACTTATCATATTATATTTTATCATCTTCCACATACTTTTAATTCTTAGTATCATCTTTTTTTCCTGTTCTTTGCTTTTTTAACTTATTGTTTTTATTTTACCAAATCTACCACCTTACATACAAGACCTATCTTTGGGTTTTTTCATTTTAGACTTTTTCATGAAAAGTTTACTTGTTCGAATTTATGAATTATGTTAAGATACCCACAGACATATAAGCTTATACAGAGAACAAAAATCATATAGATAGATGGAAAGCAGGGGAAACTATGGCAGAAGATAAGGATTATTTAGAACAGGAAGAAGAAAACAAAGAAGATTATGAAAATGTCTGCTTTATCTGCAGACGTCCGGAAAGCAAAGCCGGAAAAATGATCGATATTCCGGGCGGAATTCACGTCTGCATGGACTGTATGCAGAAGAGTTTTAATTCTATGAACAATATGCCGATGGATTACAGTGAATTAATGAAAAACATGCCCAACATCAGCATGGTTGATTTAAATTCATTACAAAATGAAATTCCAAAAAAACAGAGAATTAAAAAGAAAAAAGCTCAGCCTGAAAAAGAAGCAAATGAAAAAATCGCCAAAAAGGTATTTGATATCCGCAGTATACCGGCACCTCATAAAATCAAAGAAAGCCTGGATTCTTATGTAATTGGACAGGAATATGCAAAAAAGGTAATGTCTGTGGCCGTTTACAATCATTATAAACGAGTATTTGCAGACAATGCCGATGAAATTGAAATCGAAAAATCCAATATGCTTATGATTGGACCAACCGGAAGTGGAAAAACCTATCTGGTCAAGACACTGGCAAGACTGCTTGATGTACCGCTTGCAATCACAGATGCTACTTCTCTTACCGAAGCCGGCTATATCGGGGATGACATCGAAAGCGTTGTAAGCAAACTGCTTGCAGCCGCTGATAATGACGTGGAAAAGGCAGAACACGGAATTATTTTTTATCGATGAAATTGATAAAATCGCCAAAAAGAAAAATACCAATCAAAGAGATGTCAGCGGGGAAGCTGTACAGCAGGGAATGTTAAAACTTTTAGAAGGCAGCGAGGTTGAAGTTCCGGTAGGTGCCAACAGCAAAAATGCAATGGTTCCACTTGCAACTGTAGATACCAAAAATATTTTATTTATCTGTGGCGGAGCATTTCCCGACCTTGAATCCATTATCAAAGAACGTTTAAATAAACAGGCTTCTATTGGATTCATGGCAGACTTAAAAGATAAATATGACAATGACAGCAAGCTTTTAAATAAAGTAACTGTTGATGACTTAAAGAAATTTGGTATGATTCCGGAATTTTTAGGACGTCTTCCGATTATCTTTACACTGGACGGTCTATCTGAAGAAATGCTTGTTCAGATTTTAAAAGAACCAAAAAATGCAATTTTAAAACAATATCAGAAATTACTGGCACTGGATGAAGTAAAACTTGAATTTGAAGAAGGAGCACTTCATGCGATTGCAAAAATGGCATTGGAAAAACATACTGGAGCCCGTGCGCTTCGTGCAATCTTAGAAGAATACATGCTGGATATCATGTATGAAATCCCAAAAGATGATAATATCGGAGAAGTTATCCTTACAAAAGAATATATTGAACACTCTGGCGGGCCAAGAATTATTCCAAGAGGTCAGGCCGTATTACAGCTTGAAACAAGAGAGTTATAAAGCTTAAGTCGAATGAGAAGAATCCTAATGCAGGATTCTTCTCTTATTTTATAAAAAGTGTTCGCTTGTCGATTTTTGTCAAATTATACGAATTTTATCGTATAATGTCGTTTTTTTTGGAAGATATCGACAATTTTCTTGACAAAGCTAGTAAAGTTCGATATAGTAATTTTAGAGTCTTTTCTTATGAGGTCGGTCCCGTTCGGGAGAAGTTTTCCCTTGATAAAAAAAGATATTCTAACTGCATCTCTTCCGCTGCTCTTGTGGATATTACAGGATTTTACCGGGACCGTTCTGGAAAAGGTAGAATCCATTTTTTCATTTATAAAGATTAAAAGATCTTATAACTTCTATAACCAACACAAAATTATTAAAGAAAGAAAAACAATCATGATAGAAAAACAAATCGAAGATTTTAGTATTGAACAAATTGCAAAATCCGGACAATGTTTCCGCATCCATAAAGAAAAAGATGGCAGTTTCTCTAATGTTGCATTTGGAAAGCATCTGCGAATCATCCAAAAAAATGAGCAGGTACTCTTTGACTGTTCTGAAACTGAGTTTAAAGAAATCTGGGAATCTTATTTTGATTTGAAAACAGATTATCACAAAATAAAAGCCTCTGTAGACAAAAACGATAGTTACCTTACCAAAGCTGTGAATTATGGATGGGGCATGCGAATTTTAAATCAGGATTTATGGGAAATCATCATTACATTTCTAATTTCGCAAAATAATAATATTCCGAGAATCCGAAAAAGCGTAGCGGCTCTCTGTGAAAAATTCGGAGAGAAAAAAATAACCCCAGAAGACAAAATTTATTACACTTTTCCTGAAAGTGAAACTCTTGCCTCTGCCAAAATGGAAGGACTTGCCGGTCTTGGACTTGGATACCGTGACAAATATATTTATAAAATGGCCTGTTCCGTAGCAGACGGCTCTTTTTCCCTTGAAACATTAAAAAAACAGGATACTGCGACTGCTCATAAAATGCTGACAGACCAATATGGCATCGGAAATAAAGTGGCAGCCTGCATTGCCTTATTTGCTCTGCATCACGTAGATGCTTTTCCGATTGATACACACGTAAAAAAAATTTTAGCTGAACATTATCCGGATGGATTTCCTTATGAAAAATATAAAGGATATGCCGGAATCTTACAACAGTATATGTTCTTTTATGACTTGTAAATCAAAATCTAACAAAATGTAATTTTCCATTTGATACTTACCTATACTATTCTATGCAATAAAAAAATGAGTCCAGCACTTTTTACTGGACTCAAAAAAGCTATTTACGATTTGCAGGTTCAATTGCAATATGATTTCCTTTGATTGTTGCACTCTTCATTGCTTTTAAGACTTCTGAGGCATATTCTCTTGGTACTTCAACAAAGGTATATTTATCAAACATATCGATTGTTCCGATTAATTTTCCAGGCATTCCGCTTTCACCGGCGATTGCGCCTAAAATATCACCTGGACGAATTTTCTGTTTTTACCAATATTAATAAACAGACGAACCATTCCCGGTTCTTCTGCACCGGTATCTCCAAAATCTGTTATTTCTTCCTCTTCGGTTTCTTCTTTTACCATTCCCATATACATTTTAAGCAGGGCCGCTGCCATATCCATTGTCGTATAATCAGACGCATTGACACGTTCTTCGATGGCATCTAACATAAGAGAAAGATTTTCACGCTCAATTACTGAATCTGCCTTTGCAAGGATATGTTCCATCTTAGTGTTTGCAACATCATTGATAGACGGCACTTTCTGTGCATAAATCTTTGTCTTGCAGTATCTCTGAATTTCTTTTAATTTATACATTTCTTTTCCGCTGACAAAAGAAAATGCATGTCCGCCTCTTCCGGCACGTCCGGTACGACCGATACGATGTACATAATATTCTTCATCCTGTGGCAAATCATAGTTGAAAACAGCTTCGACATCATCGACATCAATTCCTCGTGCAGCGACGTCTGTTGCAACAAGAATCTCTGTTTTTCCGGTACGGAAACTCTGCATCACACGGTCACGCTGAGACTGTTTTAAATCTCCGTGTAATCCGGCTGCAAAATATCCTCTTCCGATTAAAGCTGTTACCAGATTATCTACCTGTTTTTTCGTATTACAAAATACAACAGAAAGATTTGGAGAATAAATATCTAATAAGCGGGATAACACTTCTTCTTTATTTTTTGGTTTTACTTCATAATAAAACTGTTCGATATTCGGAACGGTCAGCTCTTTTTTGGTTACTTTAATCAGTTCTGCATGATTCTGGTATTTCTTTGTGATTTCCAAAATTGGTTTTGGCATTGTTGCAGAAAATAAAACAGTCTGACGTTCTTCTGGAACACCACTTAAAATAGTTTCAATATCATCACGAAATCCCATGTTTAACATTTCATCTGCTTCATCAAGCACAACTGTATGAATATGGTCCATCTTTACAGTCTTTCTGCGCATGTGATCCATCACACGACCCGGAGTTCCGATAACAAGCTGAGTTCCGTTCTTTAAAGAACGAATCTGTTTCACAATATCCTGTCCCCCGTAAATTGGAAGAATCTTGATTCCGTGCATATATTTCGCAAGATTACGGATTTCATCTGCAACCTGTATTGCAAGCTCTCTTGTCGGACAAAGTACAATTGCCTGAAGCTTTTTATTTTTCGGGTCTATCTTCTGAAGAAGTGGAATACCAAATGCAGCGGTTTTTCCAGTTCCGGTCTGTGCCTGTCCGATAATATCTTTTCCGCTGATAATAGCCGGAATTGCTTTTGTCTGAATTGGAGAAGCTTCCTCAAATCCCATAAAACGGACTGCTCTTTCAATTTCAGGACATAAGCCGAGTTCTTCAAATGTAATGGTTTCCATATATAAATTTCCTTTCTATTAGTAGGCATCTGTGAATCAATAGAAATAACAATAGAAACAATCTCAAGACTTTTTCACCTGCTTTTCTATGAATTGACAGAAAATAGATGCCACAGTAAGCGCTCGTAATGCTTATTGTGGCATCTCACAAAACTTAGTCAGCGAAAACTATGATAACAGAATCATAATCAATTGTCAAATTATTTTACGTTTGACTTAATTCCCATTCTTTGTCATAGATTCGCAAAAGGCCTGGCAAGGTGCATCAAAACTTGGATTAAATGCATAAAAATTCCTCGAATCCAATTCTTCCTGTACTGAACGAAGTGCTTCACCAAAACGCTGGAAATGCACAATTTCTCTTGCACGCAGGAAACGAATCGGCTCTGCTACTTCAGAATCTTTTACGACACGCAGGATATTATCATAAGTACTCCTTGCTTTTTGTTCTGCTGCCAAATCTTCAAATAAATCCGTAATCGGATCGCCCTTTGACTGAAACTCACAGGCATTAAATGGAATACCTCCTGCTGCCTGAGGCCAGATTCCCACGGTATGGTCGATATAATATGGTCCAAGACCCGACTGTTCAATCTCTTCCATAGAAAGGTTTCTGGTCAGCTGATGCACGATTGTAGAAACAATCTCAAGGTGTGCAAGTTCCTCCGTACCGATATCGTTTAACGTTCCCATTGCAATACGGTTTGGCATGGTAAAACGCTGAGAAAGATAACGCATGGATGCTCCGATTTCACCGTCCGGGCCACCGTATTGGCTCATGATAAATAACGCCAGTTTCGCATTTGGCGTTTTAATATTAACCGGAAACTGAAGCCGTTTTTCATAATTCCACATAACAAATACTTTCCTTTCTACTCTTTTTCTTTATTCCAATTTGATTATTCCCATGGCCAGGCTGCATCACCCAGTCCCATGAACAGCTCTGTCCGTCATCGGTCGTATCAATTGTAAGTGGTCCGTATTTCATAGCATATTCTTTTAACGCACGTTTGCGCATTTTTACGTGCTCTTCCATAAATGCCAATGCCTTCTTATCTTCTGGATGCGTATCTAAATACAAATTCATATCATTGATTGCAAAACTAACTTCATTGATATATTGAAGCAGGGCAGTTTGTTCTCGACACTGATTCATCTGCAACGACCTCTCTTTCCACAAAATGGTTTACAAAGCTCCGGAAAAACAGTTCCACAAGACAGACTCTTCTGAAGAGAAAATGTTCCAGAGAATTTCTGCATCGGAACATAAGCCATTGTAAGAGGCAGATGGTCTGCATGTTTATAAATAGCAGTATCATCAAAGCAGTCCCCACTAAACGGACGGTTTTGCATAGAACGATTCTCTGACATCCTGTTTGAACGGCAAGTATAATGATTTTGCATACAATATCTTTCCATAATAATAATCCCTGAAAATAAAAGATACAGTATTATATTATGATACCAAGGGTCAGAAAGTTCAAATGACTTTCATGTTTGCATGGTAAGGCATTTGACTTTTCTTGGAACTTATCAAAAAATACCGCAGGAACAAACAACATTCCTACGGTATTCTGATATCTCTTTTTACTATTTATTATTTTTTCATTTTGCTGCTGATTAGAAGAAGAATTTGTGCTCGGCGCATTTTTCTTTGCTCCTAAAGTCACACTGATTTTCTGAGCGTTATATTCTCCATCCTGTGCACGGTAAACTTCTAATTCTACGGTTTCTCCGGCTTCATAGTATTCCAGTCTGTCTACCAAATCTTTGTATGCATCAATCGCAGTACCATCAATCTTAGTAATGACATCACCTTTTTTGATTCCTGCTTTTTCTGCCGGTCCACCTTCTACTACAGTATCTACATAAACTCCCTGAGGGATTCCATACATCTGGTTGACATCACTGGTTACATTTTCACAGGTAATTCCAATATATGCTGCTTTATCTTCATCTTCTACTTTGTAACGGGTTTCCTGATTCATCATCTCATCAAGGATTGGTTCTGCCTTTGAAATCGGAATCGCAAATCCCATCCCTTCCACTTCATCAGAAGCAATCTTTGCAGAGTTAATACCAATCAGTTCACCTTTCATATTCAAAAGTGCACCACCACTGTTTCCAGGGTTAATTGCTGCATCAGTCTGAATAAAAGTTCCATCTGTATCATCTGAACTTACCTGACGGTTTAATGCACTGACATAACCACTTGTCACTGATTGACCATATCCAAGTGCATTTCCAATTGCAACAACCTGTTCACCCATCTGAAGGGAATCAGAATCTCCAATTGTTGCCACTTTAATCTCACTTAATACATCTTCCGGAATATCCTCCAATTTTACTGAAATAACAGCAAGATCATTATCTGCATCCGTACCTTTAATCTGTGCAGATACCGCACCGCTTTGAACATCATCCAAACTGCTGTCCTGACCATCCTGATTTGTGCTGCCGCTTTCACCTTCGGCACTGGTCTTTTCCACGTCACCATTTCCGGTTACTGCACTTCCGTCCTGATTTGTGAAGCACACGGTAAGAGAATTTGTTCCGCTGACTACATGATTATTTGTTGCAATCAAAAGCTCGGTATCATTTTGTCCTACAATAATTCCAGAACCACTGCTCTGAGTTTCCTGCTGTTGTCCATATCCAAAGTACTGATAAATCTGTGGAATCTCCTGAACGCTGACTCCTACAATCGATACAATTGACGGCATTGCATTTTGGGCAACCTGACTTACGCTTGAAGTTCCCTCAGTGCTTCCTGATACACTTTCTTCTGAATCAGATGATTTATTTTGACTGATTGTCTGTGTAGACTGTACCTGAACAGATTTTTTTCCCTGTGGATTTAATTTACTTCCCACATAATTTGTCCCCTGAAAAACTGCACTTGCAACCAGACCAAACACAACCGCTGTCGCAACGACTGTGCCAAATTTTCTGCCTTGTCCGTTTAACTTCTTTCCGGATCTGTTTGGCTTCTTTGATTCCGGAGCAGTAACTGATAAGCATTATAACTTTGCTGCTGTTTCTGTTCCTGCTGTGCTTCCTGATACCACTCTTCTTTTGTGGCCTCCCGCTGTTCATGCGGCTGGTATGCTCTTGCATAAACCGGATTTTCCGGTGTTGGCGCATTTCCCGGTTCTTGTGTCACTGCACTTTCATTTGTTGTTTCTTCCGGCTTAGACGCATTATCTTCAAAAACAGTCTCTGTTTCTTCCTGCGTATTTACATTATCTGTCTCTGTTTCTTTATTTTCATCAAATTCATTCTTGAATTCTTCACTCATAGTAATTACTCCCTTTTTTCTTTATGAGCACAGTTTAACAGGGAATTGTGTCCAAAATGTGATAAAAATCATTAGATTTTAAAAAATTAATTTTACTTTCTCCAATAGGATGGATTCATTGTACACGCTAAAATTACTTTCTTAGGCAGACGTTTATAGATTTTTCCGGTGCGATACCCTAAAAATTTAAATCCACTCTTTATCACCAGGTCAACAACCAGCCATGGCTTATGAATTTTACACAAATAACGGGCTGTATTTTTTACCAGACAAATTCCCTCTTTCTCAGACTTCACGGTTCCAAAAATTTCAGGATGGTCTGCCTGTGAGACTGCCAAATCAAAATTTCTTTTAAACTGTTCCACATTTCCATAATTGTGAGAATGAAACACTCTTGCATCCGCCTGATATGCTACCAGATAGCCTTTTAGTACAATTTTCCCGGCATAAATCATATCTTCATTAAAAATTGTATGCGTAATAAATCCGCCCATCTTCATATATAAGTCTTTTCGATAGGCTGCACAGACATTAGAACAAAAAAATGTCTTAATTCCCAACTCATCCAAATCTGCTTTTCCTTTTAATCTGCTTTTATCCGGATAATTAAATGCTCTGGTATAACGCTCAATCAAGGCACATTCCGGATTTGGAAGCTGACGTCCATAAGCTACTCCAACTTTGGTATTTCGAAATGCCTTTACCAGATTTTCGATTACAAATTCATCGACCGGCACTGCATCTTGTGTAAAGAGCACCATAATATCACCGGTACTTAATTTCACTGCTTCTGCTCTGGTCTTTCCATGGTCAAACTCTGATTTTTTAATATGATACACTTTCAAATTTGGATTTACAAACTCCCAATCCATGTTCCAATATTTTTTTTCTGTGTTCATTACAATAATCTCTTTTACCGGATAACTCTGCTTCTGAATTTTTTTCAGCAGACGCTCAAATTTTATTCCTGGTCTGTATGCCGGTATAATCACAGATACTTCCGGCTTCTTTCCATTTTCAAATAAATCTCTCATTTTGTTTTATTCCTCTTATCTTTTATTTTTATTGTCAACTGATCTAGCAAACATTGAGTTTCAGCAGACTCTGTCCTTACACTGGATATAAGAAAAATTTTATGCGCATTTTCCAGCCTAGAAAAGGGGATGTCGTTAAACGACATCCCCTTTGAGAATCTGCAAAATCAGATTCTTTTTTATTCTTCCTCTTCACTATAGGTATTATCATCACTGTAGCTGTTGTCACTATCATCACTTTCTTCAGAATTATAACTGCCGGACTCATCACCATCACTGTTATCCTCGTTATAACTATTATAATAGCCATTATTATTGCCATATCCACTATAGTCGTCACTGTTATCTTCATAATCATAATCGCTGTCATCATAATCATAATCATTATGATTTGAATTGCCATTACTATAATTATCCGAACTTGAAGAATCCTGACTGTAAGCTGACATATCATCTGCTGAAGTCTCACTGCTTGCATCGGACTGTGTATCTATCTCTTCTTCGCTGTCAGAATTTTCCTCATCATCCAATGCAGATTCTCTGTCTGAAATATACTGTTTTAATTCATCCGAAACATAATCATTTCCAAATCCGGTATGAGCTGCAATATAGTCACTTCTTTTTAAAACAGTCTCAGAAGGGCTGTAATCCTCCTGGTCAAATAAGAATGCATGTAATTGTTTGACGTTTGCTTCAAGGGTCGTTGGAACAACACAATCAATTCCAATTGCATCTTTTACATCTTCTCCCATGATATTACTCTTCGGGAAGCCCTGTGTATCTCCTAACTGATAAGAAAGGATACCCATTCCAAGCTGAATCAATTCGGTCTTGGAGAAGTTCGTTTTAATCATCGGAAATACTTCATCCATAATATCATTTAAGGTAGAAAGACTTGCTTTTTTTGCTTTTTCCACCATCAGAGAAATAATATATCTCTGACGTTCGGTACGTTTCATATCCCATCCACTGGTATAACGGATTCGACAGTAAGAAGTTGCCTGTACACCGTTTAAATGATAAGTTCCTAAAATTTTTGATTCATCTTCCGGTTTTGGATCCGGTTTTTCAATCGGCTCATAACTTGCCCCGGTTTTTTCAGAAGTCTCTACACAATAGTTATTCATATGTTCAATTTCTTCATAAGACAGATCCACATCCAACCCGCCAAGTAAATCAATAACTTTCACTAACGCATTAAAGTCAACTGCCACATAATTTTTAATATTTAAATCCATGTTTGTGTTCAACATAGACATTGACTGAACCGGTCCACCGATTGCGTAAGCAGCATTCGCTTTGTCATATTTATCTTTATCCTGTCCAATATTTAAGTATGTATCACGATAAATAGAAACCAGTTTTACTTCTTTTGTATCATTGTTGATACTTGCTACAATTGTCGTATCACTGTTGGAACTATCCAGATTTTCATCTCGGGAATCCACTCCAAACAACGCAATATTCGTATAGCCTTTCATGACTTTGCTGCCTACTACCTGCTCATTGACTTTGACATCTGCACTGCCTGCACTGTCTGAAATATCAATTTTGCCAAGTTTATTTGTAATATTCGCATATACAAAAAGCACACCGACTAAAACCAGTAGTACAACCAGTTCAATTCCAAATATTAGTCGTCTTCTTTTGCGTTTTACAGTATTTCTGCTTCTCTTTGCCATCTTATTTCCCCTTATTGTATTTAGTATGCATTTTTATTGATAAATCCTTTAAAAAATGTGAGTATCAAAATCTTGATATCCAGACCTAACGTCCAGTTTTCAATATAATATAAATCATACTCAATTCTTTTGCGAATCGAAGTATTTCCACGGTATCCATTGACCTGTGCCCATCCGGTCAATCCCGGACGCACCTGATGCTTAATCATATAACGCGGAATTTCTTCCCGAAATTTATCCACAAAAAATGGACGTTCCGGACGCGGACCTACAAGGCTCATCTCACCTTTTAACACATTAAAAAGCTGAGGGAGCTCATCAATGCTTGTCTTTCTCATAAACCGACCGAAATTTGTAACCCTCGGGTCATTTTTACGGTCCATGCTTTTTTCTCTTCTTCCGGAGGCTGTACTTCCATGGAACGAAATTTATACATCAGAAAACTATGGTTATGAAGTCCGACTCTTTCCTGTTTATAAATCAAAGGTCCCGGAGAAGTTAGTTTTATCATAATCACCGAAAACAGCATGACTGGTGAAAATAATATAATTGCAACACACGCTCCTACAATATCCATTACCCGTTTTGTAAAGGCATTAAATGTATTGGTAAGAGGTACATAACGAATATTAATAACCGGAAGACCTAAAATATCTTCGGTATAAGGTTTTGTCGGTATAATTCGATTATAATCTGGTATAAATTTTGTATGCACTCCGGATTTCTCACACAACGCAACAATCTGTTCTAATCGAAAATATTCGCTCAATCCCAGTGTAATCGCAATCTCATCCAAATGATTCTGCGGGAGAATCACCATCAGATTATCAATCCGTCCAAGCACTTTAATTCCACGATACATATACCCTGCCTGTACATTATCATCTAAAATTCCACGAATCGTATATCCCCACTGAGGATTTGCAAGAATCCGGTCAATATATTCTTCACACGCTCTGCTGTAGCCCACCAGTAAAATATGTTTCTGATTATAACCTTTTGCGCGCATCTTGCGAAGTACAACCCGAATCAGCATTCGAGTCAACTCTTCTGACACGACATTAATTGCATAAAAAATAACAATTACATGACGGGAAAAGTCAATCTGCTTAATTAGATACAACCCTGTAATCAACAGAAACAATCCTAATGTATTTGCCTTAAATATATTTGAAAATTCAAGTCTTCTTCCTTGTACTCGTTTTGGCGTATACAAACTAAATGCATAATACAACATAAGATAAGCTGGTACAATAAATAACAGCGCACTCATATAGATATGAAATGGAAGCCGTCCGCCCTCATCTCTTAAAATCGGCAGATGAAACTTTAAAAGCCATGCCAAAAAATAAGAAATAATAATCACAAAAGCATCAATCACCACATGCAGCCGGTTAAAATGCTTCTGATTTTCCTTTATCAAGGTCTAACCACCTTCTATTCTTTTATTTCTAATTCATTAAATTTTTTGCTAATTCATTAAATTTCTAAATTATAATACTATAAAATTAACAAAAAGGCAACTAAACATTTCTTAAAATCCACAGTTTCCCCTGTCATTTTCCTCTAAAAAAATGCAAAAAATCCGCTATAAGAACGTTTGTTTTCGTATCTTATAGCGGATTCTTCTGTTTATTTTATAAAATTCCTAACTCTTTCATTGCTTTTTTGAGTACTTCCTGGTGCTCCGGTTCCATCTCAGTCAGCGGTGCACGAAGCGGTCCAACTTCTTTTCCCTGCAGATTCATTGCAGCTTTTACCGGAATCGGGTTTACTTCGCAGAATAACGCATTGATAACCGGAAGTGCCTCTAATTGCATTTTACGGCTTCCTGCAACATCCCCTTCAAAGAATTTGTAAACCATATCATGTACATACTGTGGTGCTACGTTAGAAAGTACAGAGATAACTCCCAGTCCTCCTAAAGATAACAGCGGTACAACCTGGTCATCATTTCCGGAATATAAATCAATCTGTCCGTCACACAAATTCATAACCTGTGCCACATGGCTGATATCTCCGGATGCTTCTTTGACACCTACAATGTTTTCTACATTTTTTACCAGATGAGCAATTGTTTTTGGCTGAAGTGCGCATCCTGTACGGCTTGGTACATTATAAAGAATTGCCGGAATTTTAATTTCGTTTGCGATTGCTGTATAATGTGCAATCAGACCATTCTGAGTTGCTTTATTATAGTAAGGTGTTACTAAAAGCACTCCGTCTGCTCCTGCTTCTTCTGCTTCTTTACTCATCTGAATTGCAGTCTGAGTACAATTTGAACCAGTACCTGCAACAACAGGAATTCTGTGATTGACACGTTCAATAGTAAAACGAATTGCTTCTAAGTGTTCTTCTTCGGAGAGTGTTGCGGATTCTCCTGTTGTTCCACAAATTACGATGGAATCTGTTTTTCCTGCAATCTGTTCCTCTAAAATCTCATCCAGTTTATCATAATTTACCTCTAAGTTGTCTTTCATTGGTGTAACAATTGCAACACCTGCGCCTTTAAAAATTGCCATATCTTTTCCTCCTTGAATGATTAACTAAAAAAGAGACGGCAAGATGCGCCGTCTCCAGATATCCGTTTCATATCTATCAGATAGCACTCCATCCTGCGATGACAGTCATGCCACTCTTAATGACATGCCCAAAAACACAAGCTCAGGTCTTTGTATTTTTTCGGCATCTTTCCCTTTCAAAAGCCTTCATCTGCTCCTGAACATCCAACCATCTACTCATGAAAAATGCAACCTCTATCTACATCTCGTATCATTAAGATGATATCATTGCACAGGCACCTTGTCAAGCCCTCTTGGCGAGTATTTTAACTGCTGAATTCAACTAAAAGCAGTTCCACGCTTAAGGCATCATTTAAATATCCTGTTTTGACCTGCTCTTCGGTTTTGGTGCATTTTTCCACTGCTGATTTTAACTGTTCTAAGGAGTACCGTCCTAAAATCTTCTGATAATTTTTTACGACAAACGGCTGGATTCCCAGACGCTTTGAAATTGCACTCTGGTCATATCCCTCTTTCTCAAGCTCCTTTACCTGAAGCATTTGGTTGAACTGTCTTGCCAGCAGATATAAAATACGCATCGGTGGTTCTTTTAAGGCAAGTAAATCATAATACAAATCCAGTGCCTCTGTTGTTTTTTCTCTGTCACCGCACGAAGCATATCGAAAATATGATTCGAAACCTGTGAGGTGCAGACAGCTTCAATATCGGCTCTTGTAATCACATCTCGTTCTAAGACATAACAAAGCAGTTTTTCCAGCTCTTTTTCAATATTTCCCATATCCGTGCCGGTTTTTGTTAAAAACAGTTCCATATCGTTTCTTGTAATCTTTTTCTGTTCTTTATTTAAAATTCCAAATATCCAGCGAATCAGCATATCTGAATCCTGTTTTGCAAACTCTACAATCCTTCCGGATTTTTTTACTGCCTTATACATTCGGCTTCGTTTATCTACTTCTTCCTCTATAAATATCATACACAGATACTCGGGAGGCTGTGACAGATACTCGGGAAGACTCTCACACTGACCTTTAAAAAATCCGGTATTCTCAAGAAAAATCACTCGTCTTTCTGCAAAAAAGGGCATAGTCTGTGCCATCTGAATCACTTCCTGCGGTTCTGTCTTTTTTCCCTCAAAAAAAGTAAAATTCATTTCATCTCCATCGGGAAGCAATGCCTCTTTCATTCTTTTTTTATATACCTGTTTTAAATACGCTTCTTCTCCATAAAAAAGATAGACATTTTTAAACTCTTTCTGCCTGATGTCTTCCTGCAAACTCTTCATAATAATATTATTCCTCTATTTCTTTCTTGTGTGCTCTTTTCATCTATTCTATCACACTTCATTTTTTATAGAAAGAAAGTTTATTTCTTTTTCCCGCTGTAACGGTAATCGCTCCTCTTTCTATGGTCACATACCACCCTATCTGCTTTTCCTTCAGCCGTTCCAACAATTCTTTGTGAGGATGCCCATAAGAGTTTCCTTCTCCACAGGAAATGATTCCAATCTTTGCACCTGCAGCCTCTAAAAATGCCTCCTTTGCTGAATTTTTTGAGCCATGATGTGGTACTTTTAAAATATCAATCTGTTCCTGCCTTTCATTTAACTGTTCTGTCACTGCATCTTCTCCCTTTTGTTCCATATCTCCGGTAAATAGCACACTTAAATTATCTGTTTTAAAAAGCAGAACCTGGGAATTTTCATTGCTTTCTCCCGTCTCATTCTCAGGAGAAAGACATTCTACCTGAAATGCCTTTTGTTTTAACTGTGCCCCCTTTTTTATGTAACGCACCTCACAGCCTGCACGCTTTGCAAGTTGTGCGATTTCATTGATTTTCTCTTCTTTTTCTTTATTTTTTGAAAGATAAACCGTTTCTATCTTTAGACTGGTCTCTTTTTTGGCAACTGCCTCAAACAGTTTCCTCAATTCCATTGATATGGTCATTATCTGGATGCGATAAAAAAATTCCATCTACTGTTCGGATTCCACTATATTTTAAAAATGGCAAAATCCGATAGGTTCCCACTTTTGATACATCACTGCTTCCTCCATCTATCAGATAGACTTCTTTCTTTTGCTGAATCACTGCACAGTCTCCCTGTCCCACATCTAAAAATGTAATCTTTGTCTGATTTCGGGGAGTCGGAAACAGTAAAACCAAAACTGCCAGAATCAGACCAACCCTTGGAACTTTTTTACTTTTCTTTCTTAAAAAGCACCAACCTGCCAGTATTCCATAATAAACTACTGCTCTTTTAAGAGAAACGCTTCCTGTAATATACGTCGCCTGTGGAATACTTTGTATCACTTTCCCGATTTTTAAATAAAAAATTTAAAATAAGAATTGACAGGAAAAGCCAGAATTTTCCCAAGAAAAAGAGAAAAAAATGCAGCTACACAACCTGCCATTCCACTTATCAAAACGATTCCAATTGTAGGCAGAACAAAAAGATTTACCAAAATTCCAAAAAGCGGAATTTCATAAAACGCATACATTTGAATGGGCAGGGTGACAAGCAGAACAGCTATGCTTCCCAAAAATGTATTTCCAAGTTTGTTTTCTTTCTTACTTTTTAATTTCGGATAAAAAATACTTAGACCAATGACTGCACCAAATGAAAGTAAAAAACCACTGTCTGTCAGCCATTTGGGATTATCTGATAAAAGCAGTAAGATAGAAAGTGCCAGCGCAGAAAGCAGGTCATACGTTCTTCCCACAAGCACAGCTCCCACAGCCATAGAAAACATAATCACGGCACGTACGGCTGACGCCCCGTTTCCTGTGAAAATTCCATACTGTATCATCAGAAAAATACTGATCATCCTGCCATCCAAAGCGGAATTCTTAATTTTCTAAGCAAACGAAACAAACCCCAGCCTAAAATTGAAAGATGAGTTCCTGATACCACAACACAGTGTGACATAGCACTTAACTGCATCCGCAATAACGTTTCTCTCTCTACTTCTGACTTTTCTCCAAGCAATATCGCCATGAAAAGACCACTTGTCTTTTTTGTGGTAATCTGCTTAATTTTTGTTTTTAATAACTCTTTTAACCGACTTCTGAATGTGACACCCTTATCTGCCTCTGTTTTTTGAATTGTTACCTGTTCTGCCTCCAGATACCATTTTATTTTTCGTGCATAATAATAGCTTCGTTCATTAAACTGCCCCGGATTTCCCGGTTCTTGGATCTGCTTTAATCTCCCCTGTATTAAAAGTCTGTCACCATCTGAAGGAAGTTGTTTTAAATATTCTGTTTTGATTGTTGCTTTTACATTATCAATGGATTGTTTTTTTGAATTTTGAATCAGATTTGTTTTTTTTAAATATAGACTTGTATAAAAAGAATTTGATTCCTGTTTATATAGGATGCCTTGTATGATTACTGAACGGTCAGAATCGGTTAAATCCAAAGAAGTTCCACCAAAAGTGGAAACTCCCATCAGATTTAAACTCCATAAAATCAGTATGACCAGACATCCTATGATGCACAACGGTCTCCTACTCATCAATGGTCTCCTCATCTTCTACTAAACTATAATCTGCTTTATATAGTTTATCCAGATTCATACTTTCCCGAAATGTTACTTTTGTCTCACCTTCTACCGATATCTGCACCCCATGAATTTTACAGGCATCCATCAAAGAATTGACAATCGAATAAATTGGAAGTTTTTCCTGTATATTCATCGGGTCACTTAAAAATGTTTTATCCAAATTGACATAGCAGACTCCTTCTACAATTGAAACACCCAAAATTTTAGTAGACGGAGAAATCGTTGCCTGCGCATCAGAATTTGTCGGACCTTTAATCAGCCATTCCACAATTGCTTTTTCAAGCGGAACATTACTGCTGTAATGCCGGCTTACCTGCTGTTTCACCAGTTTATCTCCATCTTTATTGGCAAAGTATAACGTCTGTTCTGTATATAGATAGGTATTAATATTTCTTCCCTCATTTTCAATAAAGGAATCCTTCCCCAAAGTTCCCACTTCTTCTCCATTGGAATCTAAAAGTGGTTCTCCTTCTACTTCAAACGTAACCCCAGAAACCGCCTGTAATTGAGTAAAAACTTTCACAATTCCTGCCCGCACCAGAATTTCTCTGGTGTTTTTCATTTTCTTATATTCTTTATTGAAGTCGATGCAGACTGTTCCATTCTTATACTCACAGTCAAGAATTTCCACTTTTTTGGGAAGCAGACGAAGATGATCATTATCTGGATTCGTCTCGGTCAGTTTTTCACAGATTTCCTCTACAATGTCTTTTGTTTCTGTCTTTGTCGGTGTATAGATTTCCTCTTCAAGAGAAGTTTCTGCTGCGGAAAGATAATACATTTTGTACTCTGTTTTTTCTTCCGTTTTCTTTGTGCCACAAGCAGTCAACATACAGACTATCAGAAAAAAGAGTCCTGCCATCCGCATTTTTTTCATGCTTCTGCCTCCTTACGCGATATACGTCAACGGAATTCTTACCGAAAACGTTGTTCCTTTATGTTCTTCACTTTTTACTTTAATTGCACCTCTATGCATTACAATTGCACTTCTTGTAATGGCAAGCCCAAGACCCGTTCCGCCGATTTCTCTGGAATGTGATTTATCGACTCGATAAAAACGTTCAAAAATCTTGTCAATGCTTTCATCCGGAATACCGATTCCCGAATCTGTTACAGTTACAAAGAAATATTTATGGTCTGCGTCAAGTTTGACATGCACATATCCATTTTCTACATTGTATTTGATTCCATTTTCAATTAAATTAGAAAATGCCAGACTTAATTTCACTTCATCGATTTCTGCCACAACCGGACGAAAACTTTCTAACACAAGTTCCACATGCTTGACAGAAGCAATTGGATTTAACCGTTTTAAAATATTTTCAAGCATTTCATTAATATCAACTTCGGCAATATTTAAGTCTGCTGCTTTTTTATCCAGTTTAACCAAAGATAATAAATCCGTAATAATCTTGTTTTCACGATCGATTTCTACTGTGATATCCTGCATAAACTCCTGATACAACTCTACCGGTACATTCTCCTGTCCCACTAAAGAATCCGCAAGTACTTTTATAGAAGTCATCGGTGTCTTTAACTCATGAGACACATTGGATACAAACTCCTGACGGGATTCATCAAGTGTTTTCATCCGGCCAAGCATCTTATTAAATGCATTTGTAATCAGCTCGGTCTCCGTATAATCCGGAACAGAAATTTCTTCATCCAGATAACCGTCTGTCAAATCTTCGATTGCTTTTGTAACTCTTGAGAACGGTTTTACTAAAACTCCTGCCAACAGGTATCCAAAAACCAGTACCAAAATACAGATAATACTAAGCAGAAGATTTCCCCTGTTTTCCAGCATATCGATACTGTCCTCAATTTCACTGATAGAGATACTGACTAGCATTACACCTTCGATTGTATTGGAATCCATCTTGGTGATTGGACTTGTCATCTCTATATAAGCATTTTTATCATCATAATTTGCCGTACTCTTCCCTTCAAAACATTGAATGACTTCTTCTGAAAGTGCGTATTTTCCGACATCAATATCATAGGTATCTTTAATAATTTTTGCATCCTTATTAATAATAAGAATCCGACCATTATAGATTGCCGACAACATCGAAAGTTCTCCATTGATCACATCGGAATCCGGCTCTCTTAAATAATTTTCTTTCATCAGCTGATTTCCCAGAATATCACACTGATTTTTGAGATTGACTTCCCGTATGGAAACTGCTCTTGTCTCGTAACTATTTACAACTACATTTTTTACAATAAAACTTGGGACAATTCCGATTACCACTAAAATCACCATAATCCGGAATCTTAAACTCTTAAAAAAAGTAAATTTTATTTTTTCCTTCACGTCTTATGCCCTCGTCAAAATTTATTTTGTCAGTTGAAAATAATAGCCGACTCCCCATTTTGTATGCACATATTTAGGATTACTTGGAGTTGTTTCAATTTTTTCACGAAGTCTCCGAATATGTACATCCACTGTGCGCACATCTCCCGGATATTCATATCCCCATACAAGATTTAACAGATTTTCTCTACTGTAAACTTTGTTTGGATTTTTTACAAGCAATTCTAACACATCAAACTCTTTTGCAGTCAGATTAATTTCTTTTCCGGCAATAAAAATTCTACGACCTTCGCAGTCTAAACGCATGTCACCTGCCTCTAATGTATTCGAGCGTTCTTCTTGTTTTTTTTCTTTCTGCGTTCTTCGCATGATTGCTTTGATACGTGCTTTTACCTCAAGGATATTAAATGGTTTGGTAATATAGTCATCTGCTCCATATTCAAGACCTAAAATCTTGTCCATATCCTCTCCCTTTGCGGTCAGCATAATAATCGGAACAGAAGAAAATTCCCGAATCTGCTGACACACTTCAAGACCGGTCATTTTAGGGAGCATGATATCAAGGAGAATCATATCATACTGATTTTCTTTTGCTTTATTTAACGCTTCTTCTCCATCATAAGCACAATCTACTTCCATTCCTTCCTGTTCCAGACTGAAACGGATCCCTTTTACAATCAGTTTTTCATCATCTACTACCAATACTTTTTTACTCATCGATTCTCTCCTTGCTTTTTTTTCATCCTGCCGTTAGATAAGGCTGTATTTTTTCAAAGGTTTTCCCCTTGATTCCTGGTACATTCTGTATCTCTTCTGTGCTTTTAAACTCCCCCTGCACTTCCCTGTATTCAATGATCGCAGCTGCCTTTGCCGCTCCAATTCCGGGTATCGTCTGAAGTTCCTCTGCAGATGCAGTATTGATATTTACCTTTCCTGCATCTTGTGTCTGATTTTGCTGATTCGTTTCCACACTTTTCTCTGCTGTCCCGCTTTCCTCTTTCATTCCGGCTTCCTGCATTTTTTGTGTTTCCTCTTTTGAATAAATCCGAACCTTATCTCCATCTGACAAAATCTCAGCCTGATTAAGCCATCCGGCATCGGCTTCTTCCAAAAAACCTCCTGCTGCTTCTACCGCTTCATAAAGTCTGGCATTTATATTCAAATAATAGACCCCTGGATTTCTTACAAATCCACAGACAAAAACACAAATCTGTTCCTGACCGGCACTTTTGGTTTCCCGGTCTTCTGTTTCAGATTCTTCTGACTCTTTTGGCTTTGATTCCTTTTCCACTTCCGTCTCGTTCGTTTTTTCTGTCTCTTCTGAAGTTCCTCTTTTTGCTCCAAAAATACCGTCTCATCTTCCTGTCCGCATCCAAGACAAAAATAAATCACACAAAACAACACACACACAATCATACCATATTTATTTTTAATTTTATTATTTTTTTCATTGCATCACTCCTTACAGCTTCCGCTATAAGGTCCCCGTATGCATATCCATTATTTTATCGAATTTTTTGAGAGAATACAATATCTAATCCTTCAAGTTTTTTAATAACTTTTTTACAGTTTTTTGGTTACTTTTGCTTATCATTGCACTTATCTTTAAAAAATGCTATGATAATTACAAGATTTTAACCTCAGATTTTACCTCAGATTAAGGAGTTTTTCTTATGTTTTAT
>ENA-OQCN01000117-OQCN01000117.1-human-gut-metagenome-genome-assembly--contig:-NODE-117-length-37781-cov-2.575530_pt1 | contig 37781 bp, 32 predicted proteins | sample MGYA00242497_ERZ504576 | MGnify/ENA primary metagenome ERZ504576 (study PRJEB26092, sample SAMD00036296) | human gut metagenome | host: Homo sapiens | study: EMG produced TPA metagenomics assembly of...
CAGTGACAACACGTACTATGAGAGACTGCGCATGATCAATGTAGGAAAAGCCTTTACCTGGGATTTGTTGGGCAGTGCTTATTATATGGGCGAACTGGCCGCACGCTATCCGGCAAGAAAAGTAAAACCGGCTGACGCCTGATGTAAAGAATATCCTGATCAAAGATTTCATTGTAGAATCAGCCGACCAGTTCTTTACCGCCAATGGTATTCCCGAAATACCTTTCAACCAGGTAGTGGTGGAAAATGGAGAGATCAAATGCAAGAAATTAATCGGCGCCCTGAATGATGCCGCCGGATTTACGATGCAGAAGCTGACGATAGAAGCACAGCATAATGACATTCACATATTGGATGGAAAAGACATCCTGTTCGAGGATATACATTTCAAACTCCCCGCCGGAGAGATCATGGTGAATGTGGAAGGGGAAAGATCCGGAAACATTGTTTTCAAGAACATCAATGCCAATCAGGAAAAGGTTGAGTATAAAAAGGAATCTCCCATGAGGATAGAAATAAAGTAACTAAATATCGGTCTGATTTGGAACGCAAATGACGCAAATGACACAAATTTAACCTTTCGGTAGGTTTTGCCTCTATGTAGTGAGGGGGCTTTATTTGTGTCATTCGCGTCATTTGCGTTCCAATCTTTCTCCTAAATAATCACACTTATCACACCCACTTCCGCAACTATAATCCCCTAGAATTGTATCATTTTTCATCATAATGTATGATTTTCCATTGTAAGGCGGGTTATCCCGCCTTATTTTTGTATCATGAAAACAGTATTCAATGGTATTATGAAAAACAAATGGACCAAACTGGCGGCTTTAGCAATAGCTGCCCTGTGGAGTGGACCAACCGTGCAGGCACAAGCTCCGCACCCCGAACGTATCTATTTATCGGGAACCGGTATTGACAACACCAAGACTTGGGAGTTCTTTTGTTCGGGAGGACAAAACAGTGGGAAATGGAAAAAGATCGAAGTACCCTGCAACTGGGAACTGCAAGGATTCGGAGAATATACTTACGGTCGTTGGTATACTATAAAAGGTGAAAGGCCAAGCGACGAAACGGTATTTACCGATATAAATTTGAATCTCCGGCAACAACTCCCGGTGAGCGGATAAAAATATTCTTTGACGGAGTAATGACCGACACGGAAGTTTTCATCAATGGAAAACCCGCAGGCGAAATGCACCAGGGAGGATTCTACCGCTTCAGTTATGATATCACCGATTTATTGAAGCCCGGCAAAAAGAACCTGCTTGAAGTAAAGATAGCCAAAGAATCAGCCAACAAATCCATCAATGCAGCCGAACGTAAAGCCGACTGGTGGCTGTATGGTGGTATTTACAGACCCGTATGGCTGGAAGTTGTCCCGGCAGTCCACATGCGACATTTTGTTCTGAACGCCGATCAGTATGGAAAATTGCAAGCGGCAATAGAAATGGAAGGGGATGCCAAAGGATATGAATTGTCTGTTTCCGTCCGTTCATTAAAGGATGGAAAAAAATGTACACTCAAGGACACAAACCTACCGTTTCTCATCAGATTAAGGATTCGAACAAGGAACAGTTGGTGGAAGGAAACTGGATGAATATCCAGCCTTGGTCTACAGAGGACCCCAATCTGTACGTAGCCAGACTGGAACTGAAAGACCCCGAAGGGAAAACGGTGCAAAGCCGTGAAACGCGGATAGGTTTCCGCACCATTGAGTTCTTTCCACAAGACGGAGTTTATCTGAATGGAACCAAACTAGTGGTGAAAGGTGTCAACCGCCATTCTTTTTCCGTAGATGGAGGTCGTGCTACCAGTGCGGTTATGAGCCGTCAGGATGCCTTGCTGGTAAAAGAAATGAATATGAATGCGGTCCGTTCACATTATCCGCCTGATGAACATTTCCTGGATATGTGTGATTCATTAGGAATTGTCTATATGGACGAACTGGCAGGATGGCAAAACGGATACGATTCAAAAGTAGGTCCTAAATTAGTCAAAGAAATGATAGAACGCGATGTGAATCATCCTTCCATCATTATTTGGAGTAATGGCAACGAAGGAGGATGGAATTATAATCTGGATCCTTTATTCGCCAGATACGATAAATTACAGAAACGCCACATGGTACACCCTTGGCCGATTTCAATGATCTGGACACCCACCATTATCCCACTTATCTGACCGGAGTGGCACGTTTTACCAACGGCTATAAAGTATTTATGCTACCGAATTCATGCATGCCATGTACGATCAGGGAGGTGGTGCCGGACTGCGTGACTTTTGGGATCGTTGGTGCACGAACCCCATGTTTGCCGGAGGCTTTATCTGGGTATTCTGTGACGAAGCCCCCAAACGTTCTGATAAAGGAGGCATATTGGATTCTGATAAATCCAATGCTCCTGACGGGGTAGTTGGTCCGCGTAGAGAAAAAGAAGGAAGTTACTATGCTATCCGCGCACAATGGTCGCCCATCCAGTTAAAACCCCTGCTGATTACCGACCACTTTGACGGCAGTTTCCTGGTTACTAATGAATATACGTATACTAACCTGGACAAATGTCGCATGACTTACAAAATACGTACTTGCGAAACACCTTTGAAAAATGCCATGGAAAGCGGTAAAGTTATCGCAGAAGGCCATGTACAACTGCCAGCCATCGCACCAGGTGAAACCGGAAAAGCCCGCTTCACTCTTCCTGCTTCTTTCCGGGAAGGTGATGTACTGGAGTTAGAGGCATTTGACAAAGAGGGGAAAAGTATCTGTAACTGGACTTATCCTATCCGGCTGGCCAAACAATACTTTGACCATAAAATGGCACAGACTCCGATGACCCTGGAAGCGGTACAACCGGCAACCGCCACTCAAACCGCTACCTCCATCGAACTGAAAAGCGACCGTGTAACCGTCACTTTTGATCCGGCTACCGGCATGATCAGCCGTATCATATCAGGAGGAACAGAAGTTCCATTCAAAGACGGTCCTGTGGCAGTGGGCATGAAAATGCGCTACGAGCCAACATTGAGTTATGTCCGCAACAGCAACGAGGGGGCTGTTTACTGTGCCAAATACAAAGGTGCCGCCGACTCCATCGTATGGCGTCTTACGGACAAAGGATTACTCTATATGGATGCCATTCTGCTGAATCGGGCTTCCGGCGGAGGTGGATTCGATGATGCTTTCATGGACTCCAAAGTATTCAATCTCGGTCTGACTTTCTCTTATCCTGAAAAGAATTGCTCCGGCATGAAATGGATGGGCCGCGGCCCGTACCGTGTCTGGAAAAACCGGATTCCGGGAACGAACTATGGAGTATGGCACAAAGAGTACAACAATACCATCACCGGAGAAAGTTTTGAGAATCTGGTTTATCCGGAATTCAAAGGATATCATGCCAATATGTATTGGGCCACTTTGGAAAGTGACACGACACCGTTCACCGTTTATTCCCGGAATGACGGTATCTTCTTCCATGTGTTCACTCCCGAAGAACCGAAAGGACGCGTAAAAGACACCATGCCCAAATTCCCCGAAGGGGATATATCCTTCCTGCTGGACATCCCGGCTATTTGCTCCTTTAAACCCATCGAGCAACAAGGGCCGAACAGCCAGCCGGGTAATATCCGTATCAAATCGGGGGATGAAGGGTTACATCTGAATTTGATGTTTGATTTCCGACAATAAACAAGTGAATCGTAGTTAGTGATTAATTTAATAGCAAAATCATGAAATTAATAACTTTTGTATGTGCCGCCTTTCTATGCCTTCCGTCTTTGGCACAAGAAAAATTTCCGGACGGCACACCTGTATCCGATTGGTTTAAGGACAGTAAGATAATAGATATAAACACATTAGGCAAGAAATACATTCTGACAGATTACGGTGTCATCAATGACAGCACCCTGTTACAAACAGAGAAAATCCAATCTGCCATTGATGCTGCCGCACAAAATGGTGGCGGAGTTATCGTCATTCCCAAAGGAACCTATTTAAGCGGAGCGCTGTTCTTCAAACCCCAAACACACCTGCATCTGGAGGAAGGAGCTGTGTTGAAGGGAAGTGATGATATCAGCAACTTCCCCATCATAGATACCCGAATGGAAGGGCAAAGCTTGAAATATTTCGCGGCGTTGGTCAATGCGACAAAGTGGACGGTTTTACGTTATCCGGAAAAGGCACGATTGACGGTAACGGATTAAGATACTGGAAATCATTCTGGCTTCGTCGAAAAGTCAATCCCCAATGTACCAATATGGATGAATTACGTCCCCGGCTGGTTCATATCTCCCATAGCAATAACGTCCAACTCTCAGGAGTACGCCTCATCAACTCTCCCTTTTGGACTACCCATCTTTATAAATGCAATCACATAAAATTACTGAACCTCTATATTTTCTCACCGGAGAAACCGGTAAAGGCTCCAAGTACGGATGCCATTGATATTGATGTATGCAGCAATGTACTGGTGAAGAACTGCTATATGTCTGTCAATGATGACGCCATAGCCTTAAAAGGCGGCAAAGGTCCCTGGGCAGACCAAGACCCGAACAATGGAGGAAATTCCAACATCATCATCGAAGATTGTACCTACGGCTTCTGCCACGGCGCCCTCACTTGTGGAAGCGAATCCATCCACAATCGCAATATTATCTTGCGACGCATCCACATCACCAATGCCAATCGTTTGTTATGGTTAAAAATGCGGCCGGACACTCCTCAACAATATGAGTATATTCTGGTGGAGGATATCACCGGAGATGCAGACCATTTTCTGTATATCAAGCCTTGGACACAATTCTTTGACCTGAAAGACAGAAAAGACATTCCCGTTTCTTACTCAAACCATGTGACAATGAGAAACATTGATTTTAAATGCGATAATTTCTTCAGCGTAGAAAAGTCTGATCAATATCAACTTACTAACTTTACATTCGAAAACCTGAACATTAAAGCTAAAAACGGGGAATGCGACAAAGAAATGATTGACAATTTCATTTGGAAAAAGGTAAGTATAAATAATATAAAATAAGATCAGCAGTTGAATAAATCAAATTCAACAATATCTAATCACGAGCCACGGCTGGCACTATCCAAACGTGGCTCCTGTTTTTCAACATGAAATTCACAAAATTCCGGTGTATTCCACATATATCCGGCATTCGTTTCTTTACTCAATAGTTCAATAACTCTTCCAAGCATCAGCCTCTTTGGCATTACGGGCTTTTGCACGCATTTTCTTACTGAAAATGATTCCTAGCAGCTTATCGGCATCAAACGTAGCGCTGATACCCGCCCCCACCATCAAAGCACTAGGAGTAAATTTGCCTGCCGGCGCAGGTTCCAAACGAGGATCATAGCCTGCCAACAACTCTTTGTTGATAGGAATCTCTACATAAATTTGTTCCTCTTCCGGAGTTTCAAACGGTCCGTACGGCAATAACCTGATATACCCTCTACCATCTATTGTATCCATTTGAGAGATATAATAACGAGGAAGTTCCGTTTCAAACTTCATGTTTTTTTTAGGGAAGGGAGTTGATTTCATTTTCCACTTTTCGGGATTGAACAATCTGTCAATCTCTTTCTGTGTTTCATCATCTATCACAATTTCTACTTGACCGCTCAATAGTTGCTGCAAACGCAAAGAGTCCTGTTTGGTCAACTGCTTGGTCTCATTCGTTCTCTGGGCAAATGACAACACCGAGAAACAAAGACATAACAAAAGGAAGAATATACGTTTCATAGCTATCTATTTTTAGTAACTTCCTAAAGATACGCAAAAGTAACGTATGTTCATCCTTTTCAAGTCTTTTTCTTTCGTTCTTTTTTTCGTTAATTCTGGTAATAAACTCGTTTTACCCTATTAGACACACTGGTCAAGATCTCGTATGGAATAGTTTCCAGAATCTCTGACAGAACAGTGACCGGTAAATCATCTCCGAAGATGATAGCTTTATCCCCTTCCTTACAATCAATATCCGTCACATCAATCATGCACACATCCATACAGATATTACCCACGTATGACGCTTTCTGCCCATTCACCAAACAATAGGCATGTCCATTTCCCAAACGTCGGTTCAGCCCGTCGGCATAGCCGATAGGAATAGCGGCAATGCGGGAATCCCTTTCCAAATGTCCTTTACGACTATACCCCACTGTTTCCTCCTTAGGAACCTCATGAATCTGAAGAATAGTGGTTTTTAATGTACTTACATTATGGATGATCTGATTGGTAAACGGATCAATTCCATAAAGACCGATTCCCAAACGCACCATATCGAACTGAGCACCCGGATAACGTTCTATCCCGGCTGTATTACAGATATGACGCAATATCTTATGCTGAAAAGCCTCCTGCAAACATTCAGAAGCAGCTTCAAACATTTCTATCTGTCTGCGCGTAAACGAATCAAACTGAGCCCCGTCACTGCCTACCAAATGAGAGAATACAGAACGTGGAATAACAGCTGTCTGCTTCTTCAGACGGTCTATCAGTTCTGGAATCTCTTCGGGTGCAAAACCCAAACGGTGCATCCCCGTATCCAATTTAATATGAATGGGGAAATTCGTTACGCCTTCTTTCTCAGCAGCTTTAATCAGTTCATTCAATAAATGAAAACTGTAACCTCGGGTTCCAATTTATAATCAAACATGGTCTTGAATGCTGTCAACTCAGGATTCATAATCATAATGGAACAGGTAATTCCCGCTTTCCTCAGATCCGAACCTTCATCAGCTACAGCTACCGCCAAGTAATCCACACGATGATCTTGCAGTGTCTTAGCTATCTCGTATGAACCGGCACCGTATGCAGAAGCCTTCACCATACATACCATTTTTGTTTCCGGTTTCAGTTTGCTGCGATAATAATTCAAGTTATCAACCAAATCATTCAAATTGATCTCCAAAATGGTTTCATGCACTTTCAGTTCCAAACGATCTGAAATCCGGTCAAAATGAAAAGCCCGCGAACCTTTTACCAAAATCACCTCATTACGCAGCCCAGCCAGCAAATCCGACTCCAACAGTTCTTCTGTAGTACGGAAAAAATACTTTTCTATCTCAAAACGGGCAGCAGCAGTCCGAATTTCCTCTCCTACCCCGATAATCTTCTCTACTCCCCGGCTATGTACCAATTCGGCTACCTGACGATAAAGCAGTTTGCTGCTCTGTCCTGTTTCAAGCATATCCGAGAGGATAAGTGTCCGTTTTTTTCCTTTATCATCAGAACGACGCGACATAAAGTCAAGAGCAATATCCAAAGAAGCCAAATCCGAATTATAACTATCATTGATCAACACACAGCCATTCTTGCCCTCTTTTACCTCCAGACGCATAGCAATCTGTTCCAAACGCGCCATGCGCTCGGTTATTTGTTCAGGGGAAACCATCATATACAAAGCCACAGCCAGACAATGCAGCGAATTCTCAATAGAAGCGTCATCTATAAAAGGAATACTAAATTCATTCGGCATCCCCAGATAACGGTATTTAATAGTGGTAACATGTTCTCCTTTTTGAATAGACTCAATAAACAACGGATGTTCATTGTCCTTTTTCGACCAAGCAATCTCACGCGAGGTAAAAAGAGATTTTGCCACACACGAACTGATCAGTTCGTTATCGCCATCATAAATGATGACGTCACAGTCTTTGAACAAAGTAAGCTTCTCCATACATTTATCCTGTAAAGAGAAAAAGTTCTCTTGGTGCGCACCACCAATATTAGTCAAAATCCCTACAGTAGGTTTAATGATAGTCTGCAACGCCTCCATTTCCCCCATTTCGGAAATACCCGCTTCAAAAATAGCCAACTCAGTGCGTTCATTCATCAACCATACCGAAAGTGGCACACCTATCTGTGAATTATAGCTACGTGGCGAACGGGTTACCACACGGTCCGGGCTCAGCAATTGATACAACCATTCCTTCACAATGGTTTTTCCATTGCTGCCTGTAATTCCTATAACCGGAATCTGAAACTGCTCCCGATGCTTTTCCGCCAATTTCTGTAATCCTTTCAGAGGATTGGCCAACTGCAGGAAATTCGCATCTTGAAAAGATTTCATATCAGCCGGCAATTCGCCCACTACAAAATTACGGACTCCACGTTCATACAATTCCGGAAGATATTTATGCCCGTCATTCCGTTTGGTTTTTAAAGCAAAAAATAATGTTTCTTCCGGAAAGCACAATGAACGGCTATCAGTTAAAATCCAATCAATCTGTGCACTACGGTTTCCAAACCGCTTTGCTCCCAGAACTTTTTCTATATTTTCAATCGAGCTTGACATTGTTCTAATTCTTTTTGAAGGTCAAAATACGGGAACTTTTCTTTAAGTCGCTCTATCTTTAACACTATTTGAGTTAAAATTTGCGATATGTTTCAGATTGGGCATTAAACGGTTTGTGAGCTAAAGCCTTCCGGATATCCTCCCACTCTTTCATTATTCTATCCGTTTCTTTACTAAAATAACATTCTGTAAAACATTCCCATAAATAAGATACAGCAACAGGAGAAGGATGCAACATGTCATCTGCATAAAAACGATAATCACGAAGTTCATCCATCATGATTTCATAAGAAGGGAAATAGTAACAATCAGACCAGCGGCGGCATAATTCATCCACCGCAAGAAGCAAAGTGGACTTACTTATCTGATTACCATGCATACCATCTTTGCTATGCCGTATGGGGCTGACAGTGAAAAGTATCTTCAAGAACGGATTTACTTTTCTCAATTCCACCAACACACATTCCCATTCAGTGACAATTTCCTCTACCGTAAGAAGTTGTCGGGTAAAAAGGCTGTCGGGCTGTTTGTGGCAATTTCCTACCACCATGGTCCTTTCCTTCAGCCAATAAGCAAATGCAGTCCCCCAAGTAATAACCAGCCAATCAAGCTGAGGAAGTCCGGCTGAAGCCTGTTCCAGCCGCGTATTTATAGAAGACAAACAAGATGCTGCCGTAGAGGCTGAAAAAACGCTATGATGCATCCAACTGTACCAACAGCCTCCGGCATAGAACAAATCCTCCTCCGTATATGTTTGATGGGATAGAATTTGCCAAAGAGCTTCCACTATGGATAAAGGATTATAGAGGATTCCAAAAGGATTTACATCACAACGGAACTTATTTGCCAACAACAAATTTCCGATGTTTTCTGCAAAACAAGAGCCAAATAGCATGATTCGGTCCGAATGCCGGATTTCTGTTTCCCTTTTAGGTAATTCTACTTGCGTTCTGAAATTCATACGATAAGGAAAGCTTTTAAAATTTAAGGGCAAATGTAATCATAATACACATATTTATGCTATTTTTGCACGATATTTATCATATCATAGGAATGGAACAGGATAATTTATATAACTTACTGCAAAGCATAGATACTCCGGATGATTTGCGCCATTTAAGCGCAGACAAACTGCCCGAAGTGTGTAAAGAGCTAAGGCAAAAGATTATAGATGAGCTCTCATGTAATCCGGGGCATTTCGGTTCCAGTTTGGGCGTAATAGAACTGACCGTCGCCTTACATTATGTATTCAACACACCCTATGACCGCATTGTATGGGATGTAGGGCATCAAGCTTACGGGCATAAAATTTTAACCGGACGCCGGGATGCGTTCTGTACCAACCGTAAACTGAATGGCATACGTCCTTTTCCTTCTCCATCCGAAAGTGAATATGACACATTTACTTGCGGGCATGCGTCAAATTCTATTTCCGCAGCTTTAGGTATGGCTGTAGCAGCCAAAAAGCACGGAGAGAATAACCGGCATGTCGTTGCTGTAATTGGTGACGGTTCCATGAGTGGAGGGCTGGCTTTCGAAGGGCTGAACAATGCCTCGGCAACTCCTAATAACCTTCTGATTATCCTGAATGACAACAACATGGCTATAGACCGTAGTGTAGGAGGCATGAAACAATATCTGTTGAACCTGCAAATGTCTGAAGGATACAACCGGATACGCTATAAAATATCACAAATGTTCCATCGATGGGGTATCCTGAACGAAGAACGCCGGAAAAGCCTGATACGATTTAACAACAGCCTGAAATCCATGCTGGTACAACAGCAAAACGTATTTGAAGGATGAATATCCGTTATTTCGGACCTATTGATGGACACGATGTCAACAATTTGGCACGTGTATTAAAAGAGATTAAAGATATGCAAGGACCTAAACTGCTCCATATACATACCACCAAAGGAAAAGGTTTCGGTCCGGCAGAAAAAGCTGCCACCATCTGGCATGCTCCGGGCATATTCGACAAGGAAACCGGAGAGCGTATCGTTGTCGATACCAAAGGAATGCCCCCTTTGTTTCAGGATGTTTTTGGAAATACCCTATTGGAACTGGCCCAAACAAATGATAAAATCGTAGGAGTCACTCCCGCAATGCCCTCAGGGTGCTCTATGAACATATTAATGAAAGCCATGCCCGAAAGAGGTTTTGATGTGGGAATTGCCGAAGGACATGCCGTTACCTTTTCAGGAGGAATGGCAAAAGATGGTCTATTGCCTTTCTGCAATATCTATTCGTCTTTCATGCAACGTGCCTATGACAATGTGATTCACGATATAGCGATCCAAAAACTCAATGTAGTATTGTGCCTGGACCGCGCTGGATTGGTAGGAGAAGACGGTCCTACTCATCACGGAGCATTCGATCTGGCTTATATGAGACCGATACCCAATCTCATTGTGGCCTCCCCTTACAACGAACATGAACTGCGTTGTTTGATGTATACCGCCCAGCTACCTGACAAAGGTCCTTTTGTCATCCGTTATCCACGTGGAAGAGGTTCATTGGTAGACTGGAAATGTCCAATGCAAGAGATTGAGATAGGAAAAGGAAGAAAATTGAAAGAAGGAAAAGACATAGCGGTCATTACGCTGGGGCCCATTGGCGTTCAAGCAGAAAAGGCTATCACACATGCCGAACAGGAAACAGGAAAAAGCATTGCTCACTATGATTTGCGTTTCTTAAAGCCGTTAGATGAAAGTATGTTACACGAAATAGGCAAGAGATTCAAGCAAGTGGTCACTGTTGAAGACGGTGTGCTAAAAGGTGGAATGGGCAGTGCCATACTGGAATTTATGGCAGACAATGAGTATAATCCGCAAATAAAACGTATCGGACTACCGGATCAATTTGTCCAGCATGGTTCAGTAAAAGAACTATATCATATTTGCGGCATGGACGAAGAAGGTATTTACAAAGTTTTGATATCATTCTAAGAGAGACGAACAATGAAAATCATTATTGCAGGAGCAGGAGCAGTAGGCACCCATTTGGCGAAATTATTATCGGATGAAAAGCAAGACATCATTTTGATGGATGAAAACGAAGAAAAGTTGAGCAAACTTGATTCCAACTTCGACTTAATGACTGTCAATGCATCCCCCACTTCCATTTCCGGCCTTAAAAATGCAGGAGTGGCAGGCGCGGATTTATTTATCGGGGTCATGCCGGAAGAAAGCCGCAATATGACGGCCTGTATGTTGGCTACCAATATGGGGGCAAAAAAGACTGTAGCCCGGATTGACAATTACGAATATTTACTTCCTAAACATAAAGAATTCTTTTCCCAACTAGGAGTACACTCACTGATTTATCCGGAAATGCTGGCCGCCAAAGATATAGTAGATGCCATCAAAATGAGCTGGATACGCCAATGGTGGGAATTTTGCGGTGGTGCATTGGTCCTGATAGGTACCAAAATGCGCGAAACGGCAGAAATTCTGAACGTTCCCCTTCATGAACTGGGAGGACGTAATATTCCATTCCACATTGTAGCTATCAAACGGGGAAATGAAACAATCATCCCCCGGGGAGATGATGTTATCAAACTGCATGATATTGTTTATTTCACAACAACAAAGAAATACATTCCCTATATCCGCAAGATTACAGGAAAAGAAAATTATCCCGATGTACGCAATGTGATGATTATGGGCGGCAGCCGCATAGCTGTTCGCACCACACAATATGTACCGGATTACATGCAGGTCAAGATTATTGAAAATGACATCAACAGATGTAACCGGCTGACGAGTGTAGATGACAAAGTAATGATTATCAACGGAGATGGACGGGATATGGATCTGCTCATGGAAGAAGGGTTAAAAAACACGGAAGCATTTGTCGCTCTGACGGACAATTCTGAAACAAACATTCTGGCTTGTCTTGCCGCCAAACGTATGGGAGTAACCAAAACTGTGGCAGAAGTAGAAAATATCGATTATATCAGCATGGCAGAAAGCCTGGATATCGGTACGGTTATCAATAAAAAAATGATTGCCGCCAGCCATATCTATCAAATGATGCTGGATGCAGATGTTTCCAACGTAAAATGTCTGACTTTTGCCAATGCTGATGTAGCCGAATTTACGGTTAAAAACGGTTCACGTATAACCAAATGCGCTGTCAAAGATGCCGGCCTTCCCAAAGGTGCCACCATTGGCGGACTGATTCGCAACGGTGAAGGGATACTGGTGACAGGTAATACCGTCATCCAACCTAACGACCATGTCGTAGTATTCTGTCTAGGTATGATGATTAAGAAAATAGAAAAATTCTTCAATTGATGATAAATGCAAAAATGATAGCCCGGATTATGGGGGCGTTATTCTTCATCGAAGCGGGGTTTCTTATTCTATGCTCGTTTCTCGCTGTCTATTATAATGAATCAGATATTTCAGCTTTCCTATATTCTGCCGCAATAACAGCCGGAGCAGGTAGCATAGCCGCTTTAGCAGGGAAAAATGCAGAAAAGAGAATCAGCCGCCGCGATGGATACGTTATTGTAACCCTTGCCTGGGTGTTTTTTCTTTATTCGGTATGCTTCCATTCTATCTAAGCGGATATATTCCCACTATAACGGATGCTTTTTTTGAAACCATGTCAGGATTCACCACCACCGGAGCAAGTATTTTGGACAATATAGAGTCATTGCCACACGGGCTTTTGTTCTGGCGAAGTATGACACAATGGATCGGAGGATTAGGAATTGTCTTTTTTACTATTGCCGTATTACCGATTTTCGGAGTAGGCAGTGTACAATTATTTGCAGCGGAAGCCACCGGTCCCACCCATGATAAAGTACATCCGCGTATTGGAGTTACGGCCAAATGGATTTGGACTATCTATTTGGGGCTGACCATTACAGAGATTATCCTGCTGGTTGCTGGAGGCATGAACTTTTTCGACAGTGTATGTCATTCTCTGACTACTACCGCCACAGGAGGATATTCAACCAAACAAAATAGCATTGCCGCCTTCAACTCTCCTTACATAGAATATATAATTACGCTATTCATGTTTTTGGCAGGTATCAATTTCACCTTACTATATCTACTGTTCCTAAAAGGAAATTTCAAACGCTTACTCCAAAATACAGAACTCCACTGGTATTTGGGAACTGTGGGATTTTTTACCCTTTTCACTACCGTCACTCTTATTTTCACCAGTCCGTTCGGTATTGAAGAATCTTTCCGTAAAGCCATATTTCAGGTTGTTTCCTTACAAACCACTACCGGATTCATTTCTGCAGATTATATGACTTGGGTACCTGTACTTTGGACATTAATGTGCATCATCATGCTGTTTGGAGCTTGTGCCGGATCCACCACAGGAGGAATAAAATGTATACGCATAGCCATTATGAGCCGTGTTTCTAAAAATGAATTCAAACATATCATTCATCCCAATGCTATACTTCCTGTACGTATCAACCGCCAAGTTATTTCATCAACAACCAAGTCAGCAGTACTTGCATTCATTTTTCTATATATGGCTATTATTTTTATTGGATGGCTGGTTCTTATGCTGTTTGGAGTAGGGTTTGAAGAAGCTTATAGCGTAGTCATTTCCAGTTTGGGCAATGTAGGACCAGGTATTGGAAAATGCGGCCCTTCCTATTCATGGAACGGGTTGCCGGATGCAGCAAAATGGATAAGTGCAATATTGATGCTGATAGGGCGTTTGGAATTATTTACCGTACTTCTGCTCTTCATGCCGAGTTTTTGGAAAAAGCATTGACATTTACGTCCTATAACCATTTTTATACATAAATAATTCAAAAAATCTCAATGAAGCTTCAAATAATTGGCTATCTTTGCACCCTCATTAAAAGGGTAACAAGATGAATAATATGTTGAGATACGTTGTATATATCCTATTATTTCTACTGTTTACGATAACAGTAGATCAGGATTATCATACGGTTGAGACAACAGATTTACCCCCACAGACCTCTTGTTACCAGCAACAACAAGACCCCTGCAAAAGAACAGTGGACTTCCTGTTTACCAACAATTTTGCAGATATGCCACAAATAGCCATATCACTTGACAACCCTTCCACATCAAGTTCAAATGTATAGTCCGCATTTTAGCAGCATTGAACGAACTTAAAAAGCAGGAGCTACAAACAAACCATATAGTTTGCCACACTTTTCATTCGCTTTACACTGATGCAGTAGATTATTATATCTATGCACTCCGGCGGATCATCATTTAATTTTTAATCTTTTTTCAGCATTTTGCTGAGTAGAAATCCTTATAACAAACGTCTTATAAGGAAAATTTTTCTATTCGTTTGTCTAATCAAAAAAAGTTTAGATATGTATTTTACATTATTAGTTGTCGTTATCCTGACGGCAATCGCATTAGTTGCCGTAGCATTGGGAATTGCCCGTGCCATTTCTCCCCGTTCATACAACTCACAAAAGGGAGAAGCTTACGAATGTGGTATTCCTACGCGGGGACGGTCGTGGATGCAATTCAAAGTAGGTTATTATCTATTTGCTATCCTCTTCCTGATGTTCGATGTGGAAACAGTATTTTTATTTCCTTGGGCTGTAGTGGTACAAACCTAGGAGTGTACGGTCTGTTTAGCATCCTTTTCTTTTTAGTTATATTAGTTTTAGGTCTGGCATATGCTGGAAGAAAGGAGCGTTGGAATGGAAGTAAAGAAACCAACCATAAAGTCTATTCCTTATGAAGACTTCAAAGACAATGAGTATTTGGAAAACATGGTCAAGCAGCTCAATGAAGGCGGTACCAAAGTATTGGTGGGCTGTTTGGATGACCTTATCAACTGGGGACGCAGCAATTCGTTGTGGCCGCTTACATTTGCAACCAGTTGTTGTGGAATCGAGTTTATGGCAGTGGGTGCTGCCCGGTATGATTTCGCCCGCTTCGGGTTTGAAGTAGCCCGTGCCAGTCCGCGCCAGGCAGATATGATCATGGTAGCAGGAACTATCACACACAAGATGGCTCCGGTACTAAAACGTTTGTATGACCAGATGGCGGATCCTAAATACGTCATTGCAGTAGGCGGATGCGCCATTAGCGGCGGTCCTTTTAAAAAATCATATCACGTATTGAACGGAGTAGACAAAATTCTTCCCGTTGACGTATATATTCCCGGATGTCCGCCCCGACCTGAAGCCTTGTTGTACGGCATGATACAATTGCAACGTAAAGTAAAACTGGAAAAATTCTTCGGCGGAGTGAACCGCAAAGAAAATGAACCACAAAATCCCGAACAAGCATGAGTGAAAGAATAGAAATACCTGCCGAAAAGCTACATGAAGAAATGCTGAAATTGCGGCAGGGTAAACATATGGATTTTCTACGCAGCCTTACCGGAATGGACTGGGGCGAAGAAGGACTAGGTGTAGTCTATCATCTGGAAGATACGAATACAAGAGAAAATATAGTGGTCAGCACTCGCACAACCAACCGAGAAAAGCCGGAACTTCCTAGTGTAAGTGATATTTGGAAAGGTGCTGAATTCAATGAACGCGAAGTGTACGACTATTATGGTATCCGCTTTATAGGACATCCTGATATGCGCCGTTTGTTCCTGCGTGATGACTGGGTAGGCTATCCATTGCGTAAGGACTACGATGAAAGCCTCAACCCACTCCGTATGACCAATGAGGAACCTGTAGACACGACACAATATATAGAAGTACAACATGATGGCAGTGTAATAGAAAAACGCGAAACCATTTTTGATGAGGACGAATATATCATTAACATAGGTCCTCAACATCCGGCAACCCACGGTGTACTTCGTTTTCGTGTTTCACTGGAAGGTGAGATTATCAAAAAACTGGATGTGCACTGCGGATACATCCATCGAGGTATCGAAAAAATGTGCGAAAGTCTTACCTATCCCCAAACCTTGGCCCTGACCGACCGTTTGGATTATTTAGGTGCGCACCAAAACCGCCATGCTCTCTGTATGTGCATTGAACAGGCAATGGGCGTAGAAGTAAGCGAACGGGTACAATACATTCGTACCATTATGGACGAATTGCAACGTATAGATTCTCACTTGCTTTTCTTCTCCTGTCTCTGTATGGATATGGGTGCTTGACCGCATTCTTCTATGGATTCCGTGATCGTGAGAAGATATTGGATATCTTCGAAGCAACTACCGGAGGACGTTTGATACAGAATTATAACACCATTGGAGGAGTACAAGCTGATATCGCTCCGGACTTTGTACAGAAAGTAAAAGAATTCATTGCTTATCTGCGTCCGATGCTAAAAGAATACCATGAAGTATTCACCGGAAATGTCATTGCCCAAGAACGTTTTGAAAGGTGTGGGAGTTCTTTCACGGGAAGATGCCATCTCTTTCGGAGCGACAGGAGGTACAGGACGCGCCAGCGGTTGGGCATGCGATGTCCGCAAGCGTCATCCCTATGCGATGTATGGCAAGGTAGATTTTAAAGAGATTGTCCACACTGAAGGTGACTGCTTTGCACGTTATATGGTCCGTATGGAAGAAATACTGGAAAGTATGGATATCATTGAGCAACTGATAGACAATATTCCTGAAGGGAACTATCAGGAAAAGATGAAACCGATTATACGTGTGCCCGAAGGGAATTATTATGCCGCAGTGGAAGGTTCTCGCGGAGAGTTCGGTGTTTATCTGGAAAGTCGTGGAGACAAATTTCCTTACCGCATGAAATTCCGCGCTACCGGTTTGCCTTTAGTATCAGCAATGGAAACTATGTGCCGCAACGCAAAAATTGCCGACTTAATTGCTATTGGTGGAACGGTGGATTATGTAGTACCGGATATTGACCGATAATAATGTGCCGATTCTTCAATATACAATTTGGAGAATGCACTATTTATCAGACTGAGAATTAACAAATTAAATAATTACAAGTTTGCCTATTGGCAAATTAGCAAATTGACACATTATTAAATTATGTTCGATTTTAGTATAGTCACCCAATGGGTACACTCACTGCTCACGTCATTTATGCCTGAAGAACTGGCAGTGCTCATAGAATGTATAGTAATTGGCGTATGTATCATGTTGGCATATGCAGTTATTGCTATCATTATGATTTTCATGGAACGTAAAGTGTGCGCCGCTTTCCAATGCCGCTTGGGGCCAATGCGTGTAGGTCCCCAAGGTACCATACAGGTGTTTGCCGATGTATTCAAGATGTTGATCAAGGAAATTATCACCATCCGGCATGCTGACAAGTTCCTGTACAATTTGGCACCTTACATTGTTATCCTCGCCTCTATCATGGCTTTCAGTTGCCTACCCATCAACAAGGGCATGGAGGTCCTTGATTTCAATGTAGGTATTTTCTTCTTATTGGCAGCATCCAGTATCGGCGTGGTAGGTATTTTGCTGGCAGGTTGGAGTTCCAATAACAAATATTCATTAATCGGAGCCATGCGAAGTGGCGCTCAAATGATTAGTTATGAATTATCTGTAGGATTAAGCATCCTTACCATTGTAATCTTAACAGATACCATGCAACTAAGCGAAATTGTAGAACGCCAAGCTGACGGCTGGTTCCTTTTTAAAGGACATATACCTGCATTGATCGCTTTTATCATTTATCTGATAGCCGGAAATGCAGAAGTCAACCGCGGCCCGTTTGACTTGCCTGAAGCAGAAAGTGAACTGACTGCGGGATATCATACCGAATATTCCGGTATGCACTTCGGCCTGTTCTATGTGGCAGAATTTGTAAACTTGTTTATCATCGCCGCAGTAGCCACAACCATCTTCCTGGGAGGATGGATGCCGCTACATATTCCTGGGCTAGACGGATTCAATGCCATCATGGATTATATACCCGGATTTATTTGGTTCTTTGGCAAGTCATTCTTTGTAGTATGGTTACTAATGTGGATCAAATGGACATTTCCCCGTCTGCGTATTGACCAAATTCTAACGCTGGAATGGAAGTACTTGGTTCCAATAGGTTTGTGCAACCTGTTGTTGATGGTAATTATTGTTGTATTTAAATTACATTTCTGATGAAAGAAGAAAAACATTCCTATATAAAAGGGCTGCTTCATGGCATCGGTACATTACTTACCGGCATGAAAGTGACAGGACGAGAGTTCTTCACTCCTAAAGTCACTGAACAATATCCCGAAAACCGTGCCACATTAAAAATATCGCCCCGTTTCCGAGGACGGCTTATCATGCCGGTTGATGAGAATGGTAATAACAAATGTATTGCTTGCGGACTTTGCCAGATGGCTTGCCCCAATGATACAATCACCATTACCAGCGAATCTGTGACCAACGAAGAAACAGGCAAGAAAAAGAAAATATTAGTAAAGTATGAGTACGACCTGGGAGCCTGTATGTTCTGTCAACTTTGTGTGAACGCTTGTCCACACGATGCCATTCGGTTCGATACAGAATTCGAAAATGCTGTATTCGACCGCAGCAAACTAGTTCTCACTCTGAACAAAAAATAAAAAACAAACGATATTATGACACTACAACTAATTGTATTCATTGTACTGGCGTTGTTTATCGCTGTCTGTTCGGTATTGGCAGTCACGACCTCACGTATCTTGCGTGCAGCAACTTATCTGCTGTTCGTTTTATTTGGTACAGCAGGTATTTACTTCCAACTCAACTACTCATTCTTGGGAGCTGTACAATTACTGATTTACGCCGGTGGTATAACAGTGCTTTATGTATTTAGTATCTTATTGACCTCTTCACAGGGAGACAAAGCAGAGAGATTAAAAAATGGAAAGATGGTGGCCGGAGCTATTTCTACTATAGCAGGACTGGCTATCTGTCTGTTCGTCATGCTGAAGAACGAATTCTTGCCCTCTCATTTTGTTCATGGTGAACTGGATGTACGCACGATCGGTCATGCACTGATGGGCATGGAAAAATATCAATATATCCTTCCTTTCGAAGTAATCAGCGTGTTATTACTCGCTTGCATCGTAGGAGGAATCCTAATCGCTAGAAAAAGATAGAACTTATGGTACACATGGAATATTATCTGGTGGTTTCCACCTTTATGATGTTTGCGGGAATCTATGGTTTCTTCACCCGCCGCAATTTATTGGCCATGCTCATCAGTGTGGAACTGATACTGAATTCGGTAGACATCAACTTCGCCGTATTCAACCGATACCTCTTTCCCGAAGAACTGGAAGGCTTTTTTTTCGCCCTGTTCGCTATCGGCGTGAGTGCGGCTGAAACAGCAGTAGCTATTGCTATCATTATCAATATCTACCGCAATGTACGCAATATCCAAGTGAAGAACTTAAATGAAATGAAAAACTAATTATGGAACATACAATACTAATCCTTATCCTACCTTTCCTCAGTTTCCTGATACTGGGGCTGGCAGGTATGCGTATGAAGAACGGATTGGCAGGGACCATCGGCACCGTTTCACTGGCAGGGGTGACGTTGCTTTCCTACCTCACTGCCTTCAATTATTTTGCAGGAGGGCGTACGGCAGAAGGCGTCTATCCTACTCTCACACCTTATAATTTTGAATGGTTACCTTTCACAACGAACCTGCATATTGACATGGGAATCATGCTTGACCCTATTTCAGTTATGATGCTAGTCGTTATTTCCACCGTCAGTCTGATGGTACATATCTATTCATTCGGATATATGAAAGGTGAAAAAGGCTTTCAACGTTACTACGCATTTCTTAGCCTGTTTACCATGTCCATGCTGGGGCTCGTAGTAGCAACTAATATTTTCCAGATGTATGTCTTTTGGGAACTGGTAGGTGTTTCTTCTTATCTACTTATCGGCTTTTATTACACCAAGAAAGAAGCGATTGCTGCCAGTAAAAAAGCATTTATTGTTACCCGTTTCGCTGATTTAGGCTTTCTGATCGGTATCTTGATTTACGCTATTATGCCGAAACATTCTCGTTCACCCCCCAACTTCAGGTACTTGCAGTTGCCGGAAGTATGATACCATTGGCCTTGGGGCTAATGTTTATCGGTGGTGCCGGTAAAAGTGCGATGTTTCCATTGCACATCTGGTTACCGGATGCTATGGAAGGTCCTACTCCTGTCAGTGCATTAATCCATGCTGCTACCATGGTAGTAGCCGGTGTATATCTGGTAGCCCGTATGTTCCCGTTGTTTGTAGGATATGCGCCCGAAGTGCTGCACTGGATAGCTTATATCGGTGCGTTCACTGCATTCTACGCCGCTAGTGTGGCGTGTGCACAAAGCGATATCAAACGTGTGCTCGCCTTCTCCACTATATCTCAAATTGGATTTATGATTGTTGCATTAGGCGTTTGTACTTCCATGAACCCTCATGAAGGAGGACTAGGCTACATGGCATCCATGTTCCACCTGTTCACACATGCCATGTTCAAGGCATTGCTGTTCTTAGGAGCCGGATGTATCATTCATGCCGTACACAGTAACGAGATGAGCGCCATGGGAGGACTTCATAAATTCATGCCCGTCACCCACTGGACATTCCTGATTGCTTGTCTGGCTATCTCGGGTATTTGGCCATTCTCAGGTTTTTTCTCTAAAGACGAAATTCTGACTGCCTGCTTCCAATTCAGTCCTGTTATGGGATGGATAATGACAGGCATTGCCGCCATGACAGCATTTTATATGTTCCGCCTTTATTATTGTATTTTCTGGAATGGAGAATGGAAAGGACACTCCCACGAATCCGGACCTGATGCACATACTCCGCATGAGGCTCCACGTACCATGACATTCCCGCTGATGTTTTTAGCCGCTATCACCTGTATTGCCGGATTCATACCCTTCGGCAATCTGATCAGTAGTAACGGAGAAGCCTATACCATTCATCTGGATATGCAGATAGCTGCTACAAGTATCATTATTGCTATAGCTCCATCACTTTAGCTACATGGATGTATGCAGGTAAGAGACAACCCGTAGCCAACTATCTGGCGCGCACATTCCCACGTTTGCACACAGCAGCTTACCACCGTTTCTATATGGATGAGATATGGTTGTTCGTAACCAAGAAAATCATCTTCCGGTGCATCAGTACTCCGATAGCCTGGTGGGACCGGCACGTTATCGATCAATTCTTTAACTTCACTGCGTGGAGTACTCATGCTACCGCCGATGAAATACGCGACATGCAAAGTGGAAACGTACAGCAGTACAGTATTTGGTTCCTTGCAGGTGCATTGATATTGACGCTGATACTATTAATTTAATGAATAATAAAAAATCCGCCGCATGGCCATTTTTTAAATTTTTAATTTAAAAAGATGAACATACTAAGTTTTTTCATTATAGTTCCCTTGTTGATGCTCGCGAGCCTTTGGGCTTCGCGCAGCGTCAATCAAGTTCGCGGAGTGATGGTTGTCGGATCTTCCATATTATTGGCATTATCCGTTTACCTCACCATTGATTATATCGAACTACGCCAAGCCGGTGCTACAGGAGAGATGCTGTTCACAGCCAGCACAGTTTGGTATGCACCGCTCCATATATGCTACTCAGTAGGAGTAGACGGTATATCAGTAGCAATGTTGCTGCTTAGTTCCATTATTGTATTCACCGGTACTTTTGCATCGTGGAAGTTACAACCATTGACAAAAGAATATTTCATGTGGTTCACTCTATTGAGTGTAGGGGTATTCGGATTCTTCGTTTCAACAGACCTGTTCACCATGTTCATGTTTTATGAAGTAGCCTTAATTCCAATGTATCTGCTCATCGGTGTATGGGGAAGCGGACGTAAAGAATACGCCGCCATGAAACTTACATTAATGTTAATGGGTGGTTCTGCATTTCTACTGATCGGAATTCTCGGTATTTTTTATGGTGCAGGCGGTGAAACTATGAACTTGCTGGAAATCGCCAAACTGCATATACCTCATGAAATGCAACGCATCTTCTTCCCGCTTATCTTCTTGGGGTTCGGAGTCTTAGGAGCTTTGTTCCCTTTCCATACATGGAGTCCCGATGGTCATGCTTCTGCACCGACTGCTGTTTCTATGCTTCACGCTGGAGTATTGATGAAACTAGGAGGTTACGGATGCTTCCGTGTTGCTATGTACCTGATGCCTGAAGGTGCAGCCATGTGGGGAGATGTATTCCTGATATTGACCACTATTTCTGTAGTTTACGGTGCATTCAGTGCTGTGGTACAAACCGACTTAAAATATATCAATGCCTATTCCTCCGTATCCCACTGCGGATTAGTGCTCTTTGCCCTGCTGATGATGACACGCACCAGTTGTACGGGTGCTATTCTCCAAATGTTGAGTCACGGATTAATGACCGCTTTGTTCTTCGCCCTTATTGGTATGATATACGGACGTACCCACACTCGTGATGTCCGATTAATGGGAGGTTTGATGAAGATTATGCCTTTCCTGGCTGTAGGTTATGTTATTGCTGGTCTTGCTAATTTGGGACTTCCGGGACTAAGTGGTTTTGTTGCTGAAATGACGGTCTTTGTAGGTTCTTTCCAAAATGATGATACATTCCATCGCGTATGTACCCTAGTGGCAACAACAAGTATCGTCATTACCGCAGTCTATATCCTGCGTGTAGTAGGTAAAATTCTTTATGGTAAAGTTTTGAATCCCGAACATCTGAAACTCACAGACGCAACCTGGGATGAACGAGTAGCCGTTATCTGCCTCATCGCCTGTGTAGCAGGTTTAGGAATGGCTCCATTCTGGATAAGCGATCTGATCAGTAACAGTGTAGAACCAATCATAAGTCAATTATTAAATTAAAATTTGAGAATTAAAAATTTAAAAAAATAGCAATGATGGACATAACTGCAATACTCCATATGCATGCCGAACTGAGTCTGACAGCCGTTTTTATTCTGATGTTTCTGTTAGATTTATTTTTACCGGCTCCACAACGTCACTGGTTACGCCCCATGGCATGTATCCTGCTGACCATTCAACTCTTAGCAAACCTATGGCCGGAAGAGGTGACTTTATTTGGCGGCATGTATCACTCAACCCCTATGGCGTCTGTTCTGAAAAGCATCCTGACCATAGGTACCATACTGGTGTTTCTGCAAGCAGACACTTGGCTAAAACGTGAAGACACCCGTCATAAACAAGGCGAATTCTACATCCTTACCCTCAGTACCTTGCTGGGTATGTATTTCATGGTAAGCGCAGGGCACTTCCTGCTATTCTTCCTTGGATTGGAATTGGCAACCGTTCCTATGGCTTGTCTCGTAGCTTTCGATAAATATAAAGGACATAGTGCCGAAGCCGGAGCTAAATTCATTCTTTCGGCTTTATTCTCCAGCGGTATTTTCCTCTATGGTATTTCTATGATTTATGGGACAGCAGGTACTTTATATTTTGAAGATATCCCTGCCGGATTGACAGGAACTCCATTACAAGTTCTTGCACTAGTATTTTTCTTCTCCGGATTGGCCTTCAAGTTAAGCTTGGTACCTTTTCATCTGTGGACAGCAGATACTTATCAAGGTGCACCGACTACAGTAAGCGCCTACCTATCCGTTATTTCAAAAGGTGCAGCTGCTTTTGCTTTAATGATTATTTTAATGAAAGTATTCGGACCAATGACTGAACAATGGAGTGAAATACTATGTATTATCATTGTAGCCACCATCACTATAGCCAATCTGTTCGCCATCCGCCAAAACAACCTGAAACGCTTTATGGCCTTCAGTAGTATTTCACAAGCCGGTTACATAATGTTGGCTGTACTGGCTGGAACTCCGCAGGGCATGGCATCCCTAGTATATTATATAGTAGTATACATTGCCGCCAATCTCGCCGTATTCGGTGTCATCAATACCATTGAGCAACATACCCACGGTAAAATAGAGCGCGAAGATTATAACGGACTTTATAAGACCAACCCTAAACTAACTATGGTCATGACACTTGCTCTTTTCTCATTGGCAGGTATCCCGCCATTTGCCGGATTCTTCAGTAAGTTCTTTGTATTCATGGCAGCATTCCATAGCGGATATTATCTTATTGTATTTATCGCATTGGTCAATACAATCATTTCATTGTATTATTATTTGTTAATTGTAAAAGCCATGTTCATCACACCTAATGAAGACCCTATCGGCAATTTTCGTACAGCAACTCCGATGCGCATCAGTCTGTTGGTATGTGTAGCCGGCATATTCGTTTTAGGAATTATAAGTGGGGTATATCAACTATTAAGTGATACAGCAATACTATAAAAGTTCAGTTACAAAAAGAAGAATAATAACTGAAATGATTATTGTATTTCTATGATCAATATTCTTTTTACTTTGGAAGCAGAATCAATCTGTTTTCAAAGTAAAAGAATACCTTAAAGTTTCTCTTCAACAAATTTATCATTATCTTCGTAGCAAATTATAAAAAAATAAGTACTATGAAGAAAGTCCTCTATATTACAATACTCGCTTGCTCTACTTTATGGGGATCTTGCACAGAGAAAAATAAACAATCCGCCAGAACAGATTCCTTTATAGAAAAAAATGTAGCATTTGCACGTGCACAAATCGGGAATGAAATACAAATTATAGAAAAATCAGAGAAATTTATAAACCCCGTTACATTGAAAACTGACAGTACCATTTATTATTGTGACTACGCCGACTGGCGAAGTGGTTTTTTCCCTGGGTCAGTGTGGTATCTATATGAGTTAAGTGGCGACACTACTCTCTTATCATTAGCTGATAAATACACTTCGGCCATAGAAGAAGCCAAAAAACTGACTTGGCACCATGATGTAGGTTTCATGATAAATTGTAGTTTCGGCAATGGATGGCGAACAACTAAAGTACCCAAATACAAAGAAGTCATGATAGAAGCTGCACGTTCATTAGCTACTCGTTTCCGTGAAAAGCCGGGAATTATCCAATCATGGGATGTGACCCGCGGCTGGCAATCGGAACGCGGTTGGGAATGTCCGGTCATAATAGATAATATGATGAATTTAGAGTTACTATTTGAAGCAACTAAATTATCTGGTGATTCCACCTTTTATCATATAGCAGTGAACCATGCAGACCGCACTTTGAAAGAGCATTTCCGTACAAACGGAAGTTGTTATCATGTAATAGATTATAGTTTGGCAGACGGCATGGTACGGCATAGACAAACAGCCCAAGGATATGCAGACGAATCGACTTGGAGTCGTGGACAAGCATGGGCGATTTATGGTTACACTGTGTGTTACCGGGAAACTCATGATAAAAAGTATCTGAATCAGGCATTGAAGACTTTCCAATTTATGAAAACACATCCCCGGCTTCCCAAAGACTTGATTCCTTATTGGGATATGGATGCTCCCAATATTCCCAATGAACCACGAGACGCTTCAAGTGCTTCTTGTATAGCTTCTGCACTTTATGAAATTAGTACAATGGATGTGCCTGATGCAAACAGTTATAAGATCTATGCAGACAGTATTATGGCTTCTCTAGCCTCACCAAACTATCTGGCATCTCTTGGAAAAAATGGTAACTTTTTATTAATGCATTCAGTGGGCAGTATTCCTCATGGCACAGAAATAGATGTACCTTTAAATTATGCAGACTATTATTTCCTGGAAGCATTGAACGAAAGCGTGACATTGAAGAAGGCACACACTAAGTTATACAGACAAACACAGAAATATTTCCTCCCGTTCTTCGGGAGGAATGCCACAGCCGGTATCGGTTACTTCAATTCGTAACTTACTTTGTGCCTTATCCAACTTTATCTTAAGAGTTACAGATCCAGAATCTGTAAATTTATTAGTATTATCAAACAGGCTCTCTATCACTAGCGACAAATGCAATTCATTGGTGGAGATAAACATTTCCCCTTTTGGTAATTTCACCAATACAAGTACCATAAAAAGTCTAATTACTAAAAAACTCCTGTTCTTAGTTTCCAAACGGTAATTTTCATAGTTCAATTGATCTACTCCATACTTTACAGGTAGTTCACTAAATTATTTTTTCAGACTAGAAGAATTAATGGAATCCTGCGCTTGTATATCTTATAATATTCAGAAGACTATCTTTGGTAGTAGAAATACTACCTCCTATCACGACAAGAATTCCCCAACAGATATCAATATATACAAGTGATGTATTTCATAATATCAGATTATTAAGGTACGAATATACAAATAATATAAAAATGTAGCAGCAGTTATTCCTCTATTATTAGAATTTACACAATAATGGGCAATTAATCCACTTATTTTCTAATTATATGCTTTAATATTGCATCGTAGATATTTTTTGGTAACTATGAAATTATTAATTATTAAACATCAAAGATATGGTAAAAAAGTTAGTTAAGTGTACTTTGTATATGTGCATATTTTGGACTTGCTCATGCACAAATACCACAAGAGATTTGGAAAGAAAGTGAGCAAATAGAAAAACAAATCAAAAAGACTTCTTTTCCCGATCGTGTGTACAACATTAAAGATTTCGGTGCCAAAGAAGGAAATAATGGTGAAATACTCTGCCATGAAGCAATCAATCTAGCTATCCTCACATGCAGCCAGACAGGTGGAGGAACTGTATTAGTTCCACCCGGAGAATTTCTAACAGGTCCTATCACACTGAAAAGTAATGTAAATCTGCATTTGGAAGAAGGTGCCTATCTAAAATTTTCTTCAGAGAAATATCTATATACTCCAACCGTACTCACTCGCTGGGAAGGAGTAGACTGTTACAATTTGCATCCATTAATTTATGCTTATGGTGAAAGCAACATAGGCATTACCGGTAAAGGTATTATAGACGGACAGGCCAGTAATGATAACTGGTGGAGTATGTGTGGTGCTCCACACTATGGCTGGAAGGAAGGTATGACAGCTCAAAAAAATGGCGGCAGAGACAAATTACTGATGTACGCCGAAACATTTGCCCCGATAGATAAGCGCCAAATGACTTTTGAAGACGGTTTACGTCCCCAACTTATCAATCTATATCGTTGCAACACTATTTTAATAGAAAATGTAACATTGAAAAATTCTCCGTTTTGGGTTATCCATCCTTTATTTTGTGAAAGTCTGACAGTGCGTGGGGTTAAAGTTTCCAGTCACGGTCCCAATAGCGATGGCTGCGATCCGGAATCAAGTAAGAACGTATTAATTGAAAACTGTATATTCGATACTGGAGACGACTGCATTGCCATTAAAAGCGGACGGAATGCCGACGGACGGAAATGGAATGTACCAAGTGAAAATATCATTGTACGCAATTGCGAAATGAAAGACGGACACGGTGGTGTAGTTGTAGGCAGTGAGATTTCGGGAGGATATAAGAACCTGTTTGTTGAAAACTGCAAAATGGACAGTCCGAACCTAGAACGTGTCATCCGCATCAAAACCAACAACTGCCGCGGTGGGGTCATTGAAAATATTTATGTGCGTAATATAGAAGTAGGCGAATGTCGCGAAGCCGTTTTGAAAATCAACCTGCAAATATGAAAACCGTGAAAATGTGACAGAAGTTTCCCACCTGTAGTACGCCATGTATATCTGGATAATGTTACTAGTGAAAAAAGTAAGTACGGAGTCTTAATTACCGGATATGACGACCGTGTCAATATTGAAGATATCCATGTAACAAACAGCCGTTTCAATAATGTAGAGAAAAAAGGGAATTTAATTACCGGAGCCAAAGATGTAGTGTTAAATGAAGTGTATATCAATGGAAATAAGGTGAAAAAATAAGATGCCCCCTATTATATCGGGTGAACAATGGGCTCACCCGATATAATGATAAAATATAACTTTACCATCATTTATCTTCATTGTCCAACCTGATTTTTTGCATATTCTGTAGAAGTCATTCCCCAATAAGATTTAAAACTTTTACTAAAATAATGAGGATCACTAAAACCTACCATATAAGCTATTTCCGCCATTGTATATTGGTTTTCCTTAATCAGTTCAGCAGCTTTCCTCATGCGTATTTCTTTTATATACATTATAGGAGCCATACCAGTTAAAGATTTCAACTTATGAAAAAATTGGTCCGACTCAGACTGAAATAACTGACCAATTGATCTACATTCAATTCCGGATTACTAAGTTGCTCTTCCATAATTCCAGCTAACTTATTAAGAAAAGCGGCATCTTTAGCGACAATTGAACCGATTTATCTTTTTCTTTATTTTCACTCCCCTCTTCATACCCTACCTTACAATAATATGCTTGTAACATTTTACGCCGAGTTAGAATATTCTCTACTTTAGCTTGCAAATAATTAATACTAAATGGCTTCGTAATGTAATCATCAGCTCCTGTATGGATACCGGTCAGAATGCTATCCATATCCGTCTTAGCAGTCAATACTATGGCAGGAATATGCGAAGTTCGTTCATCGTTCCTTAGTTCCTGCAACATCTGTAGACCACTTTTTACAGGCATCATGATATCAGTAATTATTATATCAGGTAGATCAGAGAAAGCCTTTTTTAATCCAACCTCTCCATTATCAGCCTCAACAGACCGATATGCTTCCTGAAATATTTGTTTGATAAATACTCTTAATTCATAATTGTCTTCAACAATAAGCATGAGCGGCTTCTCCGCTTCATTCAATTCTTGTAGTTCGTTTTGAGAATTGAAATCTAAATTTGTATCTTCGTTCCAATCTGATAATATATATTCCGTGTCAGACGGATAATGTTTTTTACCTTTTAATAGCCTTACAGTAAATAGGCTCCCTTTTCCGAACTCACTTTCCACATTTATACTACCATAATGCATTTCCACAAGTTCTTTAGCTACTGAAAGTCCGATACCAGAACTTAAAGGAGCGTAAATGCTATCCGGAACCACATTCTCGTAACGATTGAAAATCACTTTCTGCTTTTCTCTCTTTATCCCTACTCCTTCATCTTGAACTTGAAGAAGGACTGCATTCCCATCATCTTTCATACTAACCAAATGTTCTTGCCATCAGGAGTGTATTTGAAGGCATTAGACAGCAAATTAAAAATAATTTTCTCTAATTTATCCTTGTCCACCCAAAGATTTACTTTAGACAATTGAGTGTTAAAATTCAGACTAATATGCCGCTCTTGAGATAAAGCTGTAAAATAGTTGATTATCTCTTTCGTGAAACTGATAATATCCACATACTGAACTCTCAGTTTCATCTTGCTATTCTGGATTTTATTAAAATCCAAAATCTGCCCTACCAACCTCTGCATACGGTCACTATTCTTTTTAATAATCTTCAAAGTATCTCTCACCTTCCCAGAAAGGCTCTCGTCTCTGAGTATATATTCCAAAGGTCCGGTAATCAATGTTAATGGAGTTCTTAATTCGTGAGACACGTCAGTAAAGAAGCTAAGTTTTAATTGAGTAATCAATTCTTCATTTTTAGCCTTATTTTTTATCCGATAAAAAACGGTATATATATAAATGGCAACTGCAATAAATAATACAATCAAGAAGATATAGAGCATAGTAGCATAAGGTGTCTCAGAGAAAGTAGGAAGCACTTCAAAAGAAAGTGTTCGTTCATTTTCAACCCATACACCTTCATTATTGGTAGACTTTACACGAAATACATATTTTCCCGGAGGAAGATTAGTATAGTTGGCCTCATGCCCGTTATCCGTCAAACGAAAGTTTTTATCAAAACCGTCTAACTTGTAAGCATATTGAATATACTCCGTATTGGTCATGTCTAGAGCAGAAAATACCAGTCTGAGGGTATGATTATTAGGAGGTAACTGCATATCCCTGCTATCATCAGGATTAACAGACAAAATAGAAGGAGTTTTTCTGGGAGTCAGTTCCTGATTGTTTACCCAAATAGAAGAGAAAAATATTTGTGGTATAAAATCTGTTTTATGGATATTCTCAGGGGTAAAATAGAACAAACCTCGGTTAGTACCAAAAAAAATCTGCCTGCCATCTGTTGCCCCCACACCTTCACTGAAATGCATATTAAATGCGATATGCTCACTAGGATACTGAATCTGTTCGGCCGAAGCTACAAATTTCACTAATCCACCACCCGTCACCAACCATAAATTCCCTTGTTTATCCTCGTGCATAGAATAAATAATATCTGAAATAAGTCCATTTTTCTGTGTGAAGGATTTACATTGATAAGAATGGAGCCCCATGGGAGAAAGCTCATTTAACCCTCCGCCATAAGTAATGGCAAAAATTTTCCCATTATCCATACATTGAATCATTTGTACGTCATTATTACTAAGGCTATTCACATTCCCCTGCTCACGGCATATAGAATGAAAATCTATTTCTTCAGGACAATGAAAAGAAACCTTAAATTGTAAAATCCCTGCTGTTGTAGACACCCAGATACGCCCTTGATTATCTTCAGTAATATGTCTGACTTTATAAAAATGACTTATCGGATATCTCTTTAACAAATTGCGATGATTGATAAATCTTAAAGTACCATCAGGCATAGTTTCAATCAAATTCAATCCACCTCCGTAAGTAGCTACCCAAAGTCTCTGCTTACTATCCTGAAAAGTAAAGTAAATATTATCATTACTCAATGAATAGGGGTCATCAGCTTTATATTTAAAATGCTGTAATTCAAAATTGCCTTTTGAAGTTTCTGTTGCTTTTATCAATCCCTGGCCTTTAGTAGAAATCCAATAAACACCAGCCGAATCTTGCATGATGGCATATACTTTGCCCCATTTCATCCTTTTCAATAATCGAAGCCGGGCATCATATATAGAAACATTCATATCTCTGCTTCCCGTCCAAATACGTTGTTTTTTGTCTATATACAGTGCCCTGATCTCATTATCAGGTAACTCTACATCCTGAGGAGTAGGCGTATAGATATGAAATTATCAAGGATAAAAGTGATACGCTTAAGTCGGTTGAGCTGGGTACTCATCCATAAATTTCCTTGTTTATCAACAAAAGCAGCAAAACAGCGGTCATTTGATTTCCACTTGACAGGCTGCTCCGTAGTATTAAAAGGTATTAACCGCCTATTTTGAGAATCAAAATAAGAAAATCCTCCTCCCTTAGGGTGTACCCATAAAATATCGTTCCGATCCTCAAAAGCAAAAAAATCACTTTCAGTATTTAGCGGTCTTCCCAGTTCGTCCTTTCCTTCAATAAAGCTTAAACGCTGTGTTTTCAGATCAAACAAAGTGACTCCCGGAACAGGATGTACAAGCCACAATAAATCTCCACAAGTAATTTTAGCAGACTCTATGTTTTTGTCTTTCAACAGAGAAAGAGAATCAAGCATCACATGTCTTATCTCACCGAGAGAGTCATGAATAAAAAAGCCATCCGAATCAGTAACATATATCAGTCCAGCCACAGAAGGCAAAATAGAAATCACAGAAGCCGATGTTGGCAATTGAGTATGAATAGAAAGTTCTCCAGTCAACAAGTATTTATAAACTTTACCTTGATGTGCACCTAAATATATATATTCTTCCAACTCTGTTGCAAAATAAAAAGGTATTTTCTCACTTTTTCGACAATCAGACAAAGAAATAATAGAAAGTTCTGAATCATATAATCGATATACCCCTCATCCGTAAGAAGCCATTCCCGTAATTTCGAATCCATAAATACAGACCGGATTTTACCAGTAGACAACGTATTTTCTCTTGATGAATAGAATTGAAATGTCATAGATAAATCTTCGGGAGCCGTAACGACCCGTACTGCACTCCCATCTTCACATAATAACCATACTATTCCATTCGGAAGGACAGATATTGACCGAAAGCTATTGGCTGTTTTTTGAATGACAGGTTCAAAGACTTCCTTGTCAGGATTAAAACGATAACAAGTGGAATCATAACACAATACCCATATACATCCGAATTTATCCTCGACTATATCCAATAAACGATCATTGGTCAATCCTCCCAGATCTTCCATATTCGATTTATAATTCTTAAAATTATAACCATCAAAACGATAAAGCCCATTCCAAGTAGCAAACCATAACAAACCTTTATGATCTTGGATAATATCATTGACCAGCCCATCCTCCACTCCATTCTGACTGGAAAAGTACGTAACTGAATATTTTTGAGATATAGCTCCTTTTGCCAGTACATCGGCTGTAAAAAAGCATAGTATTACTACACAGAAAAAGGTAAGAATATCAACCCAGTATGTTTTCATATCAAAGTAATGTGTTTCCTTTGCGAAATTAGCAGAAAATGGGTATTCATCAAAGTACTTTCTACATTTAATCCATCGCAATATATGTTGTTTAGCTACCTTTGATAGATATTCCAACTAAATTATCAGTTTTTCCACTTATAAAAAGATAACATCCGTCTATATTTGACATCAAAACAAAAACAACTCTAATACTAAATTAATAATGAAAGACATGAGAAAAAAAAGAGTATTTAAAATCCCGTTCTGTTATAGTACAGGGTATTCTCCAAAAAGATTTTGGTTTGCTTGCGGAATTTCCTTAGGACTAGTTTCCTTACCATTATCCACCTTTGCAAACAACTGGTCAGGCCAACAAAGTTCAGCAATTCTAAAATCGGTTCAGCAAAACCGAATCATTACGGGTAACATCATAGACGAAAGTGGAGAAGCATTGATCGGCGTTTCCGTATTGATAAAAGGAACTACTCAGGGAACAGTAACTGACTTGGACGGTAACTTCACACTGGAGATTTCAGCAGGTGCTACCTTAGTTATTTCATACGTGGGTTATAAAACACAGGAAATTAAAGTAGGGAACCAACAAAAACTGTCTATCACGGTCGAAGCAGATAATAAACTACTGGACGAAGTGGTAGTAGTGGGCTATGGTGTAGTAAAGAAATCAGACCTTACCGGTTCTGTAGGTAGTGTAAAATCAGAGACGATTTCTGCTAAAGGTGCAACATCAGTTGTCGAAAGTCTGCAAGGGCAAGTTGCTGGAGTGAATATCTCACAGTCTTCTAGCCGTGCCGGTGACGGATTCAATATTCAGATTCGAGGTAAAAGTTCATTAAATGGCGGCAATCCATTATATGTAATCGATGGAGTAGTTTGTGAAAATATGGATTTTCTAAATCCGATGGATATTGAAAAAGTAGACATTTTGAAAGATGCTTCATCTACCGCCATCTATGGTTCACGGGCCACAAATGGTGTAGTGATGATTACCACCAAAAAGGGAGACAAAGATGTAGCCAAGACTACAATCAGCTATGATGGATATTATGGTGTAAAAACCAAAGCCAATATGCCGGACTTTATGGAAGGAGATGATTTCATGAAATTCCGTTTCTCCCGTTATCTGGTTTCATCTATGGATGCCTCTTCGGGAATGACTAACTGGGAAATGACTGATGCCAATTTCCTGAACTTCTGGGGAAATGGCAGTCAAATAGTGAAAGATATGTATCTCAATAATAATTATACCGATTGGGTAGATATCGTAACCCGTAACGGCTCACAACAGAATCATTTCATCAATATCTCGGGAAATGCAAAAATATAACCTACCGCGTAGGACTAGGGTATCAAAATGAGGAAGGAATCATGTATGACGGTTATGAACGCTGGAATATAAAAGGAGCAGTAGATCATAAGATTTCAGATAAAATCTCAGCCGGATTCTCCACAAATATGGCAACAGCATCCAAAGAGAGTGGTAGCAACTACTCTATTTTGGAAGGGTTCCGTATGACCCCTAATATGCCATGCTATTATTGGGAAGGGGAAAAGGCAGGACAATTAATTTCACAACCAGGTAAAGATGCCGCCATCTATCCCAATGGTGGTGGTCCGACTTCCTCCATCAATCCAGTGGTGGACCGTTTGAACTCAAAAGACGATACACGTTCTTATGATGTGATGGCAAACATTTATTTGCAATACAGCCCCGTTAAAGAAATAATTCTTAAAACTACTTTCTCCCCCATGTATACCAAAACCCATCGTGTACATTCTATAACGGAGAAACCCAACTTCGTTCTGGAAAAACAAACATGGCCGAAAACTATAATGATGAAATATTCTCGTATACTTGGGATACGCAAGCCAATTACATCAAGAATTTTGGAGATCATAGTCTGAATGCCTTGGCCTTATTCAGTGTCTATGAACAAAAATTACAAGGCGACTATATCAATGTAGTGGATATGCCATTTGATGTAGACTGGCATAATCTTGGTTCAGGCACTGTACAAAGTCAGTCTAGCTATTATAAAAAAATCTCCATGTTATCTTATGTAGCCCGTATCAACTATGCCTACAAAGGCAAATACATGCTGACTGTATCTTCACGTTGGGACGGCAGTTCCAAATTCCAAAAAGACAATCGTTGGGGGATGTTCCCCTCAGCTGCCTTGGCATGGCGCATTTCCGATGAAGATTTTATGGGATTTGCCAGCAAATGGTTAAGCAATTTAAAACTCCGTGCCAGTTTTGGCGTTACCGGTAATAATGCCGGTGTAGGGCCTTATGACACACAAGCTTTGGCAAATATTAAATATTACTATAATTACGGATCGTCTGTTGCCAACGGTTATGGTTATACCATGACGAACGCCGACCTGACTTGGGAGAAGACAACCGAAATCAACCTCGGTCTTGACTTCGGTTTCTTGAATAATCGTATCAATGGATCTATCGATATCTACAACAAAGATTCCAAAGATCTCTTGATGGAGATGGAAACTCCATTTGAACTAGGTTCCTATACCGGCTCTATTGTAAGTAATGTGGGTAAGGTGAACAATAAGGGTATGGAAATCCAACTGAATACCATCAACGTAAAGAATAAAGATTGGAACTGGGAGACAACCTTCTCTTTTGCGCGTAACATTAACTCTATCAAAGAATTGAATGGTACCAAAGAAGACTTAGTGGGTAACAAATGGTTTATCAATCACCCTATAGACGTAGTCTACGGCTATAAATACACCGGAATCTGTACTCGAGAAGAAGCGCAAGCTTATGCCCAAGACCCGAAAATGAAAACCAAATTCTATGAAGGCGAGATGAAAATCTATGATAAGGATGGCAATGGTACTATTGATGCCAATGACAAAATGATCCTCGGACATTGTGCTCCGACCTGGACCGGCAGTTTCACTTCTAACCTGTCATACAAGAATATTGATTTCTCTTTCAGTATTTACACTAGTCAGGGAGGAATGGTATACTCTCCCTTCATGGCCGAATTCGTAGACTATGGACAGCGTGGCATGAATCGTCTGAACATGGATTATTATATACCGCAAGGTGCTCCGATACTAGGTGCTGATGGCTCTATAGCCTATCAGGAAGCCACTCATTACGGTAGTTATCCCTTCCCAACCAATGGTGGAAACGGTAAAGGAGGCGGTGCATACTGGCAAAGTGGTGCCAATGAGGACCGGGCACAAAATTTCGTTGACAGCTCATATGTTCGAATCAAGAATATTACCCTCGGCTATACTTTTCCACAGAAATGGATTTCAAAACTTCATATTTCCAACTTAAGAATCTACGCCAATGTATTAAACCCCTTCACTTTCACAAGTTATGAAGGATTCGATCCCGAATGGCTGATGCGACAAGTAGGTGACGGTACCGGTGGTGTCAGTTCAAGAACTTATCAAGTTGGTATAAATTTAAAATTCTAAAATTAAATGATTATGAAAAAAATATATTTCATTATGGCATTAGGATTGGCAACTCTCTCAGGATGTTCGGATTTTCTTGACCAAAACAACAAATCTAATGTTCCATCAGCTGAATTTTATCAGACTTCGGCAGGATTCGCCAGTTTAACTAACAGCGCTTACTCCACACTGCGAGAGCTTTATAATGCCCAACCGCAATTATTCGTAGCGGGAACAGACCTGTATGCAGACGGAAAGTCACAGGGAGTAGTCATGAGCCAATATACCTTCACTGCAGATGAAGGCATTATAAAAAATTTCTATGTAAGTTGTTTTAAAGGTATTCAGCTAGCCAATAGCGTTATATCTTATGGAGACATAACGGAAGATTCCAGTGTACGACTGCAATATGTGGACGAAGCACGTTTTATCCGTGCATGGTATTATTTCCAACTAGTGCAACAGTTCGGGCCTGTAGCTTTGAACAAACAAATGTTTGACCATGCCGAAATGAGTCATGAACGTGCCAGTCTTGCAGATGTTTATAAGTTCATCATTGAAGAGTTTGAGTATCTAGCCTCTTCCGAATCCCATTTAATGGAACGTGCCAACTCCGGTGTAGGACGTGCCAATAAACGCGCAGCAACCTTTTACTTAGCCAAAACCTATCTGACTCGTGGATGGTAGATGGCACTGATTACGAAGCCCAAGAAGAAAATATAGCTCAAAATTCAGACTTCGCAAATGCAGCTAAGTATGCCTTGGAAGCAATTAATGGCGAAATTCCTTTCCTCTCCATAGAAGAAGCTTTTGACGTAGAAAATGAAGAAAACAATGAAATATTCTGGAGCATACAGTTTAATTCGGCTGCTGTAGAAGATCCCGTAAAAGACGGTTCCTACCAACAAGCCCAATTCGGAGCTTATTTAGGTGGTTCCGAAAAACCAAGAAATAAGGCAATTGACGGTTGCTTTGCTCCTTCACTACGTCTACAGCAAATGTATAGTCGGGGTGATGCACGGTTGGAACAAACTTTTATGTTAGAATTCCATACCAGTTATTTCGACTATTACTCAGCACCGACTAGTTCTTCTATCATTTATTATTATGCTCCAGCATGGGCTACAGATGAAGATATCGCTGCCTGGAAAGCAGACGATCCTTATGGAATTAAAAAGAATACACTGGTAAGCAAAACAATAGCAGACGGTGGTATTGCTCCATCCAACGGTGCCCCAGCCACATACAAAGACCGTCGTTCACAAGACTACGGCAATGCTTGTATCAAGAAATTTGATGATTATTCAGAAACTTCTATTGCTAACCGTAATTCTACTTGCAGCATGCATGATGTGGTAGTAGCGCGCTTAGGAGAAACCTATCTGATTGCCGCCGAAGCCTATTTAAAAATGGGTAAAACAGAAGAGGCTGCACAAATGATCAATAAACTTCGTCAACGTCCAGGAACTATTCGTAAAGGATACACAACAGAAATGACTGTCACCAGCAACGATATTAATATTGATTTTATTCTTGATGAACGTGCTCGTGAATTAGCTGGAGAATATGTCCGTTGGACAGATTTGAAGCGTACTCACACTTAGTGGAATATGCCACAAAATATAATGAAGACGGCATAAAAGAATCTGCTATGATAGGCCCTGATGGTAAATACAAGATTCTTCGTCCTATTCCACAAGCTGCCATTGATTTGAATCAAGCTAAAGTGACACAAAACCCTGGTTATTAAGTTAAAAAACATGCTGATGAAAAATTTTTTACTTATTCTTCTATACTTTCCTTAATTCCGCAACACTATAGTTTAACATTATTTATAAGTGCCTGAGCAACAAAAAGTTGCCCAGGATTTTGCCATGTCAGAATTTTCACTTACCTTAGTGTTGCGAAAAGAAGACAAGCAAAA
>ENA-OQCN01000118-OQCN01000118.1-human-gut-metagenome-genome-assembly--contig:-NODE-118-length-37776-cov-3.694759_pt1 | contig 37776 bp, 54 predicted proteins | sample MGYA00242497_ERZ504576 | MGnify/ENA primary metagenome ERZ504576 (study PRJEB26092, sample SAMD00036296) | human gut metagenome | host: Homo sapiens | study: EMG produced TPA metagenomics assembly of...
GGCGGCCGAAGCCGCCCCTGAAAGCACCGGGACTGCCGCCTCTCAGCCGAAGCCGCCGCCCCGACAGGCGGCATCGAAAGCTATCTTGTGGAGCTTCTGGGTGACGACGCTCGGCCCGAAGGCGCGGGCGCAGTGATTGAAAAAAATTACCCGCAAGGCAGCGGTGAAAAGTACGTTGCTGCGGCGCGGGCAGCATCAAGAACAACACCCGACAGACTGCGGCGGACATCGCAGCAGAGATACAGGAGCCACTGCCCTTTGGCGTCGAAAAGGACAGCCCTGACCCGCAGATCCTCATCATGCACACCCACGCTACCGAGGACTACCGCCTCTCGGCGGGGCTGTGGTATTCGCCCGGCGACGCGCCCGTACCACCGACACGAACCTGAATATGTGTGCCGTGGGCCGGGTGATGGCCGACACCCTCAACGCCGCCGGGCTGAACACCCTCCACGACGAGACCCTGAACGACTACCCCAGCTACACCGGCAGCTACGAGAACAGCCGGGCCGTCGTCCAGCGGTACTTGGCGCAGTATCCGAGCATCAAGGTAGTGCTGGACGTCCACCGGGACGCCATCGAGACAGAGGGAGGTTCCCGGATGGCCCCGGTCTGCACCGTGGACGGGCGGCAGGCCGCGCAGGTCATGATCATCTGCGGGTGCGACAACGGCGGCAGCGTCCGGCTGCCGGGCTGGCGGCAGAACCTCCGTTTCGCCGCCGCATGGGAGCGGAGCATGGAGGGATGTACCCCGGTTTCACCCGGCCTGTGCTGTTCAGCTACCGCTTTTATAATCAGGACCTCACCACCGGCAGTCTGCTCATCGAGATAGGAGCCACGGCAATAACCTCAACGAGGCCCTCTACGCCGGGCAGCTGGCGGCCAACGGCCTTGTGCAGGCCCTGCTTGGCCCGGATACTTGACGAAACGGCGGCAAAGTGCTATATTTTACTGGTAAATGCAGTGATTGGGAAAAGTAGCGCATCACAACGCCACAGAGAGCGCGGCAGAGCTGGGAGCCGTGCGCGGACGGTGCGTGAACGAACACCCGGGAGCAGCAAACTGAACAGGGCGCAGTGATAAAAATGCGCCGCCAGTAGGTGCGCCGCAGGCTCAGCGTTAACGGAGCAGCGCTTTTACTTGAGCGCGTGAGCGACCGGACACTTCCGGTAATTCAGGTGGCACCGCGGACATTACAAGACAGCTTGTTCGCCCTGAACTTTCAGGGAGAAAAGCTGTCTTTTTACTTTATATCGGAGGTAATCTGAAAATGGAACGCACTGAGATCGTTTCGCTGTACAAGAACACCCCCGCCGATGGTACGGTCGTCACCGTATGCGGCTGGGCAAAGAACATCCGCGACTCCAAGAACATCGGCTTCATCGCCCTGTCGGACGGCGGCTGCTTCAAGACCCTGCAGGTCGTGCTGGAAGCCGGCAAGCTGGCAAACTACGATGAGGTCGTCCACACCGGCCTGTACAGCAGCCTGCGTGTCGTGGGCCGCATCGTGCTGACTCCGCAGGCAAAGCAGCCCTTCGAGCTGAATGCTGATTCCGTCGAGATCCTGGGCGACTGCCCCGCCGACGAGTATCCGCTGCAGAAAAAGAAGATGAGCATGGAGTATCTGCGCACCATGCCCACCCTGCGCCCCCGTACCAACACCTTCAACGCCGCTTTCCGCGTCCGCAGCGTGGCAGCTTACGCCATCCACAAGTTCTTCCAGGAGAACGGCTTCGTCTACGCCCACTCTCCGCTGTTGACCGCTTCCGACTGTGAGGGTGCCGGCGAGATGTTCCGCGTCACCACCCTCGACCTCGACAACGTCCCCAAGAACGAGGACGGCACCGTCGATTACACCAAGGACTTCTTCGAGAAGCCCGTCAACCTGACCGTTTCCGGCCAGCTGGAAGCCGAGGCCATGGCAATGGCGTTCGGCAAGGTGTACACCTTTGGTCCCACCTTCCGCGCGGAGAAGAGCTTTACCACCCGCCACGCCGCCGAGTTCTGGATGATCGAGCCGGAGATGGCGTTCTGCGATTTGAATGGCTACATGGACACCGCCGAGGCCATGACCAAGTACGTTATCCGCTACGTTCTGGACAACTGCCCCGATGAGATGGCTTTCTTCAACCAGTTCATCGACAAGGGCCTCATCGAGCGCCTTGAGCTGGTGGCAAACAGCGAGTTTGGCCGCATCAGCTACACTGACGCCATCGAGATCCTGAAGAAGAACAACAAGAAGTTCCAGTTCCCCGTGGAGTGGGGCGTGGACATCCAGACCGAGCACGAGCGCTACCTGACCGAGGTGGTGTTCAAGAAGCCTGTCTTCGTCACCGACTACCCGAAGGAGATCAAGAGCTTCTACATGAAGCAGAACGCCGACGGCAAGACCGTCGCCGCAGCCGATATGCTGGTCCCCGGCATCGGCGAGCTCATCGGCGGTAGCCAGCGTGAGGAGGACTACGACAAGCTCGTGACCCGTATGGACGAGCTGGGTCTGGACAAGTCCAGCTACGACTGGTACCTGAACCTCCGCAAGTTCGGCGGCGTGGAGCACGCAGGCTATGGTCTGGGCTTCGAGCGCATGATCATGTACCTCACGGGCATCCAGAACATCCGTGACGTGCTGCCCTTCCCCCGCACGGCTTACGGTTTCTGATCAGTGAGTCAACCTCTCCGTCATTGCTTCGCAATGCCACCTCTCCTGACGAGGAGAGGCTTTGGCAGAACGGGAAACTTTTCCTTTTCGCCAGAGGCTCCCCTCGGTAGGGGAGCTGGCAAAGCCGCAGGCTTTGACTGAGAGTTTCTTTTATTTTCAACAAGGAGAGCAAAACAAGTGGAAAACATCGCCCCGGCATTGCTGGAATGGTTCTACAAGAACCAGCGCATCCTGCCTTTCCGCACCGACCCCAGCCCCTACCACGTCTGGCTCAGCGAGATCATGCTGCAGCAGACCCGCGTCTCGGCGGCGCTGCCCTATTATGAGCGCTTCCTCGCCGCCCTGCCGGACATTCCCGCGCTGGCGGCGTGCGAAGAAGAAAAGCTCCACAAGCTCTGGGAGGGGCTGGGCTACTACAGCCGGGTGCGCAACCTGCAAAAGGCGGCCCGCATCGTCTGTGAGCAGTACGGCGGGCAGCTGCCAGCCGACTACGACGCCTCCGCGCTCTGCCCGGTATCGGGGACTACACAGCGGGAGCCGTCGCGTCCATCAGCTTCGGGCTGGCGTCCCGGCGGTGGACGGAAATGTGCTGCGGGTGTTTTCCAGACTGTATAATGACCCTGACATTATTACAGAACCGACAGTAAAACGAGCTTTTACGGCCCGGGTCATGGAGCACCAGCCCCCCGAGAAGGCGGGCGACTACAACCAGGCTCTGATGGAGCTGGGCGCACTGGTCTGTGTGCCGAACGGCTCACCGCTCTGCGAGCAGTGTCCGCTGGCGTCTCTGTGTGAAGCCCGCAGGGCCGGTACGGCGCTGGAACTGCCCCATAAGGCTGCGCCCAAGGCACGGCGCATCGAGCCGGTGACGGTAGTGCTGGCCGAAGATGCCGAAGAGCGCTTCCTGTTGCAGCAGCGGCCCGAAAAAGGTCTTCTGGCCGGTCTGTGGCAGCCGCTTCTGTGGGAGGGCGAAGCCCTCAGCGCCGAAGAAGTCTGCGGCCGGCTGGAAGCGCTGGGCCTTGCCTGTGAGGGCATCGAACCTCTGCCGGCGGCAAAACATATTTTCAGCCACATTGAGTGGCGGATGAGCGGCTATTCTGTCTGCGTCGGCAGTGCGGAAGCTCCGGCGGGCTGTGTCTGGACCAGCCGCGAACAGCTGCAGAACGAATACACCCTGCCCGGCGCATTCAAGGCGTATAAGAAAAAGCTGGGACTCTGAAAAAAGCAAAATTTTGCCTTTTTGGTTGTAATTTTCGTGAAGTCCGGGTATAATAGTTTCAGAATAGACCGAGCCTGTGCCGCGGAACGACCGCTGAAAATAGCTGGACCGCTGGTTCGACCAAAAAGGAGTGTGCTGAACCTATGAAGAAATCCTGTCTGATCGCTGTTATCGCAACGCTGGCTGCTGTGGCTGGTGCGCTGGCTGCTGTGGCTGTTTATCTGCGCCGCCGTGAGAAGGAGCTGGACGAGTACGAGCGTCTGCTGTTCGGCGAGGATACCGCCGCCCCCGCTGAGGAAGAGCCTGCTGAGGCCGAAGACGAGGCCGAAGACGAGGCTGCTCCCGCTGAGGATACTGCCGAATAACGCGGGCCGAAACAGAACAAAATGACGAAGGGCGCACCGGCAGTCTGTAACAGGGCTGTGCCGGTGCGCCTTTTTATACCCTCTCAGGCGCTTGCGCCCAAACTTTAGGAGGAGAGTACATATGAAGCGGCTTTTGTTATGGCTCATCGGCGTCGCGCTGGGCGTCGTGGTGCTGCTTGCGGCGGTGCTGGGCGTGAGCTATTCGTTCACCTCGGAGGGCGCGAAGCCCGCGTCTGAGGTGCAGTTCGCCGGGCAGGAGCTGGAGCCCAACGGCTGGTGCTGGCAGGTACCGCTGCTGGGCGGGCAGGTGGATAAAGTCTTCGCCAGCCCCCGCACCCTCACGGTGCAGAAGCTGGGCGTCCTCTACGACGCCCACCCGGCCTTCGCTCTGCCCGAGTGGTACAGCTACGGCCCGCTGACCATCACCGATAGCGCGGGCAATGTGGTCTTCGAGGGGACTGCGGCCACCTACGACGATTTTTTGTTCCCGGCCAACGGCGACTATAAGGCCGAGCTGACCGTCTGGCGTCTGCCGGAAAATATGCTGGCCACCCAGTTCGAGGGCGGCAGCACCGGCGAGCTGCGGCAGGACGTCCGGCTCGAAAAGCCCGCGAAGCCCATCGGTTGGTATTATTACTCTTTTCGCTTTACGCTGCAGGCAAGCGCCGAGGTGGAGCTTTCCGCCGAACGGATGGAGCAGGGCGGCACGGTGGCCGCGGCTTTCACCGGCATGGTGGGTGAGACGGCCCCCACGGTGGAAACAGACCTCGGCAATGTGCAGGCCGTCCGTCTGGGCAGCGGGTGGCGCGCCTATATCCCGGCGGCCTACAATGCCGCTGCCGGTGCGCATGAAGTGACCTTTACCGTGGGCGGCGAGACGGTGGTGAAGAACATCACCGTCATCCCGAAGGACTTCGGCACGGTTGAAATCGAAGCCGAACCGGAAGCCTCCGAAGCTGCCAACACCGAGTTCCGCAACGCCGTCTGGCCCCTCTATGAGCAGCCCGCCCGCGAAAAGCTGTGGAGCGGCGGCTTCGCCTGCCCGGCGGAGAATTACATGACTCTGGTGGACTTCGGTCAGACCAAAGTCACCGGCGGCAAGCAGGGCAGCAAATCAAACTCCACGAAACTCTACACCATCCCGGGCGACCCCTGCCGCGCCCCCGCCAACGGCGTCGTGGTGCTGGCCCGGAACCTCGCCCTCACCGGCAACACCGTCGTCATCGACCACGGCTGCGGGCTGCGCAGCTACCTCTACGGCTGGATGCTCTCTCGGTGAGCGAGGGCCAGAGCGTGGAGCGCGGGCAGGCCGTGGGCGCATTGGGCGAAGACCTGACCATGGACTTCAAGCTCGGCAGCAAGAGCATCAATCCGTGGCTGCTCTTCAGACCAGCGGCGGGCTGTTCTGGAAGGAGAATGGGTGAGGTCGGCAAATCGGAATTTGAAAGGAGCGTTTTCAATGGCAAGCAAGAAAGTCGAAATGTATGCTAAAAAACGATATGAATTAGATGAAATCAAAAATAAAATCAAAGAAGAATTTGATAAACGTAAGTTCGAATTCAAAGACGAAATTATACGTGAATTGGGAGACACCAAAACACTACTATTAATTTTTGAAAACTTGTTTTTACGAACAGGAAGTTATGCCAGTTTAGTAATTATGTTATCCGAGTATCAGGGGTATCAGAGTGCAGATATTATTGCCACTGGTGGTAAAAAAGTTTTCTTTTCTTTTGGTGCAGAAAGTGACTTTGCAAAGTTTGGAGAAGATGCTTTGAAGAATTTAGGCTTTCAAGGAAAAGTTAGATAAATTCCAGTTTATCATAAAGAATCCAGATATAAAACGAGCAGAGCCTCTACCTTTCGGTGGAGGCTCTGCTCGTTTCATATCTGCGGTTTTGCTCAGGAAATGGCGTCCACGTCCCACTTCATCTGGACGCGTCGGCGCCTTCCAGTGCGATGTGGAGCGCACCGGCGTTGTCGATGGCCTGCTCCGGCGTCCGTGCGCCGCACAACACGTGCAGGCCGGGGATCATCCGGGCCGTCAGGGCGATGACCAGCTGCGCCTTGGTGCAGTGGTACTTCTCGCAGAGGTCAGACCAGCTGTCCAGCAGCCGGATGGCCTGCATCCGGCGGGCGGGCTGGAAGCAGGGGTTCGTGTTCCGGGTGCTGCCCTCGGGGTAGGTGGTGTCCATGGTCACCTTGCCGGTGAGCAGGCCCTGCTCCAAGGGAGAATAAGCCTGAATGGACACGCCCAGCTCCTTGCAGGTGGGCAGCAGCTGCTTTTCGATGCGGCGGGTCAGCAGGCTGTACTTTTCCTGAATGACATCCAGCTGGCCGTATTTGCAGTAGCCGCGGATGAACTCGGCGGTGGTGTTGGACGCGCCGATGGCACGAATTTTGCCCTGCTCCTTGAGCTTCATCATGGCCTCGACAGTTTCTTCCAGCGGGAAGATGTTCAGGTCGGGCGTCTGCCAGTGGGTGTAGAGCACGTCCAGATGGTCGGTGCCGAGACGGCGCAGGCTGTCTTCCACATCCTCGATGATGCTCTTGGCCGACAGGTCGCGGTAGGTCTGCACGCCGTCCACCACCTTGTGGAGAACGGGGCTTTCGTGCCGCCACTCGAGGCCGCACTTGGTGGAGAGGATGACCTTGTCCCGGTCGATGTGGCGCAAAGCTTCGCCCACCACCTCTTCGCTGTGGTAAAGGCCGTAGATGGGGGCGGTGTCTATCCAGGTGATGCCCTGCTCTACGGCAGTCTCGATGGCTTTTACCGACAGGGCGTCGTCGTTGTCGCCCCACCAGCTGCCGCCGCCGATGGCCCAGGTGCCAAGCCCCAGAAATGGTGCGGAGAGGCCGCTTTTGCCAATGTTACGTTTTTCCATAAATCGTTACCTTCTTTTCCGGCAGCGCCCCGCGAAGGGGGGTGTTGTCGCTGACTGGTATATATTGTTGCATTTTAGATTTATTCCAAAAAGAGCTGCCATGCAGGTCTTCTGCACAGCAGCTCTTGGGAACCTGTAACTTAAATATTGCCAAATTCGCTCAGCTTTAACGTCTCATTGTGCGTTTCAGCCCAGCGGATAGCCCAATCGGAGGTGAACAGGAGCAGGCGGTTGCCCTTCATGTCCTCGACGGCCTTGGTGTCGCTGGTGAGGTCGAGGTCACGCAGGACGTAAGTGTCGGGGTCGTTCTGGATCCAGCGCAGCTGCTCGAAGGGGAGCTGCTGCATCCGGATCTCGACGTTGTACTCGGTGTTCAGACGGTACTCCAGCACTTCCAGCTGCAGCACGCCGACGACGCCGACCACGACTTCTTCCATGCCGCCGCCCACTTCGCGGAAGATCTGGATAGCGCCCTCCTGAGCGATCTGCTCCATGCCTTTCACGAACTGCTTGCGCTTCATGGTGTCCTTCTGCTCGATGCGGGCAAAGTGCTCGGGGGAGAAGGTGGGGATGCCGGCGAACTCGACCTTCTTCTTGCCGGTACACAGGGTGTCGCCGATGGAGAAGATGCCCGGGTCGAACAGGCCGATGATGTCGCCTGCGTAGGCTTCATCGACGATGGCGCGGTCCTGCGCCATCAGCTGGGTGCCGGTGGCCAGCTTGATGTTCTTGCCCTCCTGCACGTGGTAGGCTTCCATGCCGCGCTCGAACTTGCCCGAGCAGATGCGCATGAAGGCGATACGGTCGCGGTGGGCCTTGTTCATGTTGGCCTGAATTTTGAAGATGAAGGCAGAGAACTCATCGCGGCAGGGGTCAACGGCCTCGCCGGTCAGGCTGTCCACGCGGGCCAGCGGGGTGGGGGTGAGGCGGAGGAAGTTCTCGAGGAAGGGCTCGACGCCGAAGTTGGTCAGCGCAGAGCCGAAGAACACGGGGCTCAGCTCGCCGCGCAGCACGCGGTCGAGGTCAAATTCCTCGGCAGCACCGTCCAGAAGCTCAATTTCGTCCACCAGCTGCTGGTGCAGGTAGGGGGTCAGCAGTTCGTCCAGTGCAGCATCACCCAGCTCGGCCTCGGTCTCCTCGACCTTCTTGACGCCGTTGGCGCGGCCATCGCTGGAGAAAGCAAGCACTTTGCGGGTGTTGCGGTCGAACACGCCCTTGAACTCCTTGCCGCAGCCGATGGGCCAGTTCATGGGGTAGGTCTTGATGCCCAGAATTTCTTCGATGTTCTCCATCAGCTCGAAGGGGTCGCGGGCCTCGCGGTCCATCTTGTTGATGAAGGTGAAGATGGGGATATGGCGCAGGGTGCAGACCTTGAACAGCTTGATGGTCTGGGCCTCGACGCCCTTTGCGGCGTCGATGACCATGACAGCCGAGTCGGCTGCCATCAGGGTGCGGTAGGTGTCCTCCGAGAAGTCCTGATGGCCCGGGGTGTCCAGAATGTTCACGCACTTGCCTGCGTAGTTGAACTGCAGCACAGAGGAAGTGACGGAGATGCCGCGCTGCTTCTCGATGTCCATCCAGTCGGACACGGCGTGCTTTGCGCTCTGCTTGCCCTTGACAGAGCCTGCCTGATTGATGGCTCCGCCGTACAGCAGCAGCTTTTCGGTCAGCGTCGTTTTGCCGGCGTCGGGGTGGCTGATGATAGCAAACGTCCGGCGGCGCTCGATTTCTTCACGATTTGTCATAAAAGTTTCGTTCTCCTGAGATGCGGCCCCGCGAAGGGCCGGGTGGATGTATCAGCAAACAATAGGGTCTGTTTACATGGGAAACTCTCCTATAAAATTACATACAACGCTTATTTTAACAGAAAATCCACATGGATGCAAGAGTTTTTGCTATTTTTTCAGAACAAGGCAGGGCAGGGGCGCGGTGTCGGCCCAGTTGGCAAAATCGCACACCAGTACGGTATATTTTTCCAGCGGGAGAGCCCGCAGCCAGCCGAGGATGCTCTGCTTTTCGTCCGTGCCGATGACGCGCCCGCTGTAGAGGATGGCGCTGAGCACGCCGCCGGCGCGCAGCGCCGCGAGGGCGGCTTCCAGCGCAGGGATGCTGCTGTCTGCTGTGGAGAAGACGCTGTGGTCGGCCCCGGGCAGCCAGCCGAAGTTGAACATCACGATGTCCGCCGTGCCGGGCCGGACATACTGTAAGAGGTTCGCGTGGCTGTCGCAGATAAGCTCTGCCGTAAGGCCCTGCTTTTCGAGCCGGGCGCGGGTGGAAGTGATGGCCTCGGGCTGGATGTCGAAGCCCAGCACCCGGCCTTCCGGGCCGGCAAGGCGGCAGAGGAACGCCGTGTCGCCGCCGTTGCCGCAGGTGGCGTCGATGCAGAGCTTCGGGTGGGGGAGATGGGCGGCAAGATAGTCCTGCACAAAGCGCACCGCCGTCAAATCGGGGGTGCGGCGGCGGACGAGCCGCCCATCCTCAGGCGCAAAGCCGAATTTCTGCCAGAACAGCCCTTCGCCCTCGTCGGCGGGCAGAGGCGCGGTGAACACCGTCGCAGCCTCTCGGTCATAACCGCCGAACCGGCGCAATATCTCTTTTAACAGGTAGGAGCCGTAGCCTTTCCGCCGCCACTGGAACAGGACGGACAGGGCCGTGATGTCCGCGCCTTTTGGGGTGGGCGTGACGTCGCACCGGCCAATGATGTCGGCCTCTTTATAAAGGGCAAAGCCCGTTTGAGTGGCGCTGATTTTCATAGAAACTCCTTAGGACTTGGAAGCTGTTTCCATAACCATTGCACACCGTCTGAACGGCTTTTTTGACCGCATTCTGCGTTGCTTTCCCTTGCAATCCGTCAGGATTGCTGCGGAAAATCGCCTTGCCTGCGGGCAAAAAATCTCGTTTATCCGGCGCACTCTGGCTATGGAAACAACTTCTGATTTCACACATTCTTCACTGGGGAAACGATTGATTTTCACAATTAGCAGATAGAATAAAACCGTGCCAGAGAGGAGCGGAAAAGCTCTTCCCCCGACCATATCCCTTAGAAAGGAAGTAATCACGATGGATGAAAACAAATGGGAATATGACTATTCCTCTTCCAATAATCCTGCCGGTGATACCGGCTACCCCAATGTGGGGTCCAGCGGCATGAACACCGCAAACACTGCTTCTACCTTCAACGAGAGCACCCAGCCTTCCGGCGGCGCAACGCCGCCCCCCGCAGGCCCGCAGAACACAGCCTCTGCCGCGCCGAAGAAGCCTAAGAAGAATGCAGGCAAGGCTGTAAAGAGCATCGTCGCTCTGGTGCTGGCCGCAGCCATGGGCTTTATGGGCGGCTTTGTGGGCGCACGCTTCGGCGGCAATAACAAAGTCATCATCCAGCAGGTGGAGCGGTCTAGCAGCTCTTCGGCAGACTCTGAGAGCGCCGCCGAAGGCACGGCTGTTTCCAGCGGCATGACCACCGCACAGGTGGCCAAGACCGTCAGCCCCAGCGTCGTGGTCATCACCACCGAGCAGGTGGTCTACTCCCAGTGGTCCTGGTACGGCCAGAGCCAGGTGGAGAGCGGCGCCGGCAGCGGCGTCATCATCAGCTCGGATGGCTACATCCTCACCTGTGACCATGTCGTGAGCGGCGCGTCCAACATCACCGTCACCATCGGCGACAAGGACTACACCGCCACCGTCGTGGGCGAGGATTCCACCAGCGACATCGCCGTCATCAAGGTCGATGCCGACGGCCTGACCCCCGCCATCGTGGGCGACAGCGACAAGCTGGCCGTGGGCGACAACGTGCTGGCCGTGGGCAACCCGCTGGGTGAGCTGGGCGGCACCGTCACCAGCGGCATCGTCAGCGCCCTGAACCGCAGTGTCTCCATCCAGAGCTCCAGCTCTGTCAACACCATGTCCCTCATTCAGATGGATGCTTCTGTCAGCCCCGGCAACTCCGGCGGCGGCCTGTTCAACATGAACGGCGAGCTGATCGGCATCGTCAACGCAAAGTCTTCCAGCTCTGACGCTGAGGGTCTGGGCTTCGCCATCCCCATCAACGACGCATCAAGGTGGCGCAGGACCTGCTGGAGAACGGCTACGTCACGGGCCGTCCCTACATGGGCATCACCTATCTGGCTGTCAACGACGCACAGACGGCGGCACAGTTGGGCGTCAACGCCTACGGCATCTACGTCGTGGACGTCGTGTCCGGCGGCCCTGCCGATAAGGCGGGCCTCAAGGCCGGTGACCGCATCGTCAGCATCGACAACACCGAGGTAGCCCAGAAGACCGACCTTGGCACCCTGATGCAGGAGCACTCTGCCGGTGATACCCTGTCCATCACCGTCGCCCGCGACGGTCAGATGCAGACTGTCAGCCTGACGCTGGGCGAAAAGAACGCCTCCAACAGCGGAAATGCCACCAACGGCGCATCTCGTCAGGAGAAGTCTGCCGAGTCTGCACCTCAGCAGAACCCGCAGGGCTAAATCAGGATATTATTGGGTGGCTCGCCGCGTAAAGCGGCGGGCCGCTTTTTGTTATACCTGGCCGAAAATCGTTGCACTGTATGGCAGCAGTGTCACTTCGCCGCCGCAGACCCGGCTGAGGCCTTTCCAGAGCGCAGACGATACGCCGTCGCTCAGCAATTTCCACTGGCCGTCGGGCAGGCGGACCCGCTTTTCTTCTTCCGTGGGATTGTAAAAGACGCAGAGCGCCCGCCATGCCGCGCCGTCGCCGGGTGCGGCGGGCAAAGTCCAGCCCACGAGGGGCTGTTCCAGCGAGAAAAACTTGATGGCCGCCGGGCTGGCCGCGTCCGAGGCGCTCAGGCGGGGGAACTGCGCCCGCAGGCCCAGCAGGCCCCGGTAATAGTCCACAAGACCGTGGAACTGCGCGGCCCGCTTCCAGTCCAGACGGTTGAGGGAGGGCGAAGAGCGGTAGGTGTTGCCCTGACCTTTTTTGGTGCGGGCGAACTCCTCACCGGCCTGCATGAAGGGCATCCCCATGCAGGTGAGATAGATGCCCGCCGCCAGCCGGTTCTGGGCCAGCGCCGCCGAGTCGGCGGCAGTGTACTCGGGACGGGCGTACCGGACGAGCATCAGCTTGTCCCAGAGAGTGAAATTGTCGTGGGCAGAGACATAGCTGACGATTTGGGAGGGCGAATGGGCGGGCAGTTTGTCGCTGCGGCACCACGCGGCCACGGCCCCGCCGATGTCCCAGAAGCTGCCCGGTTTGCCCTCGACGTAACCCGGCCCTCGGGCGTCAAAACAGCCGCCCTTGATGACGTCGCGGGTGTTGTCGCAGAAGATGCCGATGCGCTTGGACAACATGGCGAGGTTCGCCTTGTTGGCCTCGTACCGGTGGAGCTGGCTCCCGCCACCCTGCCACGGCTCACCGTACATCAGGATGCTTCTGCCGCCCGGAAGAGCGTCCAGCGTGGCCCGCAGTTCGTTCATGGTGTCCACGTCATAGAGGCCCATGAGGTCGAAGCGGAAGCCGTCGATGTGATATTCCTGCGCCCAGTAGAGCACCGAGTCGATGAGGTATTTCCGGGCCATGGGCCGCTCACTGGCAAACTCGTTGCCGCAGCCGCTGCCGTTGGAGAAGCTGCCGTCCGGGTTCTGCCGGAAGAAATAATAAGGCACCGTGCTGTTCAGCGGGTTCTCGTTGCGGTACATATGATTGTACACCACATCCATGATGACGCCGATGCCCGCCGCGTGGAGAGAAGCTATCATCTCCTTGCACTCCCGCACCCGGACTTCGCCTTTCGTGGGGTCGGTGGAGTAGCTGCCCTCGGGGACGTTGTAGTTGGTGGGGTCGTAGCCCCAGTTGTACTGCCGGGTGAGGGGGCGGCTCTCGTCCACACTGCCGAAGTCGAAGATGGGCATCAGCTGCACATAGCCCACTCCCAGCCGCTTGAGATAGTCGAGGCAGGTGGGGAAGGTGCCGGCGGAAGAAAGGGTGGTCCCCTTTTGGGTAAAGGCCATGAATTTGCCCCGCCATGCATTCCGAACGCCGCAGGCCGGGTCTTGCGAGAAGTCACGGACGCTGACCTCCCACACCGTCCGGCGGGAGGCCGGGACGATGACCCGGTGGTCGTGGTTCCAGTCGGGCGGGTCGATGCGGGGCGCGTCTAAAATCATGCTCCGCAGGCCGTTGATGCCTGCCGTCCGGGCGTAGGGGTCGCCCGTCTCGTATGCTGTGCCGTCCACCTCGACGGTAAAGGTATAGTAATGTCCGTGCTGGTCGCCGGGCAGATAGACCGACCAGACGCCCTGCCCGTGCTGTTCTAGCGGCAGGTCCCCATGCAGGCCCCGCCGTCGCCCCGGCGGTAGAGATTGACTGATACCTTCTGCGCCGTGGGCGCCCAGAGCCGGAGCCGGGTGCCGGAGGGGTTATATTCCGGCCCCAGAGGGCCGCTGTAGTTTGTCTGCCGTGCAAAGGCGCTGCTCTCGAACAGCGTTTTCCACTCTGCGGGCGTTTTCATTTCGTTCCATTCCCTTCGCATATCAAATCAATATAAAATTAGTGTACCCGCCTGCCCGTGGATTTTCAAGACTTTTCTTGCAAAAGGGGGCAAAGTACACTATACTGGGAAAAAATGCAGGACGGAGGCAGGCAGATGGCATACACCGACGATTGGGAGAACTTGATGAACGGAGTGTTCGGCCCGGGAGGAAAACTGCGCTTTGATACGCAGAAAACGCCGCCGGAAAAGCCCGGTCTGCCCGATATGAACGCAGCCCTGCTCGAGCAGCAGAAAAAGCTGGACGAAATGCTGAAAAAACAGAACGCCGAGCTGCGCAGAGACACCACACAGGAGGCGCTGGCCCAGAGCCGGAAGATGCTTGAGGATATGGAGGCCGACGGCTGCTGGCCAAAGGAACCACCGAAGTCAAACAGGAGCATCTGGGCAGCTTCGAAGGGCTGGCCGCTGAGGTGAAAAAGACAGTGCTGGGGCAGGACGCTTCGTAGACGGCGTCGTGCGGGCCATGCGCCGGCCTTTCGTGCTGGGGACCGAGGCCCCCACGGCCCGGAACGTCATCCTGCTCTGCGGTGCGCCCGGCACGGGGCGGCATTTCACTCTGACGGAGACGGCCCGCTGCATGGCCGCCCGGGGTCTTTTGCAGAGCGATAAGCTGGCCATTATGGATCTGGCGCTTTACCCCAACTCGGGGGCTGAAAAGCTCTTTTTGCAGGATCTGTACGCCGCCCTCCATGCGCCGGGCGAGATCCTGGGCTTTGAGCACTACGAGAGCTGCTACCCGGGCTTTTTGAAGACGCTGGCAGACCTCGCCGTCAAGGGCAGTGCGCCCCTGTCCAGCCGGTATCTTGTCAACAAGGAGGGCATCCTCGTGGACGCCGGAACGCGCTTGCCCCCGGGGCTGTGAGCCGCATCACCCCCTGCGGCAAGTACCTCGTCTTCTTCTCCCAGAAGGGCCGGGAGGTGCTGGCTGACAAGTTCGGTGCGGCCTTCGTCTCGGCGCTGGGCGATGTCTGTGAGACCAGCGCCTTTGCGCGGGAAGCCCTCGCCGCGCTGGCAGCCCAGCAGCTCAACGCGCTGGCCGCAAAAGTGAAGACCCGCCTCGGCCTGACCCTGTCGGCGGGCGCGGATGTGCGGGACTATGTGGCGGCCAGTGCAGCCCGAAGCAGGGTGCGGCGGGGCTTTCGGCCTGCTGCGATAAGATATTCCGCGCTCTGAGCGAATACTGTCTGCAAACAGATGCCACGCTTACCGGAACGATTACACTGACTGCCCGGGAGGACGGCCTGGACTTTGCCCTCAACGACGCCGGGTCCCAGAAGCTCTTCGACCTGCTGCCCGCCGCCTATACCGGCGCAGTGGAAGAAATCAGGAAAGAGCTGAACGACCTCGTGGGCCTTGCACCAGTGAAGGAATACGTCTTCGGTCTTGCCGATAACATTCAGGTGCAGCAGCGCCGTGCGGCGGCGGGCCTCAAGACCGCCAGCCTCTCGATGCACATGATCTTCACCGGCAACCCCGGCACCGGCAAGACCACCATCGCCCGGCTCGTGGCAAAATACCTCAAGGCCATCGGCGCCCTCAAGGGCGGGCAGCTGGTGGAAGTGAGCCGGGGAGACCTCGTGGGCCGCTACACCGGCCACACCGCCCCCCTGACCAACAGCGTCATCCAGAGCGCGCTGGGCGGCGTCCTTTTCATCGACGAGGCCTACAGCCTCTACCGGGGCGAGCAGGACAGCTTCGGCCTTGAGGCCATCGACACGCTGGTGAAGGGGATGGAAGACCACCGCGACGAGCTGGTGGTCATCCTTGCGGGCTACACCAGGGAGATGGAGACGTTCCTGACTGCCAATAGCGGCCTTGCCAGCCGCTTCCCGAACAAGATAGAGTTCCCGGACTACACCGCCGATGAGCTGTTGGACATCACGAATGTGCTGGCGAGGGGCAAGGCTACAGGCTGGCCGAGAGCTGCACGGAACCGCTGCGAGGCTACTACGAGCGCCGCCAGGCAGAGGATGCCCGCACGGCGGGCAACGGACGTCTCGCCCGCAACACGCTGGAAAAGGCCATCTTCAACCAGAGCCGCCGCCTCGTGGCAGAGCCTGCGGCGGAGCTGGATGTCATCCTGCCCAGTGATCTAGAGCTCTGATGATGAAACAAACGCTGGCACGAACGTGCCAGCGTTTGTTTTTTACAGATTTTCCATCCGCAGCAGGTAGTAAAGCACCTCGATAAGGACGTTCGGCGAGAGCAGCGATGCCGCATGGCTGCCCTCGATGAGCCGCTGTTCGCGGTTGGAAGCCGTCATCACATAGTCGGCCAGCTGGGCCAGCGGGCCGTGGCTGTCACAGGTGATGACCAGCACCGGTACATCCCGCCCTTTGGCGACAGCGGACACCTCTTCCAGCCTGGCGCTCTGCCCGGAGGCCGAGAGCACGATGAGGATGTCTTTGGGGGTCAGCGTCTGAGCAAAGGCAAGGTTCTTCTCGTGGACTGCGCTGGAAACGCACCGCTTGCCAGGTGGCTGAACCGGATGGAGGCATCGAAGGCCACCGGCAGGCCGCCGCCCTCAGAGACCACCTCCATGACCTCGCAGCTGCGCAGCAGAGAGAGTATCTGCCGCAGCTGGCGGGTATCAATGGCCTGAATGGTGGCCCGCAGCTCCTCTTCGCGGTTTGCCAGAATGTTCAGAAGTGCCTGATGCAGCTCGTCCTGCCCTTCGTCCCGCATACGCTGGGCTTCCTGCTGCTCCATGGCGTCCCGTGCAGCGCAGCTGGAATTTGCGGTAGTTCTCGAACCCCAGTTTGTGGCACAGCCGGGTGATGGTGGCCTCGGACGAACAGCTCAGCCGGGCCAGTTCTGCTGACGTACACATCGACGCCCGCTTTACATCTGCAAGGATGCAGTCCGCAATGCGCCTCTCGGCGCTGTAAAGCTGGATGCCGGAACATAGCAGCGTTACTACGCTTCCGGGGGCTTCGCACATAAGTGATCCCTCCTCGCATTATGCGCAAGACACAATTTCTTCTTGAGTTCTACTTGAGATTGTAGCAGTTTGAACGAAGAAAATCAATTCAAATTCCCATAAATTTTCAGGGTTGACGAAAATTGACTTTTTCTGCCGATTTTTGTATCCTGCACGGTTTTGCCGCAGGAAGCGCAAAAATGCCCCTCCGCGGAGTGCGGAGAGGCATCGGGAACCAAATATTCAGCGCAGCTTAGTGCAGAAAGGCGTTTCAGCAGCCTTCCTTCTCAGCCAGCTTGCGGCCCATCAGCACGCCCATGACGGAGGCCATCATCAGGCCGCGGGTCCAGCCGGAAGAGTCGCCGAGGCAGTGCAGGCCCTTGATGTTGGTGTCGAGGTTCGAGTCCATCTTGACCTTGTTGGAGTAGAACTTCAGCTCAGGGCTGTACAGCAGGGTCTCGTTGGCGGCGAAGCCGGGGACGACCATGTCCAGCATCTTGATGAACTCGATGATGTTGGTCATGGCGCGGTAGGGCATGGCGGCGGTGATGTCGCCGGCCACGGCGTCCTTCAGGGTGGGCTTGACGTTGGACTGGGCCAGCTCCTTCGCCCAGGTGCGCTTGCCGTCGAGGATGTCGCCGTAGCGCTGCACCATGATGTGGCCTGCGCCCAGCATATTGGTCAGCTCGCCCACCTTCTGGGCGTAGGCGATGGGCTGGTTGAAGGGCTCGGTGAAGTTGTGGGAGACGAGGATGGCGAGGTTGGTGTTCTCGCTCTTTTTCTCCTTGAAGCTGTGGCCATTGACCACGGCCAGGTCGTTGTCATAGTTCTCCTGTGCCACGAAGCCGCCGGGGTTCTGGCAGAAGGTACGGACCTTGTTCTTCCAGGGCTTCGGGTAGCCGATGAGCTTGGACTCATACAGCACCTTGTTCACCTTTTCCATGACTTCGTTGCGGCACTCGACGCGGACACCGATGTCCACGGTGCCGGGCTTGTGGGCGATATGGTGCTCTGCACAAATTTTCTCAAGCCAGTCTGCGCCGCGGCGGCCGGTGCCGATGACCACGGTGTCGCCGTAGACGGCGCGGGGCTCTCCGTTGCCCTGACGCAGCAGCACGCCCTTGCACTCCTCGTTTTCGAGGATGATGTTCTCGCACTCGGTGGAGAAGAGCATCTCCACGCCGTTGTCAGCCAGATAGTTCTGGATGGCGAGATAGAGCTGCTGTGCCTTCTCGGTGCCGAGGTGGCGGATGGGGCAGTCCACCAGCTTCAGACCGGCGTGGATGGCGTTCTTGCGGATCTCCTTGATGTCCTCGCCGGTGTAGATGCCCTCCACATGGGGGTCAGCGCCGAACTCGAGGTAGATCTTGTCGGTGTAGTCGATGAGCTCCTGTGCAAACTCTTCGCCGATGAGGCTGGGCAGGTCGCCGCCGACCTCATAGGAGAGGCTCAGCTTGCCGTCGGAGAAGGCGCCTGCACCGGAGAAGCCGGTGGTGATGGCGCAGGTGGGGCGGCAGTTGACGCAGTGGCCGATCTCGGCCTTGGGGCAGTGGCGCTTTTCCACCGGCTTGCCTTTTTCCACCAGCAGGATGTGCTTCTTGCTGCCGCGGCGCAGCAGCTCCACAGCGGTGAAGATGCCGGCAGGGCCGGCACCAACGATGATGAGATCGTACTTTTCCATAACTCTTTTTATCCTTTATGTTGAATTGATAAAACCTCTCAGTCTCGCTAACGCTCGACAAGGCCGGGTTGCGGCACCCAGCATCCGCTGCGCATTGCGCGCGTCTTGCTGGCCGCTGCCCCAACAACGACTCCCTGTTTCCGCCACTGGCGGCGGTCGTCGTTGTTGCCCCTGCCGAGGGGAGCCTTTGGCAAAGAGGTCAGTCTTACGATGTTTTATGAGAAGCGCAGCGGAACGCCAGGGCCTCTCCTCGATAGAAGAGGTGGCATCGCGCAGCGATGACGGAGAGGTTATTCCTCCTCCTGCTCCACCTCGCGCTCTCATCCACATAGTCGAGCTCCACAGCGGTGGACTCCACATCTGCGTGGGAGACATCTGGGGCGATGACGCCGTCGCCGTTCAGATCTTGGCCGGTAATGGCTTCCAGCATGGACTGGGTCTCCGGATGCAGCTTCATAAAGCGCCGGATGGCCAGCATGGTGTACAGGGCGCTCAGCAGGTTCAGCGCACCTTCCAGGATGAGGATGAGGCCGATGGCCATCACCAGCGTCTCCATGGTGCCGAAGGGGTCCACCACCATCACGATGCCCAGCACGACGCTGAGCACGGCCAGCAGCAGAAAGACCTTCCAGCTCGAATACTCGCACCGGCGCAGTTCGAGAGCGTTCTGGATGCGGCCCAGACTGTCAAAGATGACGAACAGGCCGAACACGATGGGCAGCACCCGCACCACCACATCGCTGCGGATGATGAGGAATGCGCCCAGCGCCAGACAGACAAGCCCCGAGATGAGGGTGAGCTGCTCTGGAACACGCCGCGCTCTACGACAAAATACCGCACCAGCTGCACTGCCGCGCAGGCCAGCACCACGCCGCCCAGCGCGTAGCAGACCACGTTGAGGGCCGTGCCAGGCACCATCAGCAGGAAGATGCCCAGCGCCAGATAGAGCAGGCTCATGAGGATAAGGTTCCACTTCAGCTTTTTTGCCATAGAGTTCACGTTCCTTTCAGGTTATACGGCCGCGTCCTGCTTTTCGGAGAGCGGGACGATGACGGTACGGTTGATGCGGGCCATGAAAACGAGGCTCAGCGCAAGGCTGACCACCTCCGCGATGATGAAGCCCACCAGACCATGTTCACCTCGCCGGTGCGGCTCAGCAGCCATGCAGCGGGGATGAGCACCACCAGCTGACGGCAGATGGAGACGGTCAGGCTGAACACGCCGTTGCCCAGCGCCTGGAACACCGAGCTCAGCACGATGCCGGCACCCGCCAGCAGGAAGTGGGGGCAGATGATGCGCAGCGCCGGGACGCCGATGGCCAGCATGGCGTCGCTGGCGGCAAAGAGGCCCAGCAGCTTATCCGGCAGGAACTGGAAGATGCAGAAGCCCACCAGCATGATGCACTCGGCGTAGAAGACTGAGAGGCGGATGGTCTTTTTGACCCGCTCCGGCTTCCGTGCGCCGTAGTTGTAGCTGATGATGGGGACCATGCCGTTGTTCATACCGAAGATGGGCATGAACACGAAGCTCTGCAGCTTGAAGTAGACGCCGAAGACGGCGACAGCCGTGGCCGAGAAGGCCATCAGGATCTGGTTCATGAAGAAGGTCATCACGCTGCCCACGCACTGCATGGCGATGCTGGGCAGGCCGACGGTGTAGATGCGGCCGATGGCCTTTGCGCTGGGCCGGAAGCCCCGGAAGCTGATCTGGATGTCGGGGTTCTTATTGAGGTTGAAGTACAGCGTCATGCCCGCGCCGCAGAACTGGCCGATGACGGTGGCCGCGGCAGCGCCGGTGGTGCCGGACAGGGCCTCGCCGCAGTAGCCGAAGATGAAGATGGGGTCGAGAACGATGTTCACGACAGCGCCCACCAGCTGGCTTATCATGCTCAGATGGGTGCGGCCGGTGGCGGCCAGCAGCTTCTCGCCCATGGTCTGGGTAAAGAGGCCGAGGCTGAGCACGCAGCAGAGCTGCAGATACTGGATGCCCTGCCGGGCGATGTCCATGTCCGAAGTCTGTGCGTAGAAGTAGGGTTTCATACAGGTGAGGCCGATGACGAGGAAGACGGCGTAGCTGCACAGGGACAGGAAGATGCCGTTCTCGGCGGTCTTATTGGCCCGTTCCTGGTTCTTTTCGCCGAGGCTCTTGGACAGCAGGGCGTTGACGCCCACGCCGGTGCCGACGCCCACGGCGATCATGACGTTCTGCAAAGAGAACGCCAGCGAAACGGCGGTCAGGGCGCTCTCGCTGACGTGGGACACGAAAATCGAGTCCACCACGTTGTAGAGGGCCTGCACCAGCATGGACACCATCATCGGCACGCTGAGCTTGATGAGCAGAGGATTGATGTCCATGGTACCCATGATGTTTTCCCGCTCACCGGCGGGAGAGGATAAGGACTGCTTGTTTTCCACGATTTCTCCTTTTGATGTTGATGACTTGGGGGATGCAAAGTTCTTCTATGCCGCAAACGTGGGCAGAGCGCAAAAGCACCCCACCCACGCAGCATCATTATTTATTTTGCCCCTTCCGGGGCGGCGGGCATCAGCCTCCATGGCCTTCTCCTTGGCCTCTGCGGCGGCAAGGATCATCTGCACACAGGCGTCATGGCCCAGTGCAGCGTTGATGGCAAGGTCATAGTTGTGGGCGTCGCCCCAGCGGTTCTGGGTGTAGTAGTTGTAGTAGGCGGCACGGTTGCGGTCGGTCTTGTCGATCTCGTCCTTGATGCCCTTTTCGTCCTTGGCCTGCAGCATGTTGTTCTCCTTGCCGTAAGCCAGACGCCACTCCTTGGGGGCGTAGACGAAGACGCGCAGCACGTCTTTGCGGTCGCGCAGGACGTAGTCGCCGCAGCGGCCCACGATGACGCAGGGGCCTTCGTCGGCCAGCTGCTTGATGATGCGGCTCTGCAGGATGAAGACCTGATCGCCCAGCGGAAGGTCATTGCCCATCGTATACAGGCTGTACAGCAGGCTGTGGGTGTGCCGCTTTTCGCTGGCGGCCACGGCCTCCTCGGACAGTCCGGAATTCTTGGCGGCCATCGTGATCAGTTCCTTGTCGTAGAGCTTGATGCCCAGTGCGCGTGCCACGTCCTTGGCGATGTAGCGTCCGCCGGTGCAGTACTCGCGGCCCAAAGTGATGATCGTCTTTGCCATAATATGTTCCTCCCATGTTGATGATTTATCCCAAAAAGCTCTTGGCTGTGCTGCCTCTCAGGAGACAGAAGGCTCGGTGCTTTGGTTTGCTTCCGATAGCGGCAGCGTGGGCGGCGGAGGGGCTGGCAGACGGACCTCTGCAAACTGCATGGTGCCGGTCTGGTCCACGATGTAAACGCTGCACCGCCCGCCTGCGTCGGTCTGCTCGGGCGGGAAGCGGAAGCCGCCTGTCCGTGTCCGCTCCATCCGCCGGAAGGTGCGGTGGGCTGTGGTGGCGTGGGCTACTCCGTCGTGAGGGCTGCAGGCCGCCCAGCCGGAAAATTCTGCCGGGAGCAGCTGCCGCTGGCCCTTCTGAGCCAGATACCAGCAGTCATCCTCGGCGCTGTACACAAAGTCGCAGGAGACCCGCCGGGGGCGGTTGGCCTCGGTGTTCCGGGGCTTGGGGCGGAGGGCGATGGCCCGCCCGGTGAAGTAGCGGGCAAAATCCGTCACCGCCATCGTGCAGTTCACGGCCCCGTCGCTGTCGGCGGTGGGGTCGTTGAGCAGGACAAAATCGGCGAGGACCGCGTCGTCGTGGCCGAAGCCCGCAGACCCATCCAGACTCCGATGGGGTCCCGCTGGCCCCGGATGCGGCGCTCGATGCGCACGGCCACGGAACAGCCGTCGTGTATCTGCTCCCGCAGGTCCTGCAGGTCCATCCACGCCTGCCAGCAGGGAAAACCGCAGCAGCCCGCTGCCGCGGCGGCAAAAGCGCCGTTGCTGGTGCTGCCGGTGGTCTTGTCCTCCATGACGTAGGCCACCTCTTCGGGCAGGATGTCCTCGCCCCAGCGGTTCATCAGGGCCGCCATCACCAGCGGCAGGTCCATGTCCCGGCCAAAGCTGGGGTCATGGGCCGAGAGGCAGTATTCCGGTAAGTACAGGCGGCGGTTGATGGGGTGGCCGCTCTGCTTATCCCACGCAAGGGGGCGGACCGCCGCGCCAGCAGCCGGAGCGCCGGGGTGACTTTATCGTTGTTGGTCGAAAGATTGACCTGAAGCTGGACGCCGGTGCCGCCGCCGGGCAGCGCCACCGTCACGGTGTCGCCCATCAGGAAGATGAGGCCGTCGTCGCTGTGGGTGCTGATGCTGGCCCGGGGGTAATCCGGCGCCCACTTGCCAAAGCTCATCCAGCCCGTCCAGCTGCCGCCTGCGTAGACGCGGCAGCGCACCTCCACCATCGTGTTCTGGGGCGCGTGGGCGTTCCAGCTGACGTTCAGGTTGCAGAAGGCCGGCATGGCGAACTCGGGCGTCGTGTAGCTGCCGTATTGCAGGTACCGCCCGGCCACGCTGTCCAGCACGACGCTGCCGTTGTCCAGCGCTACATTATCGAGCTGTCCGCGGGAAAATGTCTCCGTGCCCTGCAGCACCAGATTGTTCCGCTGTTCCATTGCACGCATCCCCTTTCCGCGTCGGTGTGTCGTTTATTCCTCGTCGTCGCTGCGCTCCTCGGCCATCTCGCTTCATACTCGCGTCGTGGAGCTTGCGGATGTTCTCTTCGATGTGGAACACCCGGTCGAGGTCGCCGTAGACGATCTGGCTGGTGATCTCCACCTGGAACCAGAAGCCGAACACCAGCATGAGCAGCAGGCCCAGCGGCATACAGAGGATGACGAGGCCCCAGAACAGTACCGTCACGAGAGACGCAGCCAGTGCGTGGGGCAGGAAAGCGATCATGCAGTTGACGCTGTTCTTGAGCGTCTGGCCGAAAGGCTGGTCCAGCAGGACCACCTGGGGCCACATGTAGGAGAACAGCATGTGGAAGATGACGAGGTTGAGCACCGTGGCCACCCACATGCCTACGCCGACGTTGGTGCGTGGTAGAGCAGGTTGAAGCAGAAGTACACGAGGAAGATCTGCACCGTGACCACGATGCAGTAGAGCATGCCCGGCAGGATGCTGGCTTTGAAGTTCTGCTTGAAAGCCTTGCGGTAGGTGGTCCACCAGTAACCGGCCTCATCGCGCAGAGCGCGCAGGACAGTGTCGTACATGCCTGCCAGCACCGGACCGGCCAGGATGCCGCCCACGGCGGCACTGAGCACCATGACGGGCAGGCTGTTCATCAGGAAGCCGATGTACACCAGACAGATGACGGGCAGAAAGCCCAGACAGGTGAGCAGGTTTGCAAGGAACATCCCGCTCATATCCCGGCCCACCAGCTCGAAGAAACGGCCTACGCCGGTCTTGCGGGGGGCGTCCTTTTCGACGCCCGGCCCGGACTTGAAATCGTTTGCAGAAGGGAACAGACTCATGTTGTGTGAATATCCTCTCTCGCTGTCCCGAAAGACGGCTTACATTGCGCAGCACGGTTTTGGCAGGAAACGCCATTGTGCTGGCTTTCTGATTATAAATATACCCGGATTTTGTGGATTTTGCAAGCCGCAAAGCCCTCTAAATGTAAAAAAAGTATTTCCTCTCCCTTTTTGGGGCGGAGTGTGATACAATAGAAACGGCTTTTTGAGCCAGAAGGAGGTATCGCTCTGTGAGCATTTTCCGCACCATTGCGTTATTCGTTTATCTGTTCGGGTACATGATCGTCCATTACAGTGTGCTGTGCAAAGCCGAGCGTGCACTGGCCGCAGGCGACACCGAGACGGTGCGCCAGCTGGTAAAAAAGCACATCCCCCATTGGAGCAAAGGCATCCTGAACGTCACCGGCGTCCGGCTCAGCGTCGAGGGACTGGACAACATCCCGAAGGATGGCCCCTGCGTCTTTGTGGCGAACCACCGCAGTTATTATGACATCCCGCTGCTGCTGGCCGGCTCGATGAGCCCTACGGCATTCTCGCCAAGGAAGAGCTGGGAAAAATTCCTCTGCTCAACCGCTGGATGAAGCTGCTGGGCTGCGTTTTCGTCCAGCGCGACGATGTCCGCGCCTCGGTGCGCGCGTTGAACGACGCCACCGCCATCGTGGAGAGCGGCCGGAGCTTCATCATCTTCCCTGAAGGCACCCGCTACAAGGGCGAAGAGGGCGGCGCCGGTGAGTTCAAGGCCGGTGCCTTCCGCATCGCGGTCAAGACCGGCGCACCGGTGGTGCCGGTGGCCATCTCCGGCGCACGGGGCCTGTTCGAGGCCCACGGCAACCGTGCCACCCCCGGCACGGTATACGTCCGGGTGCTGCCGCCCATCCAGACGGCAGATATGAGCCGGGCCGAGCAGAAGCAGCTGCCTGACGCCGTCCGCCAGACCATTCTGGCAGAGTTATAACTTTTTTGGAGGACACTGCCTCATGGCAAGCTACCGTTACGAGCGCGACATCGACCCGAAGGACATTGCCCCTCGCAAGGAAAGACAGTACACCCGCAAGGAGCGCTGGGCCAACTGGTGGGACTATAACCTGAAATGGGTCATCATCATCGGCATCGCTGCGGCTTTTGTGGCCTACAACTTCATCGGACAGTATTTCTTTGTCACCAAGCCCGATTATAACGTGGCCGTGGTGGCTCCCTACTATCTGCCCGAGGACACCGTGAACGCTTTGCAGGATGCACTGGCTGCCTACGGCGAAGACCGCAACGGCGACGGCAAGGTGGTCGTGACCCTCAACGTCTACACTCTCGACTACTCCGACACTGAGACCCAGACCGAGAGCGCTGCCTATCTGACCATGGCTGGAACTACCAAGCTGGCCACCGACGTACAGGGCGGCCTCAGCTCTGTTTTCCTGCTCTGGGACCCGGCGGGCTTTGAAGAAAGCACCGGCTCGCTGCGGTATCTTGATGGCACTTTGCCCGCCGCCGACAGCGACGAGGACTGGTGGAACATGGTGTACAAGTGGGATGACTGCCCGGTCCTAGCTGGCCTCGACCTCGGTGATTACGGCCCCGACACCACCCAGAGCAGGAGTGGTTCCAGTCAGGAGTATATGTCCCAGTTCTATGTGGGAATGCGGGGTGCGTGGAACAGCGGCACTGCTGATAACCTCGCAGGAGGCGAAGAATTCTGGCAGAAGCTGACCGAAGGCGCTGCCTCCACGGCAACCCCGGAGGACTGAGCCATGCGGTACCGTGTTCTCTCCAAGGGGAAGGCAAAGCATCTCAGCATCCCTGAAAAGCCTGCCGAAAAAACTGCATCTCTGAAGGCTGCCGACCTCGACAACCCCTATGGCCGGGTGTTCGGCACCCCCCGCAGCAGGGAAGACCTGCGCAAATAAGCAAGAACGCCCTCTCCGGCAATGTCGGAGGGGGCGTTTTGGTTGCAATCTCTTCGCGTTGACGGCCCTGGATTTGAAATATTATCTACCCTCAAAGAGAGCCGGGCTTGTTGTTTCCTCATCCGGGTTATGGTATACTTACTAGGTATCATCGCTGTAAGAACTGAAACTTTACCCAAAGGATGTGGAAAGATGGACACACTGGAACAAGCCCGCGCCGAGATCGACGCGGTAGACGCGCAGCTAGCTGCTCTGTTTGAGCGGCGGATGGCCGCTGTGCTCAGCGTCGCCCAATACAAACAGGCCCACGGCCTGCCGATTTTTGACGCCGCACGGGAGGCGGTGGTGCTGGAAAAAGCTGCGGCCCGCATCCAGAACGCTGCCCTCCGGCCTTACTATAAGGACCATGTCCAGAACATGATGGATGTCGCCAAGCAGTACGAAGCTGAGGTGCTGGGCCGGAACCGCGCCGCCTATCAGGGCGTGGAAGGCGCTTTCGCCCACATCGCGCTGCGGGCGCTCTTCCCCCACGCGGAGGCCGTCAGCTGCCCGACGTGGGACGAGGTGTTCGATGCCGTCAGCCGGGGCGACACCGCCCACGGCGTTGTGCCGTTTGAGAACAGCCACGCAGCGACGTCTCCGCTGTCCTTGACTTGTGCTACAACCACCCCGAGCTGTGGGTGGTGGACTCTACGACCTGCCCATCTCCCAGAACCTGCTCGTCCTGCCCGGCACCCAGCTGGCCCAGCTCAAGCACGTTTACAGCCATCAGCAGGCCATCGCCCAGAGTGAGACGTTCTTAAAGCAGTTCCGTCTGCCCGCCACGCCATGCCCAACACGGCCATGGCCGCAAAGTTCGTGGCCGAGTCGGGCGACCCGGCCAAAGCCGCCATCGCCAGCGCCGAGACAGCCGCCCTCTACGGGCTGGAAGTCCTCGTCCCCAGCATCAACACCGACGGCGACAACACCACCCGCTTCATCGTCCTCAGCCGCGAAAAGCCCACCGCAGGCAACCGCTTCTCGCTGCTGTTCACACTGGACAACAAACCCGGCAAGCTGGCTGAGGTCATCCAGGTCATTGGCCGCTTCGGCTACGACATGGAGTCCATCAAGAGCCGTCCGCTGCCCCATGTCCCCTTTGATTATTATTTTTACGTCGAGCTGGTGGGCGACCCCTCCGCCGACAAGACCGCCGCGCTGCTGCGTGAGCTGGACCATACCTGCCGCACGGTGCGGCTGTTAGGAGTGTATACAAAATGAGTGGATTTATCGGCACCAAGCTCACCATGAATCTGGGTGAGCGCAGCTATGACATCATCCTGAAAAACGGCGCACTGGAAAATCTGTACCAGTTTGCCCGCCTCGACCGCCGGGTGGCGGTGGTGACGGACGCAGGCGTTCCCGCCGAGTACGCACAGCGTGTGGCCGACCAGTGCCGCGACGCAAAAATTATTACTGTCCCGCAGGGCGAGGCCAGCAAGAGCATGAAGATCCTCGAAAGCGTCCTGCGCCAGATGCTGGAGTTCAACATGGGCCGCGGCGACCTCGTCATCGCCGTCGGCGGCGGCGTCGTGGGCGATCTGGCGGGTTTTGCCGCTTCCATCTATATGCGCGGCATCGACTTCATCAACTGCCCCACCACCACCCTCTCGATGATCGATTCCTCCATCGGCGGCAAGACCGCTGTGGATCTGGGGGAGACGAAGAACATCGTCGGTTCCTTCTGGCAGCCCAAGCTGGTCATCGTAGACCCCAGCACCCTCGCCACCCTGCCCCGCCGCCAGTACATCAACGGTCTGGCCGAGTCGGTGAAGGCCAGTCTGCTGGCGACCCGGAACTGTTCGCCATTTTTGAAAAGGGCGACATCGATGAGCAGATCGGCGAGATCATCTACCGCAGCCTCCGTTTCAAAAAGAGCATCGTCGAGCAGGACGAGACGGAGCATGGAATGCGCAAGGCCCTCAATTTCGGCCACACCATCGGCCACGGCATCGAGCCGTCAAGGGCGTCAAGGGACGCCGCACCGTGGGCCTCTACCACGGCGAGTGCGTGGCTCTGGGGATGCTGCCGATGATCGAGTCCAAGGCACTGCAGAAGCGCGTCCGTGCGGTCTACCGCCGTCTGGGCCTGCCCCTGCGTACCGCCTACAACAAGGACAAGGTCTACGCCGAGATGCTCCACGACAAAAAGGCACAGGGCGGCCAGATCACCGTCATCAAGGTGCCGGGCCTGGGCTGCTGGCGCGCGGAGACCATCCCGGTGGAGGGTCTGCGCCCCCTGCTGGGCATGGAGGACTAAAGCCATGAAAAACACCTTTGGCAGCGCATTGGCGCTGACCATCTTCGGCGAGAGCACGGCAGGGCCATCGGCGGTGTGCTGGACGGCATGGCCGCTGGTGTGCCGGTGGATGAGGAATTCATTGCCGCCTGCATGGATAAGCGCCGCGCCCGGGGCGACGGGCTTTCGACGCCCCGTGTGGAGGCTGATAACGTACAGCTGCTCTCCGGCGTCGTGAACGGTCACACCACCGGCACGGCCATCGCGCTGATGATCGAGAACCAGAACACCCGCAGCGGCGACTACGCCAAGACGGCTGACCTTCTCCGTCCCGGCCACGCGGACTATACCGCCTACGCCAAATACCACGGCTTCAGGACGCCCGGGGCGGTGGCCACTTTTCGGGCCGCATCACTGCCGCGCTGGTGGCAGGCGGTGCCATCGTGCTGGGTGCGCTGAACCGCGCCGGCATCGACATCACCACCCACATCGCCCGCTGTGCCGGCATTTCCGATACGCCCTTTGCGCTGGACGATGCCGCCGCACTGGCCGCTCAGGTGAGCGTGCTGGAAAGCAGGGACGAGGGCTTCGCCCTGCTGGATGCTTCCGTCGAAGAGCCGATGAAAACGGCCATCCGTGCCGCCGGTTCGGAGGGCGACAGCGTGGGCGGCATCCTTGAAACAGCCATTCTCGGCCTGCCCGCCGGTGTGGGCGAGCCGTATTTTGACAGCGTGGAGAGCCTTATTTCCCACATGGCGTTTTCGGTGCCTGCTGTGAAGGGCATTGAGTTCGGCACCGGCTTCGCTTCGCCGACCTGAAAGGCTCTGAGGCCAACGATGCCTTCCGCATGAAGGGCGATTCGGTGGTCACGGCCACCAACCACAACGCGGGCATCAACGGCGGCATCACCAACGGAATGCCTGTCGTCTTCCGCACCGCTGTCAAGCCGACGCCCAGCATCTACAAAGAGCAGGAGACGGTGGATTACATTGCAAAGCAGGACGCGCCCCTCTCCATTCAGGGCCGTCATGACCCTGCATCGTGCCTCGCGCCGCCATCGTCCAGACCTGCGCCGCCGCGCTGGCTGTGGGCGATTTGATGACCGCCCGCTATGGCACCGCATGGATGGAGCGGCCCACCAGCTACCGCAGGGAGGGACTGTGATGGAATACGGACTCATCGGCTCGAAACTGGGCCATTCCTACTCGAAGATCATCCATGAAATGCTCTGCGGCTATCGCTACGACCTCTGCCCGCTTCCCACCGAAGAGGAAGCCCGGGCTTTCCTGACCAGGCGGCAGTTCAAGGCCATCAATGTCACCATCCCCTATAAGCGCTGGTGATGGAATACTGCACCTACATCGACCCCCGTGCCAAGGCCATCGGCGCGGTGAACACTGTGGTCAACAAGAACGGCCTGCTCTACGGCTACAACACCGATTATCTCGGCTTTGCCCACCTGTGCGACGCCCACGGCGTCGATTTTGCGGGCAAAACCGTCCTCATCCTCGGTACCGGCGGCACCCACAACACCACCAGCGCCGTCGCCCGCGACAAGGGCGCGGCCAGAGTGCTCACCGTCAGCCGGACGCCGGACGCCGCCAAGGGCCAGCTCTCCTATGAAGAGGCTGTGTTCAGCGGCGCACAAATCGTCATCAACACCACCCCCGCCGGAATGTACCCCAACGTGGGCGTGTGCAGTCTGGACGTGGCAAAAATGCCCGGGCTGGAAGCTGTACTGGACGTGGTGTACAACCCCGATAAGACGGAACTCATCCTCCGGGCCGAAGAGGCCGGGACCCGGTGGCTGTGGGCGGCCTCGAGATGCTGGTGGCGCAGGCCGTGTACGCCGCCGAATACTTCCTCAGCCGGAAGTTCGACGACGCAGCAGGGGAGATCGGCCGCATCACTGCCGCACTCCGCCGCGATATGCTCAACGTGGCCCTCATCGGAATGCCCTCCAGCGGAAAATCTACCGTGGGCCGTGCATTGGCCGAAAAGCTGGGCAAAAAGTTCATCGACCTCGACGAGGAGATCGTCAAGGCCGATGGCCGCAGCATCCCCGACATCTTCGCCGCCGAGGGCGAGGACGGCTTCCGTGCGAAGGAATCCGCCCAGACCGCCCGCTTTGCCAAAGAGGGCCGACAGCTGCTCTCCTGCGGCGGCGGCATCATCAAGCGGGGCGAGAATCTGCGGGCGCTGCATCAGAACGGCGTCGTGCTCTTCCTCGACCGGCCCCTGGATGCGCTGACGGTGGGCGGCGGACGTCCGCTCTCGTCCAGCACCGAGGCGCTGAAAAAGATGGAGGCGGAGCGCCGCCCCCTGTATCTCGCGGCGGCAGACGCCGTTATCCCGAACAGCGGCACGGTGGAAGACGCCGTGACCGCCGCAATGGAGGCACTGGATGAAATTTTTAGTCATTAACGGCCCCAACCTCAACATGATGCACTTCACCGAGCCGGGTGTGGCCGGTCAGCTGGATTATAACGGTCTGCTGGATTACCTCGAGCTGTGCTGCACCCAGATGGGCATGGAAGTGGAATTTTTCCAGTCCAACCACGAGGCGACCTCATCGACGAGATCCAGTCTGCCGCAGGCCGGGCCGATGGCATCATCCTGAACCCCGGCGCTACGCCCACTACAGCGTCGCCATCCTCGACGCGCTGCGCCTCTGCGGCGTGCCTGCCGTGGAAGTGCTGCTCAGCGAGCCCGACGAGCACGAGTCCTTCCGCAAGACGGACATCGTCTCGTTCGGCTGTCAGGGCCACTTCATCGGCGAGGGCATCAGCGGCTATCTCCACGCTGCCGCCTATCTGGCCCAGCTGCTGCGGCTGGACGGCAGTGCGCACACCCATTTAGTGATGTAAAAATCGACTCTCTTCTGCTGGAAAGCGGAGCAAAGAGGGCGTGGAAAAGAAGGATAGAAAGGAAAAATTTTATGATCATCTCCACCAAAAAGGGTACCCCGAAGGAAGAACTCGAGAAAATCGTTGACCGCTTCGAAAAGCAGGGCCTCGACGTCACCCTCATCACCGGCAAGGACTACAATGTCTTCGGCCTCGTGGGCGATACCACCAAGATCGACGAGCGCGACGTCCTAGCCAACCCCTGGATCGACAACGTGACCCGTGTTTCTGCCCCCTATAAGCGTGCCAACCGCCTGTTCCACCCGGCAGATTCCGTCATCGACTGCGGCGGCGTGAAGATCGGCGGCAAGGAGAAGATCGCTGTTATGGCCGGCCCCTGCAGCATCGAGAGCGAAGAGCAGGCCCTCCGCATCGCACAGGGCGTCAAGGCCGGCGGTGCGACCCTCTTCCGCGGCGGCGCTTACAAGCCCCGCACCTCTCCCTACTCCTTCCAGGGCCTCGAGACTGAGGGCATCCTTGACATGGTAAAGGCCCGCGAGGCCACCGGTATGCCCATCGTCTCCGAGCTGATGAGCGAGGAACGCATCCCCGAGTTCGAGGAATATGTGGACGTGGTGCAGATCGGCGCCCGCAATATGCAGAACTTCCAGCTGCTCAAGGCTGTGGGCAAGATGCACAAGCCCGTTCTGCTCAAGCGTGGCCTTTGCAACACCATCGAAGAGTGGATCATGAGCGCCGAGTACATCATGGCCGGCGGCAACGAGCAGGTCATCCTCTGTGAGCGCGGTATCCGCACCTTCGAGAAGTACACCCGCAACACCCTCGACCTCTCCGCTGTGCCTATCATCCACGAGAAGACCCATCTGCCCGTCATCGTGGACCCCAGCCACGCTACCGGCAAGGCAAACCTTGTGAGCCCATGATGATCGCCGCTGTCGCCGCCGGTGCCGACGGCCTTGAGGTGGAAGTCCACTACGACCCCCGCCACGCATGGAGCGACGGCGCACAGTGCCTGACCCCCGACGCCTTTGCGCAGGCTATGGCAAAGTGCCGTCAGGTCGCATGGGCTATTGGCCGGGATATGTGATATGAATGCTACGATAAAACGCGCCCCCGGCGGCATCGGCGGCACCATCACCGCGCCGCCCAGCAAGAGCATGGCGCACCGTGCGGTGCTCTGCTCGGCGCTGGCCGAGGGTGCTTCCCACATCGAAAACCTTGAATTCAGCAAGGATATTTCTGCCACCCTCTCCGCCGCCGGGCAGCTCTGCGCCAAAGTGCGCACCGGTGCGGATCGTGCCGTCGTGGAGGGTCTGGGGAGCTTTCTGCCCGTCAGCGCTCCGGTGGACTGCTGTGAGAGTGGAAGCACCCTGCGCTTTCTCATCCCCATTGCCAGCCTCACCGGGCAGAAAGTGACCTTTGTTGGCCGCGGACGGCTGATGGAACGCCCTCAGACAGTATACGAGAAGTTGTATCAGGAGCAGTCTCTCCGCTTTGAACAGTCTTCGGCGGGCCTGACCGTCGAAGGAACTCTGAAAAGCAGCGAATACGAGCTGGCGGGCGACGTGTCCAGCCAGTTCATCAGCGGATTGCTGTTTGCCTTGCCGCTGCTGGCAGGCGACAGCACCCTCCACCTTATCCCGCCGGTAGAGAGCCGCAGTTATATCGAGATGACCCGGGCAGCCCAGCGCCGTTTCGGCGTCGAGAGCCGCTGGCAGGACGAAAACACCCTCTTTATCCCGGGCGGGCAGAAATACCGGCCTTGCGATTACACCGTGGAGGGCGATTACAGCCAGGCGGCCTTCCCGGCGGTGCTGGGAGCGGTGCAGGGCGGCGTGACCCTCAAAGGATTATCCGCCGACACCCTGCAGGGCGATGCCGCGATCCTCGACATTCTGCGCCGCTGTGGTGCAAGCTTCCGCACCACCGATGCAGGCATCGTGTTCGAGAAAGCACCTCTCCACGGTGTGGACATTGACCTTGCCGACTGCCCCGACCTCGGCCCCGTGCTGATGGTCCTGGGCCTGCTTTGCGAAGGGACCACCACCATCCGCAACGCGGAACGTCTCCGTATCAAGGAGAGCGACCGCATTGCAGCCATGGAGCCGAACTGCGGGCCTGCGGCGGCGTCCTCGAGAGCGAGGGCGGCACCATCACCATCCACGGCTGTGCAGACAGGCTCCACGCCCCCGCCGCGCCGCTCCATGGCTACAACGACCACCGTGTGGTGATGAGCCTTGCGGTGCTGGCGCTGGCCGCCGGGCTGGAACTCTCCATCGACGACGCCGAGGCCGTGCAGAAGAGCTGGCCCCATTTCTTTGAAGCCATCAAGCCGTTAGGCGCGGAGGTAGAATATGCTGGATAAAACAAAGCGTTATCTTATCGTGGGCCTCGGACTGCTGGGCGGCAAATACGCCCTCGAGCTTTCCAAAGCCGGATTCCATGTGGACGGCATCAACCGCAGCGAGGGCCACTTACAGTACGCCCTCGACCACGGCTATATCGAGACCGGCAAGACCCACGATTTCGAGGACCTCGTCTCGCAGGCCGACCACATCATCTTCGGCCTCTACCCCACGGCCCTCATCGACTGGTTCAAGACCTACGGCCATCTCATCAAGCCCGGCTGCATCTTTACCGACGTCTCCGGCGTCAAGACCGGCCTTGTGGAGCCGGTGCAGGCCATGTGTCCGGAGGGTGTGGAATTCATCGCCAGCCACCCGATGGCAGGCCGTGAGACTTCCAGCGTCGAGCACGCCGCCGAGGTCAGCTTTGCTCCGGCCAACTTCATCCATCACCCCCACCGAGAAGAACACCCCCGAGGCCGTCCAGTGGGCAAAAGAGCTGGCCGAGTGCTGGCTTCCGCCACATCTGCACCCTGACGGTGCAGGAGCACGACAAGATGATCGGCTACGTCAGCCAGCTCTGCCACGCCATCGCCGTCAGCCTCATGTGTGCAAACGACAACTCTTCTCTCTGCGAGTACACGGGCGACTCTTTCCGCGATTTGACCCGCATTGCCCGCATCAACGAGAAGATGTGGGCGGAGCTGTTCCTCTGGAACAAGGAGAACCTCATCGCCGAGATCGACCAGTTCGATTCCGCTCTGGACCAGCTGCGGGACGCCCTCGTGGCCGATGACCGGGACAAGCTGGAAGAGATGTTCCGTCTGTCCACCCAGCGCCGCGCCGCATTCGACAAAAAGGACTCGTGACCGTAAAGGAGGCCGCCCATGCCCAAGCAGGAGGGACAAAAATCCAAACTGTTGGCGCTGCTGCATATCTTTGAGCAGCAGACCGACGAGGAGCATCTGCTGAATGTGCCTCAGCTGGTGGAGCTGCTGGCCCGGCAGGGCATCCTCTGCGAGCGAAAGAGCGTCTACAGCGACATCGACGCGCTGAACGCGCTGGGCTATGACATCCGGCTGCGCCGGGGCCGCAGCGGCGGCTATTGGATGGCGACGCGGCCTTTCGAGCTGGCGGAGCTGAAGCTTCTGGTGGACGCTGTCCAGTCCAGCCGGGTCATCTCGAAAGCGTCCAGTGATAAGCTCATCCATAAGCTGGAAGGGCTGGCCTCCCAGTATGAGGGCAGTCAGCTCCAGCGTCAGGTCTATGTCGATGGCCGCCCCAAGAGCGCCAACAAAGACCTGCCCTACAGCGTGGATGCCCTCTTTACGGCCATCAACACCGGCAGGATGGTGCGCTTTCGCTACAAAAAGGCGGGACGCCCCGCGCCTTACACCATCAGCCCCTGGCAGATGGCGTGGGAGAACGGCTGCTACTACCTCATCGCCTATCAGGACGAGAAGGAGCCGGTGGGCATCCGCCATTACCGGGTGGATAAAATGGCCGGCGTCACAGTGCTGGACGAGCCCCGCCGCGGCAAAGAACAGTTCGCGGATCTCGACCTGCCCGCCTACCTGAAAAAGCACTTCCAGATGTTCGGCGGGCCGGAGTATAGAGTCACCCTGCGGTGTACTTCCGACCTTGAATCAGCCATGCGGGAGCGCTTCGGCGCTTCGCCCATCTTCGTGCCGGAAGGGAAGGAACATTTTCATTTCGACGTCCCCGTCTGTGTCAGCGACCAGTTCTACGGCTGGGTCTGCGGCTTCGGCGGCAAGATAGAAGTCGTCTCGCCCGCCGAGGTGCGGGACGGCCTGCGGGCGCTGAACGAGCGGCTGGTAAAAATGCATCAATAAAAATAAAGAGGCTGTTGACTCAACAGCCTCTTTTGCTGTATAAATATTATTTGAAATTACTTTGCGTTGAACACATACTTGTCCATCCGGTGGAACGCCTCTTCAATGCGGGCGCGGGGCGAGGCCAGATTGATGCGCAGATGGCAGGGGCCGTGGAACATCACGCCGTCCTGCACGGCAGCACCGACGGCCCAGCAGGCTTTCTCCACGTCCTGAATGGTCTTGCCGTGGGCGGCGCACCAGTCGGTGCAGTCTACAAAGAGCATATAGGTGCCTTCGGGCTTTGTCACATGGACACCCTCGAAGTGCTTTGCGATGTAGTCGCAGGCGAAATCCACATTGCCGGTCAGCGTCTCACAGAGCTCGTCGGCCCACTCATAGCCCTCGGGGCGGTAGGCACCGATGAGGGCGTGCATCGAGAGGACGTTCATGGAGTTATAGTGGCAGAGGAGGATTCCTTCTTGATGCGGTCCCGCCACCACGGGTTATAAACGATATGATAGCTGCCGATGAGACCGGCAAGGTTGAAGGTCTTGGAGGGGGCGTAGAGGGCGGCAGTACGCATCCGGGCGTCCTCACTGATGGACTGGGTGGGGATGTGCTTGTGGCCGGAGAGGATGATGTCCGACCAGATTTCGTCGGATACGACGTAGACATTATACTTTTTGTACAACTCCATGGCCTTTTCCAGCTCCCACCGCTCCCAGACGCGGCCGCAGGGGTTGTGGGGGCTGCACAGGATGGCGGCGTGGATGTGCTCTTCGGCGAGGTGCTTTTCCATGTCGGCGTAATCCATCCGCCAGACGCCATTTTCGTCCTGCACCAGCGGGGAGTGGACGATGTCATAGCCGTTGTCGGTCAGGCAGCGGGTGAAGCCGATGTAGGTGGGGCTGTGGACCAGCACCTTGTCGCCCCGGGAGCAGACGCAGTTCAGTGCGCTGATGACGCCGCCCAGTACGCCGTTCTCGTAGCCGATGGCTCGGCAGTCAGACCCGTGACGTCGTTGCGGGTCTCCTGCCAGCGGATGATGGAGCCGTAGTATTCGGGCGTCGGGTCAAAATAGCCGAAAGCCGGGTGCTGGACCCGCTCGATGACGGCCTGTTGGATGGTGGGCAGGCAGACAAAGTTCATGTCCGCCACCACATGGGGATGGCATCGAAGCCGGGCTGCGGTGCGTCGGGCGCAAAGCCTTTGCCCAGCCCGTCCACGGCGATGGCGTCCCGGCCATGGCGGTCGGGCAGGGTGGTGAAATCGTACTTCATGGAAGTTCCTCCTGTGGATGCAAAAAAGGCTTTCCCCAAAGGGAAAGCCATAGGTGCAGAAAATCAGCCCTCGATGAGCTCGACGGTCTTCATCTTGACGGGGGTCTTGGGCTTGTCGTTCCAGTCGGTGGGGACGGATGCGATCTTGTCCACGACGTCCATGCCGGCGACGACCTTGCCGAAAGCGGCGTACTGGCCGTCCAGATGGGGTGCGTCCTTATGCATGATGAAGAACTGGCTGCCGGCGCTGTTGGGGTTCATGCTGCGGGCCATGCTGATGACGCCGCGGACGTGCTTGATGGGGTTGTTGACGCCGTTGGCGGCAAACTCGCCCTTGATGTTCCAGCCGGGGCCGCCGGTGCCGTTGCCCAGCGGGCAGCCGCCCTGGATCATGAAGTTGGGGATGACGCGGTGGAAGGTCAGGCCGTTGTAGAAGCCCTGACCGACCAGCTTCTTGAAATTCTCACAGGTGATGGGGGCAGCTTCCTCGTTCAGCTCGATGTCGATGATGCCGCCGTCTTCCATAGTAATGCGAACCATAGTTTTAACAATGCTCCTTTTATCATAGCCCGTTTCGGGGTGGGTGCGGCAGATGCTCTGCCGAAGCTCCCCTTTAGTATACCATACCTTTTGCAGAGCGCAACGGCGCAGATGCAACCTTTTTGTAAAGAATCACCGCATTTCTACCATATCCTGCCAGAAACGCTTGGGACAGTGGGTCATCCGGCCCTTTTCGTTGTGGCGGGCCTTGATCTCCAGCGTGTCGTAGAACTGCTTCCAGAGAGCCTGAAACTCCTGTTCCCGGGCGCTGGGCGGGGGCAGCTCCAGCGGCGCAGCAGCTCCAGAAGCTGGGCCTTGTGCTCCTGATAAAGCAATACCGCCTGATGGACCGCGTCGTATATCATGAAGTTCTCTTCCGGAAAGCGGGAGCAGAAATGCCCCCGCAGCAGAGGCAGGATATAGTTTTTGGGGTGGATGACCGCACCCAGCATCCCGTTGTGCTCCTCGAAGCGGACGAAGCCCTGAAACTTGTCCACCTCCCAGTCGAGACTCTTTTTCATCTCGTAGAGCGGGGCCACATCCGGGTGGCCATCCGCTTGACCGTGCCGGGACCGAGGGCGAAGGCCAGATGCAGGAAGCGGATGAGAAGCAATTCCTTATCTTCCTGCCCGGAGAGGAAATCCCGGCTGACGAGATATTCCGTCTCCCGGCCCAGTTTCCGGCCAAGGGCCGAAAAGACCCGCTGCGCTCTGGCAGAGTCCGTCTCGATGTCCCGGACGGGGTAAAGGGTGGCCGTCTCCCGCTGGGGCGTCCAGACGGCGAAGGGAATCTCATGCTGGGCGAAACTCTCGAATACACAGCACAGGAAGCCCTCAAAGCTGCCATCGTAGAGGTAGACCACATCGCGTCGTGGAGCTTCCGGGGCGGCATCACAGTGCTCTCGCCAGACATTGCACCGCCTCCTCCCGCACCATCCGCTGGGCCGCCCGGGGCGGCACGCCCTGCTCCACCAGCCGGTCAACGGCGGGCGGTGCGAACATACTCAGCTGCTCGGCCCCGGCGGCTGAAGACGTTGGGGTCGATGA
>ENA-OQCN01000120-OQCN01000120.1-human-gut-metagenome-genome-assembly--contig:-NODE-120-length-37643-cov-2.950048_pt1 | contig 37643 bp, 40 predicted proteins | sample MGYA00242497_ERZ504576 | MGnify/ENA primary metagenome ERZ504576 (study PRJEB26092, sample SAMD00036296) | human gut metagenome | host: Homo sapiens | study: EMG produced TPA metagenomics assembly of...
CTTATTCGCCTGTTTATTCGTTACTCTGGGAGGCGTCCTTCGTACATAATACTCAGTTCACCATACACCTGTGCCCAGTTGCGGATCGTACTGGTCCATTTCTTCGTAGCTTCAAATGTGGCAAGATGCAGTGCCTTTAATGAAAAGTCTAATCCCCCAGCTATGCTGGGGAGAATAGAGTAGTCGGAAGTGGTGAGGATAACAAAATAAAGCCTCCTGTGATAGAATGAGAATGGTGTCGCAAGCCAAACTCAAAATCAAAGGAGGCGGTCCAAATGGACAATAAAAGTTTATCACATACTCGTTGGAAATGCCAGTATCACATTGTGTTTATTCCTAAATACCGAAAGAAGGTATTGTATGGGAGAATACGCAGAGATGTCCGAGAGATAATAGCAACTTTATGCCAGTATAAAAATGTAGAGATAATTGCAGGAGCGGTATGTATAGATCATGTACATTTAAGCGTAGCAATTCCACCAAAACTCAGAGTATCAGATTTTATGGGGTATCTGAAAGGAAAAAGCACATTAATGATTTATGACAGGCATCCTGAGCTGCAAAGTAAATGGGATAAAGCGTTTTGGGCTAGAGGATATTATGTTGAAACGATTGGCAATATAACAGATGAAGCAGTTCAAAAGTATATAAAAGAGCAAGCAGAAGAATCGAGACGAGAAGATTCGAGTAGTACCGCTTTATAGCGGGCCAGCAAAAGTGCTTGCGATACCGCCCTTTGGGGCGAGCAGTAACAATAGCCCTTTGGAGGGCTAATAATAAACCACCAGTTGAACTGGTGGTTGCTAACTTAGAGAAGAATGAATGATATGATAAAAAAATGAAAAAACAAGAGGGAAAAAGATTGAAAATCAAAGGAATTTCGACCATTCTGCTAAGTATGAGTATGCTGCTTATGTTCGGCGCATGCGGAAATGGAACTGATGCAGGAACAAATAATGGGAGTATTGCGAATGAAAATTCAGAACTAGAAACTAATTTAGATAAAAATTCCGGGAGAAAAAATGAAGAACAGTTGGAAGAAGAAAAACGAATTACACCGAATGTAGAAATTACACCAACTGTAATGGAAGAGCAACAAGAAAATATTTCCGAAAGTGAACAGGAAACGCATGAAACAGTTATCATGTATACGGTAAAACAAGCAGAGCTTAGAAGGGAACCCAGGAGAGAAGCTGAAGTTATAGAAATTCTGGATATCGGTGAATCGGTTGAAGTTATGGAAAATAGAGGAGAGTGGTCGCAAGTTTTATATAACGGAGAAACGGGGTATATTCGGAGCGAATATCTTAGCACAGAGAAAAAAATAGAAAATGAACACTTAATAGTAATTGATGCTGGGCATCAGGCGCATGGAAACAGTGAACAGGAGCCGATAGGTCCGGGGGCAGCAGAGACAAAAGCCAAGGTTGCGTCTGGAACATCAGGCACAACTAGTGAGGTTCCAGAATATGAATTAACATTAAATGTATCATTAAAATTGGAAGAAGAGTTAAAAAAGCGCGGATATCGGGTTATCATGACTCGTACAACAAATGATGTCGATATTAGTAATAGCGAAAGAGCGCAGATTGCAAATAATGCAAATGCAGATGCATTCATAAGGATACATGCGAATGGATCTACAGATGCTTCTGTAAATGGTGCAATGACTATGTGTCAGACGAGCGCTAATCCATATAATGGAGAAATGGCGGAGGTAAGTAAAAAATTATCAGAAAATATTTTAGATTCCCTTTGCGCTGCGACAGGGTGTCAAAAACAATATGTATGGGAAACCGACACAATGAGCGGCATTAATTGGTGTACAGTTCCCGCCACTATTGTAGAAATGGGTTATATGACGAATCCGACAGAAGATCTGGCGATGGAAACTGACGAATACCAGGAGAAAATGGTACAGGGTATTGCAAATGGAGTAGATGAATTTTTTAAAGAATAAATTTACAATATGAGGGAGGAAAAAAATGCGTTGCTCAAGATGTGGAAAAGAAATACCGAATGACAGTGTGTTTTGTCCGGAATGTGGAGCAGAACAAACAACTGAAGAAAAAACAGAAGAAAATGAAAAGAAAATACGGTGCCCTAAATGTGGAAGTGAGATTCCGGAAGACAGTGTGTTTTGTCCGGAATGTGGAAACAGTGTAAGGGAAAACGTACTACAGAAGAAAATACATCCACAGAAAATAATACAACAGGCGGTAGAACAAGTTTCTACAATATCGAAGAAGAAAGTAGAACTGAAAAAAAGAGATAAAATTATAGGTGCAGCAGCGGGCATTATACTGTTACTCTGTGTTGTGATTTCTGGAATAATGGTAACAAGAAAGCCAACAATTAATTTAAATAATTATATGACTGTTTCCATTGAGGGATATGATACAGTCGGACAGGCTTCCGCAGTATTTGATAGTGAAAAATTTCAAAAAAAATATGAGAAAAAATTACGAAAAGTAATTAGCAAAAAGCATATAGAAAGCACTTATAGTTCTGCAACAGAACAATTCTGGTCAACATGTGTCAGTGGAACCTTAAGTAAGGACAGCGGAATCAGCAATGGAGATGTTATTACGTATACATGGAGCTGCAATAAAGAAAGGGCAAGCTCCATGTATGGATTTAAATTGAAATATCAGGATATTGAGGTAAAAGCAAAAAATCTGGAAGAAGCTCAGACATTTGATCCATTTGATGGAATAGAAGTGAAATTTGATGGTATTGCACCGAATGGATATGCAAGTATTGAAGGAAAAGCAGCACAAAGTGCAGCGCAGGAGTTCAACTATATATTAGACAACACGGATGGCTTATCAAATGGAGATAAAGTGACGGTGACAGCGTATTTAGATGCCGATGATCCAACAGCATATTGTATTCAAAATTATGGAATGGTGCCATCAGAACTAACAAAAATATATACTGTCAGTGGTCTGAAAAGTTATGTGAAATCTATTTCAGAAATATCAGACAGCAGTCTGAAAGAAATGCAGTCACAGGCAGAAGATGTTTATCATTCAGACATGGCAAGAAGTTGGTCGGAAGATGAAACTTTAGTGAGCCTTTCTTATCTTGGAAATTATCTGCTTACAAGCAAGAAGAGTAATGAGGATTATTGGGGAAGTAACAATATTCTTTATCTTGTTTATAAGGCTCAGATAAAAGACACGTATTCAGAGGATGGTAAAAACTATGATAAGGTCAGCGATATCTATTGGTATGTCAGCTATTATGATCTGGTGGTAGATGAGACAGGTGTTACAAGTGTTGATGTAACGAATTATGATACACCAGGGCACAGTGTAGAGGTTGAACTTTCCAGAAATGGAAGTTATGCTGATGCCTGGTGGTATTATGACGGGTATGAAACATTAGATGCGCTGTATAAATCTGCTGTGACTGCTAAGCTGGAATCGTATAACCACGAAGATAATGTAGATGAAAAACTTGCAAATACGACAGAAAGTACAAATACAGAACAGGAAAGCAAGAATAAGAGTGCACAAGAGTCAGAAGATGGCATGATTTTTCCAGACAGTTCTGAAACAGAAATAAATTCTGAGGACATTAAGAAATTGTCTGACCAGGATCTGAGATATGCGGTTAATGAAATTTACGCAAGACACGGATATATTTTTAAAGATGAAAGTTTGAGAACCTATTATGAGCAATATGACTGGTATAAAGAAACGGTAAAGCCAGAAGATTTTTCTTCCAGCGTGTTCAATGATATAGAAATGAGAAATGTTGAAAATCTGCAGGCAGAGCGGGATGCCAGAGGAAATTGATGTAGAACGGATTAGATTCGGGGTTGTGTTTTTGAGACTAATGCTCCTGCATGTGATTGTGCAGGAGCATTTTTACATAGGGAAGATTCTGTGGCATAGGGGGAAAATATGGAAAAGATATGTGACAGCTATTCAACAGGAGCCTTATACGATTTTGTGTCCAGAAGTGAAAATCTTGAGGAATACAGAAATATTTTAGAAAGCCTTGCCGACCAGAAACAAAATTGGACGTACATTATAAATGACATAATGAAAGAAAGAGGACTATCAGCAAGCAAAATGGCTGAATTGTGCGGGGTAAGCAGGCAGTCTGTTCAAAAATGGCTGAAAGGTTCCGTACCAAAGAGCAGAGAAACCTATATTAAAATAGGATTTGCAGCTCATTACAATTTGAAACAGATGAATTATTTTTTACAGCGCTATGGTTGCGTAAATAAATTATATCCGAAATACCTGGAAGATTCGGTCTGTATTTTTGTATTGTCATCGGATTGTATCGAACATAGTTATCAGGCCTGTGAGAAAGTAATTAATATGATAAAAAATGAAATTTTTGACGATGTTCCAAGGTCAGAGGGAAAAGAATATACAACTTCAGCACTTGAACTGGATATAACGAATCTGAGATCCTTGCAGGAAATGGTCTCTTTTGTGAAAGAACACGCACAAATGTATAAACAAAAATATTATAGATTATATCGTTATATTGAAGATTGTATACAAAAAAATCTTCTGCCAGATGAAGAGGATAATGTTTCTCTTCTGGCAAGTTCTCAGCAATGGAGCTCATCTCTTCGACAGTGCGTTTCCGAAATATCACAGAAAAAGTGGTATCCGCAGAGAAATAAAATTATATCATTGGGAATTCATTTAAACCTGGATGTGGATCAGATTAACGAAATGCTGGAGTTGGCGCAAATGGAAAAATTGTGTGCCAAAACGCCATTTGAAAATGCCATTATTTATGCGCTGGAGAATGCTAAACTTGAAGATCAAATACATTGCGATGGAACGAATGATTTATGTTTGTATGTGAGAAAAATTCTATTATCGCTTGAATTTGAAGGAGTTGAATTTTTTCTAAATGAATTGCCGGAAGAGGAATAAAGTAGTTTCAAGTGTAAGACGGTGAAAGAGATGTTTTTGGATGGTAACTTGAAATGAAAAGCGGTCTATTTGAAGGAATATAATGATTGTATAACAAACAGGAAAGAAACATAACAAATAAACATTACTGGCAAGGCTTGAGTTGCCAGTACAGTAATAAATTACAGGGGGAAAAAAGATGGCATCAGAGTTTATTCAAATCAAATGCCCAGGATGTGGTGCGGCAGTATCAACGAAGGATACGGAATGCGAATATTGCGGAAAACCGGTCATGATAAAAAATTTTAACAGCATTGCGTCTATGTCGATGCCGGAACTCAATAAATATGTGGGTTCCTATAAAAGAGAAATTGACAGAAATGGTGATAACAGTGCTATCAATAAATCAATAGCCATGTGTTATCTGAAACTTAAACAGTATAAACAGGCGGAGGATTATTTCCAAAAAGCGATGCTGGATGATTTTGATGATTCTGAAAATTATTTTTATGCGGCGGTTTGTTTATTAGAAGGGAAAAGCCTTTTTATCGAATAAGTCCACGATCACTCAGATTGAAACGTTTATCAATGATGCGATTTCGATTGAAAGTAAAGGTGTTTATTATTATTTTATGGCATATATTAAGTTCGATTATTATAAAAGAAAAAGTTTCGAACAAACCAGATACATAGAATGTTTGAATCAGGCAATAAGAAATAATCTGAGCAGAATGGATGCGGAGCAGATGTTCAAAATTATTGGGGTTACAATGCCACACGAACTCGCATTTTAACAATGGATGATTGGTAAAGAATATTACGATAAAGAGGAAAAGAAGATGGCACTATTTAAGAGAAATCCAAACGAGGCAGATTATTATGGAGGAAAGAAACATTTTATTGATGTTATAAAAAACAATGGTGATAACACGTACCTGTTTTGGCGGCAGCCAGAAGAAGACTTCAATACCCATTCCAAACTGATCGTCATGCCTGGGGAGACAGCAATTTTTGTGGAAGGAGGAAATATTGTTCAACAGTTTTCAGAAGGAACGTATGAGTTAACTACCAATAATTATCCATTTATCAGCAGATTAAAAAATGCGCTGTCTGGTGGGATCAGTACTTTTCATTGTGTAATATATTTTTTTAAAAATGCAGATAGCATGGAACTCAAATGGGGAACAGATGATCCAATTCAGGTAAGGGATAAGGTATATGGGATAAGGACTTCGGTTCAGGCAAGGGGGTCTTATAAAGTAAGAATTGAAAATCCTGCATTATTTCTGGAAAAATTAATTGGAAACAATGTAAGGGGATTGAATCAGAATGAGTTAAATAAATATTTCAAAAATGAGATGTTGATGCAGATTAAATCCTGTGTGAGCAAGTTCTTACTTTTGTATGAAAATGAATTCATTGGAATTGGTGCATATGCTGGTCGAAATTTCAGAAGCAATTCAACCACAAATTAACGAAACAGTTTCAAAATATGGATTACGTTGTGTGAATTTTGCTATATCGTATATGGAGCCGGATCAAACAAAATACGATGCCATTGATGAGGCTCAAATTGAAAGAATAAAAAGAGAAAAACAGGGAATTGGAAGAAAATGCTTTCATGAACCAGTTGGGTAACAATTGGGACAAGATGAAGAGGGCATCTATTATAGAAACATTGGCTCAAAATGAGGGAGCAGGCAACATTACAGCTATGGGAGCAGGTCTTGGTATGGCTATGGGAGTTGGCAGTACAATTGGAAATATGGCGAATCAGGTTTTTCAAAATGCTCCGGAGATGCAGAACATGCAGTCATATGAGGATCCGATTGTTGTTCTTGAAAAGTTGAAAAATTGCTTGCAGCTGGTCTTATCACGGAAGAAGACTACGATACTAAGAAAAAAGAAGTTTTGAGTAGAATGTAAGGGGAGGGAACATGAAATGGAAACAATGCCATATCTTGCAATTCGGAGTGCAGCAAGTCTTATTGTTTTAGAAAGAGGCTTTGTAAGAAATTATCCATTGGATGCGAAAAACCTCTGGAGAATAGGAAGAAAAAATCCGGAGACAGAAAATGATATTGAACTGGAGTCGAAAATAGTCAGTAGAAAGCATGGGTATATTCAGAATATCGATGGAGAATGGTACTATGTGGAAAGCGGAAGCCTGAATGGAACCTATTATAATGGAAAGAAAATTGCAATGAACGAAAATTCAGAATATGAAGCAGTGAAACTTTCCAATGGGGATATTCTTCGTGTTGATTCCGATAATCTGGAGAATCCGGAAGAAAGAGGCGTGCTTTTGATATTTACAACAGAAGGAATTGGAAATCAGTGGAAGACAATTACTCTGCGTAAGGCAGAAACTGTTTTTGGAAGAAATGCGGAGTGTGATGTCACAATTCCCCTTTCTTATATCTCGGCACGTCATATGGTTGTGAGAAAAAAGAAGCAGAGTATTTTTTGATGGACTGCGATTCCATGGCTGGAACCTGGTCAATGGACAAGAAGTTCATGGAGAAGTTCCGCTGAAAGAAAAAGATACGATTTCCATTTGTGACTGTACTATGATTCTGACAGAAAATAAAATTATTTATAACATACCTGTTATCAGAAAAAATAAGAGCAAATATGTCAGAATGTCTCAGAATAGTATGGAAGAAAATAACTTGCAGGATAGACCAGTTGTTTTAGCAGCAGATATCAAGAGCAAAAAAGTGAAAAACAACCAAGGGTTTGGGAAAAAAGAACTGATTCGAGATATAAAAGTAGAAATTCGGGAAGGAACGCTTGTTGCACTGATTGGAGGAACTGGCGCTGGAAAATCTACAGTAATGAATTGCCTGAATGGATATGAGACAAATGGGATTGAGGGAAATATCAAGTATAAAGGCGTGGATTTAATAAAAGACTTTAATCGTATGAAGTATCTGATCGGCAACGTTCAACAAGGGGATGCTTTTCATGAAGAATTAACAGTCGAGCAGGAACTTACAAATGCGGCGGGGATGAAATTACCGAGAGATACTTCAAAAAAAGAAATTGCAGACCGCGTTAACATGACATTAAAGCAACTGGGAATAGAAAATGTCCGAAAGAATCAAATTGCAAAGTGTAGTGGGGGCGAAAGAAGAAGAGTTAATATCGGAATAGAACTTGTGGCAGACCGACAGCTTTTGTGTTTAGATGAACCAGATGCAGGACTGGATCCGGGAAACAAGAAAAAATTATACGAAACATTAAGAAATTTGGCACATAACGAAGAGAAAAGCATTCTGACAATTATTCATGATGTCTCGGAAATAGATCTTTTTGATCAAATGCTTGTGCTGAATAAAGTAGATAATGTAGGAAGATTAGCTTTTATGGGAACGCCACAGGAAGCCAGAAAGTATTTTGAAACGGATGAAATCAAGGATGTCTACGATATTATGGAAAAAAATCCGGGAAAATACATTTTTAAGGGGGATGGGACAAATGAATGATAATTTAGAAAAAAAGCCAAAGAGAATCGGCGCATTTAAAGAATTTAAAATTTTCATGACGGAATATGTGCAGGTCATTATGGGAAAAAAGAAAGATTTGTTGATATCCCTTATGTTTCCTGTTCTGGCAGCAGCAATTGTAATCTGGATTGCCGGAGAAAATATGTTTGTTCATTATGATGGAACAAAGTCAGGAAGTTTTGTTATTGTAAGTGCTGCAATCTGGGGAGGTTTATTCAATTCGATTCAGACTATTGTAAAAGATAGAAAAAATATTAAAAGAAACTATATTGCAGGAGCCAGAATAAGATGTTATACAGCTTCGCGGGCTTTTGTGCAGTTTGTATTATGTATTATTCAAAGTGCGATTTTAACATTAAGCTATGTGGGTGTAGCGATAGTATATGGGAATGAGTTGCCGGAAACAGGAATTCTGACCAATTATCCCATGGTGGAATTCTATATTAGCATTTTTTTGTTAATGTATGCCGCGGATGCAATGGGAATTATGATCTCCTGCCTTGTGAAAAAAGAAGAGGCAGCGAACGTGCTGGCTCCATATATTTTGATCGTGCAATTGATCTTTTCAGGAATTCTTTTCGCAATGGAAGGAATGGCAGATTACATTTCCTACGTCATGATAAGTCGTTGGGGAATGGAGCACTTGGAAGTATTGCCAATTTAAATGATCTTCCGTTAAAAATTCAAATGACCGTACCAACCGTGCCGCATGAGTTTGAAAGCAGGTTTGATTCTACGCCGGAACATCTGCTTACCGTATGGGCGGTATTGTTTGGATTCATTGTAGTATTTTTACTGGTTGGAAATATTTTGCTTCACCGAGTTTCCAAGGATACGAAAGGTTAAAGAAATTTTCGGGGTGAAATGTGGAAGAAAACAAAAAAATAATTGGTTACGTAATCAGTAATAAAGGGAAAGTAAGAGAAAATAATGAAGACAACTATCTGCTTGGAACTGTATCAATGCGGAAAGCCAGGATGAAAATGAAGCTCACTTGTATCAGTCAGCGGGGCATTGGATTTGCGTTGGCGTTTTTGATGGAATGGGAGGTGAAGCAGATGGAGAAGTGGCTTCGAGTGTTGCGGCACAGACCTTTCAGGAAAATACAATGAATTTGCAGATACTGGACAAAGATAAAATTACTGTGTTGATCGAGAAAACCTTTTTGAAAGCAAATAAAGCTGTCATTGAGAAAAGAAAGAATGGCATAAGCGGGACAACAGGAACTGTAATTGCAACAGATGGAAATCAGTTTCGGATTTTTCATCGTGGAGATAGCAGAGTCTACATTGAGCGAAATAAGAATTTGTATGTTGTATCAAAAGATCATACTCTTGCACAACTTAAAATGGATATTGGTATTTACCGGACAAGTGAGGAAGTGCTAGAGAGAGAAAATCATCAGCTCACACAATTCATAGGAATGGATACAGGCGGAGATTCCCTTCCATATGAGAGTTCATGGATTAAATGGGAAGATAATGACAGAATTCTTATATGCAGCGATGGGTTGTATGATATGTGTGCCCCTGATACAATTTTGAAATGCCTTGCACAGTGCAGTAGCGTAGAGAAAACAGCAAAATTATTGCTTCAACATGCACTGGAGCGTGGAGGAAGAGATAACGTAACGATTGCTGTTCTTCAACGAGTATAAAAATAGATGTTTAAGGAGTAATGGAATGGAGAAGAAGAGCCAGATATCAGCGTATGAAAAAGAATTTCCTGGATGGAAAATAGGTAAATTTCTAGGAAGAGGATCTGGTGGAAACACTGTTGTATATGAGATTTATAGAGAAAACTATGATTTGTCCGAACATGATGCTTTAAAAGTTGCAAAAATTATGGATGATGAAATTGGCATGAGAAAAATGACGGACGAATATAGAGAGAAGTATAAATCCCAAAGAGACGAGAAAAAAGAAAAAGCAATGAATGAAGTCCGATTAATGAATATGATGCAGAATTGCAGCAATATTGTATCATATCAGGACTGGAAGATAGCTGAAATAGAAGAAGAGGACTATACAACAGTTGAGCTTTTAATTCGTATGCATATCTATACAGACTTAGATACTATATTCAAGACGCATGGAGTATCAGTGTGTGATATTGTTAAGATAGGTATTGATATATGTGAAGCATTGCAGCAGTGTCATGCGAAAGGTATTATTCACAGAGACATTAAACCAAGCAACATATTTTATGATGATGAAAGATACTTACTTGGGGATTTTGGCATTTCAAGAATTCTCGAGAATGGCGAGCTTGCACAGACGAATCAGGGAACAAAAATGTATGCAGCACCAGAGCAATTTAAAAGATGTGAAACATCAGGCTATGGGCATTTAGTTGACATTTATAGTCTGGGTCTGACCTTATATGGACTGGCTAATAATGGCATTCTTCCATTCCAAAACAGAAATCAATCAGATGATGTGGCAATGCAAATGCGTGTGCTGGGAAACCAAATCGAACCGATCAAAAATCTTGATCAAGAGCTAAACAGAATCATTTTGAAAGCATGTGCTTATTTGCCCGAGAACAGATATCAAAGCAGCGAGGAGATGGAATTTGATTTAAAAAAATTCGGAAAGAAAATTTTTCCATCAAACAGCAAGTTAATAGAAAAAATTGCAAAAACAGACTTTGTGACAGAGCACCAGATGCATTACATGAAAAATTATGCTACGGATCAGGCAATGAGAAAAGCAGAAGTATCTGACTGGGATACAGAGTCTGCATTGAAAGGTGATACAAAACAGCAGAAGGGTGCTACGACAGAATCAGCATTGCATGCTGCAGGAGATTCTGAATATGCAACAGAGTCCACACTACAACAAGAGAGAACACAAGAGTATACAACAGAATCTGTAATGCAAGCAAAACAACAGGATTTTGCAACAGAGTCTGTGTTGCAAAATGTTACAGAACGAAATTATGCAACGGAGTCCGTGCTACAAAAAGAAAATTTCCAGAACTATGCAACAGAGCCGATATTGGGAGAAATGAATTTCCAGAATGATACAACCGAACCAGCATTGCACGTTAAGGAAGAAAAAAGAAAGAGTGAGACACAGAAGAAACAGGAATCTGGTTTGCAGGATCCGGAATTAGGACGAGCTTTGGCTTCTATTGATACTGCAGAGATAAATGAAATAACAAGCGCGGAGTCATTCGGGAATGTGCGTTCAAGTGAAATTCCGTATGAAGAACTTCGAAAAAAAGCAGTGCTGGAAATGAAAAAAGGAAATTATAAACAGGCGTTTGCGTATTTTGCAACTTTGGCTGAAAAAGATGATTGGGAGTCTATGTATAATGAGGTTACAAAGTTGTACAAGGAGGAAGCCACTGTTGCAAAGAGAGGTGAAGAAGCAATATTCTGGCTGGAAAAATGTGTTGAGAATTGCAAAGACAGCTGGAATATTTCGCTGATAGAATTTCAATTGGGCAATATTTATGCAAAGGGAATTGGTGTCAAAAAGAATCATAAAATTGCAGAAAAATATTACAGAAGCAGTGCTTCGAAAGGGAATCCATATGCCAAAAAGAAATTTGTTGCTGGAAAATATGTAAAATAGGGCGGGTGATTTTATGAGTACAAAACAGATTATGAGAACAATGGTTTATTGTGGTTATTTACTGATTTACAATTTGATTTTTTTCTTTATTATGGGAAATCAAAATTCAGCATCAGACTGGATCGCATATGTTTTTGTATGGATCGCAATCATAATTTCTTACGTTGCGCCATTATACTGCAAAAACTATAAAAGAATACCGGAGAATCTTGTTACAAATTATACATATTCCTGGATCTATTCTACAGTGACGATTCTTTTCAATGCAATGGTTATTTTGATCAGAATAACCAATTTACCGATGGTATTGAGTGTTAACCTGATCTTTTGTGTTGTTTATATGCAGCAGCTTTTTATTAGTCTCAGAGTAAATTATCATGTGGAAACAAATCTTGAAAGGACGGATTCCGAAAGAGAATTTGTGAGAGGAATATCCAGAGAATTGCAGATGTGTCGAGATCTAGTAAATGATACCGGATTAAAAGATGAAATCGAAAAGGCATATGATGCCGTCAGATGCTGTCCGATTCGATCAAATGATGTGGTTATGAATTATGAACTTGAAATTATTGAGCTTACCAAGACATTAGAAAAGAAAATTGATAACAATGAGCTGCAGGAAATCAAGGAAATTGTTTCAAAAATCATCAATCTTGTGAATAAGCGAAATGCATTATTATAGGTGGCCGCGAGAATGAGCATAAATAAAAAGAAAAAAAGTGCAGGTATCGCAGGAATTTGCATAATAGTTTTGGCGATCATAGGAGCTATTCTTTATTTTAAATATTATCCGTACATGCGATTGAAACAGGAGATGAACAGTCTTTTAAATACGGAATATACATACCATGTGAATTGTAAGGTTGAAGGAATGAATCTGAAATTACTTGGAGATTCCTTTCAGGGTTCGATTGATGGAAACAAGGGAAAAGAAGTTTTATATGGCGATATTAAATATAACGACATAACCTATCTGAAACTTTATGCGAATAAAGAAGGGAAATGGTATTTGATGTCAGTCCATTGATTCAGGAAACATTGGATAAGGTATCTACGAATAATTTTATCGGAAATTCGGTGCGTAAATTATTTCAGAATGACGTAAGAATTTCATATGATCAGATAGAATACCTGCTTGATGAAAAAATTGTCTCAATAGAAGATGAAGGTGTTTCCAGAAATTTATTGGAGCAAATAGCTGATGGAAAAAAGAAAGATTATACGATTTTCCAGAACAAAAAGGTCGAAAGTCAAGATAGACTTCTTGGCGATAACGCTTATTACTTTGATATTACCTTAGATGATTATGATACGAAAATCAGAGTAGGTATTCCCAAAAAGAGCCAGGATAACAGGATTTCCATGATGATATATGCAGGTCAGATTACATGGAGCTTTGTTTGTGATTATATCGATGCAGAGATAGCAGAAATTGAGATGCCAGCGAGCACAGTTTCAGATGATACCATTGAAACTTTAAAGTCTATCTATTCTATGTATCTGGAATGGAAAGAAAAACAGGAATAGGATATTGCGATGCGACGGAAAGAATCATAGTAAATGAATAGATTTAAATTATCAGAAAATCTGTTCGTTTAAAGATGATAAGACACAAATCATCAGGGAGGGAGGACAGAGTTATATTTTGTGTCATCAAAAGAAAAAAGAAGGGAGAAACACCATGAAGTGTCCAAATTGTGGTAAAGAATTAAATCCAGGAGATAAGTTCTGCAAAGGATGTGGAACAAAAGTGGAAGGAAATTTAGCTGGAGCAGGAACAACAGAGAAAGGAGAAACAAACACGTTTTCTGAAATGATTTTCAGACACCAGAGGGGTCAGAAGAAAGAACAACAAATATTGGAAAAGTAAAATTTATCTGATCAGAAGTTTCTTCTTCGGTTTGGGTTGATGTTGCAGTGATATCTGTGATTTTGTATAGTGTGTGCAGCATGCTGAAGGGTACATTTGGAAGTTCTTATTATGGAACTACAAATGCATTTGGATTTTTTTTCGGTTTTTTAGAGGTGATCGCTGGTATTGCTTTTTTTGTATCACTGGGAATTACAATATACACAAGAGTAGTTGGCTCCGGCAAAGAGAATGTTGATGAGGCAATGCAAAAATCATTTGCAATGCTGGAAAAACGTGTGCTACATAAACTCAATGTTGACATGGAACAGATCAGTGAGGTAGAACCAATTGTTATTGGCGGCATGGGTCTTTCTCCGGATGAAATCAGCGATGGCACAGCAACAAAACATAAACTGATAGCAAAGTTTGGGAAGATATTTACCAAGGATCCTGTTGAAGGATATCGTTTGGGAATAGATGGAGTGCCAAGATATTCTCTTGTGCAGACTACGATATATGCATTTACAGACTCGCAGTTGTTAGTATACAGTGGTAATATGGATATTGCTACCGGAGCAGTGTATAAGGAAAGTGCTGACGAAATTTTTTATAAAGACATTAATAGTATAGCACGAGAAGAAGTAATGAAGAAAATCAAAATTGGTATATTTAAAAAACGGTATTATACGGTGAAGTATGTTACGTTTGATGTATGTGGTATTCAGAAACGAGTATCATTTGATTCGAGAATTACTCCAAACGCGGAGGCTAGCTTAACTGGTATGGAGAGTTATATCAGAGAAAAGAAGTTTTAAAAACTGATATATAAGAAGAACTGAATATTGCCAAGAATCATGCTGCCCAGTTAATGGGCAGCATGATTTTTAAAAAACATCTTTTTATAATAGAAAAGTAAAAAGCAGAAACTGATAAAGTATAAATTTTACATATGGAGGAATCTTGAATGGCAAGATATCTAGTTGGAAATGAGGAAGAAGCAATTTAATATTCACAACCTTTTTTTTTAGAAAAAATTGTCAAAATAAATATAAAATACAATTATCAAAGGATAAAGAAATTCTAAGAAAGCCAATACGGAGAGGTAGTGAAAAAGATGAGAAGGAAAAAGCAGCCAGATTCCCTGGAGAAAACAGGATTAGAAGAAATACGCTAATCCAGTATTTCAGCTTTCATAAAGGAATACTGGATGCGATAGAATAGGTGCATTACTATAAAAACAAGAGCAAATATATAACAAAAGATGGAGGAGATTTCAAAATGGAAACAAATAACAAAAAAACAACACGAATACTTGCTGTTCTTTGCATTGCAGTGGCGGTTATCTGCATTATAGGTTTTTTTGCTAAAAAAGCATACAATCGTCATCAGGAAGAAATTCGTCTGCAGGCCATTGAAATAAAGAATGGAGAAATTGATCAGGAGTATGAAAACTTCGAAAAAAGAAGAAAACAGGGATAAAAGGCTGAAAGTGTTGAAAAACGAAGTGAAAAATGCGGCAGACTATGAAAAAGCGGAAAATGCCTATGAGGAGTGTTCGGCGCATTATGCAAAAGTGATTGCGCAGATGAAGAATTACTTTGTATCAGATTATGATAATACTATTAAATCTATTTCTGATAAAGTAGGATCTGATGTAGAAAAAGTAGAAGATAAAGATGCTCTTTCATCTGCCAGCACTGATTTCACTTCTTTTAAAGAAACTCTAAAAAATGATTATGAAAATTACAATACTATTGAAAAAGATAAATTTGATGAATACAATAGTACTGTTGATGAATATGTTAAAAAATACAATGATAGAGTAGCAGCTATCGAAAAAGCTGAAGAGGAGGCTCGTAAAAAAGCTGAGGAAGAAGCAAAGAAAAAGGCTGAAGAAGAGGCCAAAAAGAAGGCAGAAGAAGAAGCTGCTGCTAAAGCTGCACGGGAGGAAGCTGAAAGAAAAGCTGCTGAAGAAGCTGCTGCTGCTAAAGCTGCTCAGGAATCTTCTAGTTCCAGTGGAAATTCTTCTTACTATAATGATTCTTATGATAACAGTTATGATAATAGTTCTAGTTATAGTGGAGGATCAAGTAGTTCTGGAAGTTCTAGTAGTGGATCTGATTATTCTGGAAGTAATGACTATAGTGGATCAAGTTCATCTGGAGGAAATAGTGGAATTTCTTCTGGAGCAAATTATGGTTGGGCAGAAGGATCTGATGGAAATAGAGTAGAAAATTATTATGATCCAAGTACTGGAGATACATGGGATATGAATGGTAATTATCAAGGTAATATGAATGATTGGCTTTGGGATTAATAATTTTGTTTAAACTTATTTTTAAGGAGAGTGTTTAAGATTTGAAAAAAGTTATAGTGATTTAAATGAATTCCTGAATGATGTTCATGAGGATGTAGATCTTAGAGACTAACAATATAGAGAAATGTGAAAATATTTTTATAATGCAAAATCATGTGCCAAACAGAAAAACACTATGGTAAGGACAAAAAGATCAGAAGGAATAGTTTGTAAAACGAATATCAAGTACAGTTTAACCAAAGCTGCGTAGCGAAGCGGATTGCGAATATTCTTTGACGCAGACAGAAATGGAGTGGAAAAAACTATGATGACAAATGATAAAAAAACGATAAAAGAAATAACAGGATTAGATATAGGCAAGGTATATTTTGAAAACTCTGAAACAGATGAGTTGTATGATATGACCCCAATACTATTTGATAAAAGTTCTGGAAATTTTTCATATGTTGCCGAAAAATATGCCAGAATGTTGAAAAAGCAATACAAGGAATTGAAAATAAAGCGTGAAAAATCGAAGCGGCTTTGGAGGATGCTTTAAAGGAAAACGAAAACTTAAAAGGCAGATATAAAGTGAACAAAAGATGTGGTAAAGGGAGAAGTGCAGTTTTAAAAGATACAGGCATGATTCATGCGTTTGATTATATTAGAGTTGAAGGTGATAAGGGAGAAAAGTACGATATAATGTTTTCTCGATTTTTTATTAGCGATGACAATAGTGTAAATTGTAAATTATGCGCTTATCAATTGGCTTTTCAGAAAAAACAATGAGTTCGTATTTATTATATCCGAAATCTTGTGAAGCAAAAGAAAAAGGTAGTTTAGAATTAAACTATGAATATTATAATCCAATTATAACTTATATGGAGGATGGCTCAGATATAGATATGCTGGTTAATGAATTTCTGGATTATATAAAAAGAAAAAGCAGCAGAGATGTAAAAAATGATCTACGCAATGAGTGACATTCACGGTCAATACGATCGCTTCCAGAACTTGCTCCATCAACTGAATTTGCAAAAAGAGGATAAACTCTACATCCTTGGTGATGTGGTCGATCGTGGACCGCATCCCATGAAAATTCTGCAGTATATGATGAAACATCAAAATATCATCCCCATTATTGGAAATCATGAGTCATGGCACTGCCGAACCTAAAGCTACTGGTACCGGAAATTTCGAAAGACTTTTTACAGGGATTGTCACCGGAAGAGTACCAGAATTTTGCCCAGTGGACATTAACGGGAGGTACCGATACCATTCAGGATTTCCGAAAGCTGCCGACGGAGGAACGACGGCAGATCATGGAATACATAGAATCGTTTCGTCCATATGGAAAGGAAACGATAAACAGCCAGGAATACTGGCTGGTACACGCAGGGCTTGATGAATTTTCGGAAACCAAAGAATTGGAAGAATATACGGTAGACGAGCTGGTCTGGACAAGGATAGATTACGAAATCCCTTATTTTGAGGATATTATCGTAGTCAGCGGCCATACACCGACGCAAAAGATTCTCGGAAACAGCAAACCGGGATTTATCTTTCGGGCAAATAATCACATCGCGATTGACTGTGGAGCAGCAATGAGGTCGGGAAGACTGGCGGCGATTTGTCTGGACACCGGGGCGGAGTATTATGCGGAGGTTTAGCAGAGAAAAAAAATTTACCGATGATTGTGGTGAAAAATATCTGTAAACCAGTGGTTGAATGACAACGCCGCGATAGGGTGCTATCATAAATCATATCAAGAAAAGCGATATTACTTGGCAAAATAAAGCAAGTAGTAAAGCGGATTGTGAAGATTCTTTAAAATTGGCAGCTAATCGGATTTACTTCATTGCAGAATGTTGTCGTGGGTTCGAATCCCACTGGAACTTGAAAAAGTTCCGTAGCTCAGCGGGTAGAGCTCATAAGAAATCCGGTGATATCGCCGAAAAAGATGCCGACAGCTATTGTCACTTACTTCAAATTTAGGGTGGTTGAGTGACAAGATACGTCGGCATTCTTTATTATCAGACACTCTGCGGATAGACGAAAAGGGAGAAGGTGCGGACATGAAAGAGAGATACAAAGACTATTTGTTTAAAAAAGGGCTACCGCAATCCCACTGGCTTTAGACGGTGGGTTAAGGTAGCCAAACATAAAAAGTAATGTTATACTTACGTTATGAGAACATGGAAGGCAAAAAAAGACATAAGTATTTATTACCGTATTATATTATTTTCGTTTGTAAGTATAGGAAGGAGAGTAATCATGAAGCATTTTGACATCCCGGTCGGCGTTTCCGACTTTGCAGAGATTCGGAAAACCCTGGGTATGAGCATGCTGGAAAATTTTTTCGATATACGAAAAGACAGCAAGGAACTGTTTGAAGGACTGGAAATCATGGAAAATCCGGCGTTATGTAAAAAATGGATGAATCAGTGGCCGGTTATCTTTCTTTCCCTAAAAGATGTCGATGGACTGAGTTATGAAGAAGCGGAAAATGCGTTCGTACAATTGATCGGAAGGGAAGCAGCAAGGTTCTCTTTTTTGCGGGAAAGTACGAAACTTTCTGATGTTGAGAAAAAACAGTATGATGCTTTTAACGTAATAAAAAATGGAGAATACTGGATGGATAAGGGATTTCTGGTTTCCTCATTGAAAGTTTTATCGCAGCTTTTATGCCGTTTCTATGGTCAGAAAACGCTGATTCTGATTGATGAATATGATGTCCCGTTGGACAAAGCATTCCAGCATGGATATTATCCTCAAATGGTATCTTTGATTCGGGGCATATTCGGACAGGCACTGAAAACGAATGAGTTCCTGCAGTTTGCAGTCCTGACAGGGTGCCTTCGAATTTCAAAAGAAAGTATCTTTACCGGATTGAATAATTTTAAAGTATATGCTGCAGACGATGTCCGGTATGAGGAAGCATTTGGATTTACAAACGAAGAGGTAGAAAAACTTCTGACAGATTACAGGCTGCAGAATCATTTTGGGGAAGTAAAAGAGTGGTACGATGGTTATCGCTTTGGAAATGCGGATATTTACTGTCCCTGGGATGTTATCAATTATGTGGATGATTTATCAGGGAATGACAAAGCACAGCCCAAGGCCTACTGGATCAACAGCAGCGGAAATGATCTTGTAAAACGGTTGATTGAAAAGGCCGATACAACGACCAGAGACGAGATTGAGCAGCTGATCATGGGAAATGCAGTAGAAAAGAGAATTCGTCTGGATCTGACGTATGATGAGATCAATCAGCGAATCGAAAATATGTGGAGTGTATTGTTTACGACAGGATATCTTACACAGACCAGCAGTGAAACGGATGGAAGATACAGACTCGTCATTCCAAATAAAGAAGTACGTGAGGTCTTTATTCTCCAGATCAGAGAATGGTTTGAACAGGTGATTGCAAATGACAGGGCGTCTACGGAGAAAATCAACCGCGGATTTCTTGAGGGGAAAACCGAGGATATTCAGCAGGAGCTGACTATGTTTCTTGGCAAAACAATCAGTATTCTTGATACAAGGGCGAGAAATGAAGAAAAAGAAATCTTTTATCATGGTATTTTGCTTGGGATTCTGAAAAATAATTCCGGCTGGGCAGTCAAATCAAACAGAGAATCAGGAAATGGTTTTGCGGATATTCTGATCAAGCCGAAAAATCCAGATACCGGGATCATTTTGGAGCTAAAATATGCACGCTCCATCAACGATCTCGACCAGGCATGCGAAAGAGCGTTGAACCAGATCAAGGATCGTGGATACGATCAGGAACTCAGAGAAGATGGGCGGAATGACATTTTGACATATGGGATTGCATTTTGGAAAAAGCGGTGCAAGGTTGTGGTTAAAAAAATATAGGAAATGAGCTTGATTCTTGGTACTCCATAAATGGTAGAAAAAGGAGGAACCCCACAGGTAGTGTTGTGTTGAAATGCTAGGGACTGGAAAATTAGTGCTTGCTGCTTAAAACAAACAACAATGAGAATTTTATATCGGTGCCACAAATGATTTTTATATGATGCAGTAAATGCCATTAGGAGCGATAATATGCTATTAGAGAATTTAAGACAATTAAAGGAAGATATGCGAAACAAGGGATGGACAATATGCAGCTTCCTTTTTAAATATAAGAAAATAGAGTATATTGTACTTGTAAAGAGATTTGTAGGAACTGAAAAACGAATTGATAAATATGCACTTGTAAAATTACATTTTATGAAAGCGAATAATTTATCAGATGAGTTACAAGTTGAGGCAAATGTAAAAAAATTAATTGTTGATCCCAAGAAATTGAGAGAATATTTTGGAATTGAATACAGAGAAAATCTTGGAAATATTCTTCAGCAATTCACTGAAAACTTAGGAAGAGTGATTCCTACAAAAATGTCAGAAAATTCTTCGAAAATGGAAAAAAGTGCGATGGTTCGGTCTCTGAGTAAGAGTGATTCGGAAGATCCAAATAAGATTTATTGTAATAAAGTTCGAAGAAATCGAGATGGTGGGCAAAGAAGTGAATTTAATTCAGATAAAACCAGACTTTTAAGGCCAATGTTGTTCAGAGAGTTTTGTAATGATAAAAGCATCAGCTTTTGCTATTATGCAGATAAAGAGATGGAAAATGATGATGCCACTATAATACGTAATTTTTCAAAATGATTTTCGAATACCCTGTTTGGGTGAGACATTAGCTGAGAATTTTGAGTGAAGAAAATATATGATATTTGATTTTTAAATACGTTGACACGATTCTGCTGTTCGTTTAAAGTGCAGCAAGAGCGTATGAAAGCCTCATAGCCATAGGAGAAAATTTATGGGTTCAGAAAACAAATCCTGGAAAGAAAAAGTACAAACAGAAAGCGTATGGATTCCTTCTTCGGAATTGAGATGGATCCCGGACATTATAGTCCAAAAGTACGAAGAACTTCGAAAAATTATTGTGGAATGTGGTAACTCGTATCAGGCAATCCTGTGTGCAAAGGATTTTGTTGAAATTTCCTTACGGATTTCTGCCATTATGGGCCTCATTATAGTGAATCATAATATGACAAAAGAAAAGGATTTTATAGCAGGAGAAGAGATCTGTAACAGAGAACAGGAGCGGGAAACTTCGAGAGAGATTCTGAAGTTAGTACTGACGGGGACCATTACCATGGGTGGCTGGCAGAATCTAAATGATACGTTAATTAAGTCAAGTAGCGTTCTTCTCATTGATGAGTCCATAGAAAAGATTCTAAAGAAAACCTGTGAGCTGGCGAACACCAAAATTACAAACGGTGTTAAGGGTCGGGAAAAGTATCATAGTGTGGTAAATTGGCGTAATTTGGCAATAGCTCATGGAATCATTACAATGGATGAGGAAAGATACTGGAGGCAACTGAAAGACTTATTATTCGCCATTAACAGATATCTAGGCAAGAGTGAAAGGGAATTTTGTGGTCTGAATGAGCTGTATCAAAATGTCTTTTTGGAACAGGCAGGCGTAGAACGGCTGGTTTTACATGCGGGCGGAAAGAAATATGAGACAGGATTTTTCTTGCAGAAATCGAAAAATGAGCTGTTTTTCTTTGATTCATACAATGAAAAAAAACATGAGGTAAAACTCATCAATTTTGCCGGAGAATCGAAGAAATATAAAAACAGTGTTTGCTTTGAAACGCTGGACAGACAGTTAAAATACCTGTCAAAATTGTCAGAAGAAAGTGAAAAAAATTCAAAGAGCAGAAAACGTAGGCCGAATAAGATTGAGATGACTGGCGAGGGCGAACAAAAACTTGCATGCTTAAAAAATGTTGAACAGATAGAAGAAGCCGTTTTTCTGCTCGGAAAAATTAAGCAGAAAATGGATGAGCTGCAGTCCGGAATTCTGTTTTTGCAGATGGAACGTGGTACGGGAAAAACAACACTTAGCAGAATGCTGGACGGGCGTTATGCGGGTAATGTTCGGCAGAAAGATCTGAACGCGATTGTGCGGGCATATTACGTGGGAGACCTGAATTATATTACAAAAAGCACGAAGAATCCTGTGATTGGTGATTTTGTAAAGGAATACCAGGGGTGTACGAGAATCACCCGGTTAAGGAGCAATCGGACGGTATAATGAACAGGATCAGGAAATTCACCCAAAATCCATGTCGCAATTGAAAGCAGAGCTGGAGGATGAAAAGACGTCTGGAGCGGCTATGGTGGAATTATTATCTCTGTATCGTGATATTTACACGGATCTGGATGACAGCCATGAGCTGCGCGAGCAGTACGAGGACAATCGCCTGGTTCTTATCATTGACGGAATCGACGAGCTTGGAAGTTCTACTATGGAACTGCTACGGCATTTGCCTTCTCAGGCAGATTTTGAGCGGAACGCTTATGCAAAGAACATTTTTATTCTGATGACGGCAAGGAAAGAAGAAGAAAGTGGCCTGACGGAGGACTCAAAAGAGGCAATTTCTTTTGTGAAATCCTTACTGCGGAGCCGGGAAGCAATTATTTCTGTAGATTCTCATGCAAAAGAATCCGTGGAACTGTTGCGAAAATATCTGAAAAAGTATCAGCCACAGATGACAGCAGAGATTGTTGACCAGGCGATTCAGAAAGCAGAGTATAAATTTTTGTATGTGAAACCGTATCTGATTTTCGGTGATCGTATTTATCGGGATGGACATAAAACGGCAAAAGCGGTTGCAAAAAATTATATTCAGGAAATGATTCAGAGATATTTTGGAATGAGCTTACAGTACTTGTACCGGGTGATGGGTGCGATTGCTTTATTCGGGAAAATTTCTATTCATGATATCTGCCGGAATATTTTTTCAACGGGGGTAACCTTCGATGCAATCGGCTGTATCAACGATCTGATGCCACTGCTGACGGTAAGCAGAGGAGACGGGGAAAGCCTGTATGAGTACGCAGATACGGAGTACCGTGAGTACATATTGGAAAAATTTCCCATGGTGCTTGCAGAATGCGGCAGAGTGTATCTGGACTCGTTTCAGGCTTGGTATGAGGAAAAACAGGAATGCCTGAAACAATATAAAGGATATTACATCACGGCGCAGAGTCTGAAAGCAAGTGAAATCAGAAAGATTTTATGTAGCGAGGAATATCCGAAATTTTTGAGCAGAGTTCTGGAAAGCGTTGTTTACTTGGAAAAAACAGGAGAACTGCGAGAATACATTGAACTTCCGTTCGTGGAAAAACTTGCGGAGTTTCTTGTGCAGGGCGTTGAAACGATTGTGACGCGATCCGTGTGGGAAGAACTACAGGCAAGAATGCCCGGTCTTTATGGTGTCCTTCTTGAAAAGAGGCGTGGAACAGGAAAAATAGCGATAGAGCTGCTGGATCCATATCTATCGAAGCATCCATTTCTTCTTGAAAAAATAGGAGAACATTGTAAAAACAATCCGGCAGACAGCTGGTACGATGTGATCTTTCGAAATGATCCGTGGAAATCTCCGATACAAAGAATATGGGATATGGTCCATATAGGAACCAGTATAAAACGGAGTTTGCAAAAGAATTATGGAGCCAGGCAGTGGATATCATGGATGCCAGACGGAATGAGATATCGCTTGCCCGTTATCTGTATGCGAAAGCAGAAAAAGAAATAAACAGTCAGAAACTTGTGATCAGTCTGGCAAGATATCTGGAACGGATGGTACTGTCCTGGGATGATTTGCCGGAAAGAAGCAAATATCTTTCTGTACTGGTTCGGGCGTATCTGAGCAATGCAGCTGCGTTCAAAGAATATCTGCAGGATAACCGGCCGTCAATCCAGAAAGTTCTTTCGCTGCCGGAAGCGGAAAAAACAGACATCGAGCTGGTGAACGAACTGAAAAGTAAAATGGAATCTGAAAATATTCTGGAAACGATACGTCTTGCCCGGGAATCATTGAGAAAAGGAGCCTGGTATCAGGTATCGGATTTCCTATATCAAATAGAGGAAGAAAAAGAAAGAATTTCTTCAGATGACCATGATTTTACAGAAATGTATGTGCAGTTTACAGAGGAGATAGAAGAAATGGCAGACAGGGAAGAAGCGGTCTGCCGTATTCTTGTTTTTTCTCATTTTGAGACACTTTATGGTGCACTGCCGGAAGACGGAAAATGCAGAAAACTGGAAGAATATCTGGACATGATAAGCAGAAAAGAGCAGTGGAAGCCGGAATTCTGGCTGAGATACGCCTGGAGTGTCTATCGACACTATTTTGGTCACAGGAAAGAGTTTATAAAAGTCCGGCAGTGTTTTTCTGTTTTTGGCGGGATCAAATGGTGTACTGTGGACGATGTGATATGGGAGAACAGCATTGCTGTACTGAAGGATCTACGGAAGCAGAAAGCAGCCGCAGAGTATCTGGCGGGAGTGAATGTTCTGGAAAAATACGCGGACAGTGTTTCTGATGTGCAGCAGATGAAACGGCTGCAGAACCGGTATCAGAATGCATCCAGTGATCCGGCAGGTATGGAGGAACTAACGACAAAAATGCGTGCGCTGACCGGAAGAAAGATGGAACAACTGTGTTCGATTTTGAAGAATATGATGTGATGAATGATCCGTATCTGCAGAAAAAACTGGAGACAGAGAATTCTGAAATGATTATGATTCTTGGAATACTTCAACAATTAAAGATAGAAGTTCCGAAAGAATACAGGAAAAAAATCTGTGAAGTACTGACGACACAGGAAAGAAAAGCAGCACAGGAGGGAAAAGTATGGTATCAAGAGCAGCTGAAAAAATGGAAGGGGGATTCTGGTGGCATATAAAAATACAGAACTGATCAAGAAGTTTAATGTTGTGCGGGATTATATCCGGGATTTTTTTCTGTATGGATATAAAAACGTGGGGACTTCGAAGAGAAGAGTAAAAGAACCTACGAAGAACATTACCGGCAGATCAGAAGCTGGCTGAAAGAGTATATGTATACGAGACAGTCTGCATCCGGGAAAGCGCAGATGATTTCGGTAGACAGCCGGGAAGTGATACATAACCCTTTATATAAGGCTTTTAAGACGCGATCCTTCACTGATCTTGATCTTTTATTACATTTTTCATTCTGGATATTCTGTCTTCAAAAGAAAGATATATCGATTTCTGATATGGCAAAGGAGCTGCAGGGAAGATATTTTGATGCAATGAAGCAGGATGAAGTGATCAGAGAGAGCGACAAAAGTGTTCAGATAGCCGAAAGACCAGTCAGAGCGAAACTGCAGCATTATACAGAACTTGGTTTGCTGACGCAAAGAATCGGAGTAAGAAATACACAGTATTATTCTTTGGCACCGGATCAGACAGATCTGAGTTCCTGGTTTGATGCGATTTCGTTTTTCTCAGAAATTTCTCCGGTTGGAGTTGTAGGATCGTTTCTTCTGGATCATAAGAAAATAAGGGATAAGCGGTCATACGTTTGTTTTAAACATCATTACATGTTGTATGCAGTGGAGAGTGAAGTTGCAGAATGCATTCTCGAAAGAATTCATGAGAAGAAGTTTCTCGAAATTACAACAAAGAGTAAACGAAAAAAAATAAGCAGACGCTGTGTATATCCAGTCAAACTATATGTCAGCACACAGAATGGAAGAGAATATCTGCTTTTTCATGAAGTGGCGGGTTCGGGACTTCATTTTGTGCGTCTGGATAAAATTATAGAATGCAAGGTAAAAGAGAAGTGCAAGAATGAGCAGCGGCAGAAATATGAAAAGGAGTATGAGCTGAGAAAACCGAATTTGTGGGGAGTGATCTGCGGCAGGAGGATGATATGACCCATGTGGAAATCACGATGAGAATAAAAGAAAACGAAGAATATATGATCAGACGGCTGGAGCGTGAAAAGAGAAACGGCCACGTAGAACGAATCGGGAAAGAAAAATACAAATATGTGGTGGATACGTATGACGCGATGGAACTAATGCCGTGGATACGTACTTTTACGGGAAGAATCGAGAGGGTGGAAAGCGACAATCCTGAACTGGGGAAAAAATTCTGTACAGATATGGAAAAAATGTATGCGATGTATCTGGGGGGTGACGATGATGCAGTTGTTTCATGAAATCTATGGCAATTACTATAACACCATTGCCGCAATTTTGGATCAGGCAATCCGTTCCAAAGTGTCCGTGAATGAAATCGAAAAAATTGTGGAAGAGAAGGCATTTTGTGAGAGCGGATTGGAAATTATGGATGCACTGCGCAGGGGAAAATCCAGTACGAATCCCAAAACCGGAAGATGGCCGCTTTTAGATAAAAACGGGCGGGCACTTATCAAAAATGAAACATATAGGCCGCTCACCCTTCTGGAAAAACGATGGCTGAAATCGTTGTTATCCGATCCAAGGATTGCCTTGTTTCATCCGGATGAGAGTGGTCTGGAGGATGTGGAACCGCTTTTTTTACCAGAAGATATTGTGCTGTTTGACCAATTTTCAGACGGCGATCCGTACCAGGAGGAACGGTATATCGAAATTTTTCAGGAGCTCTTGAAGGCGATAAAGGATAAGAAGTCTGTCAAAATTTTGTATCTATTGAAAAATGGAACAGAAAAATGGATTAAGTGTCATCCGGTGCGTCTGGAATATTCCCAGCGGGATGATAAATTCCGGCTGATTGCAACATCAAAAGCAGGGAAGAGAATCGTCAATCTTGCGAAAATTAAGAAATGTGAAAGTATGGATGTTACGGAACCCTTACAAACGAAGAATCTCGATTGCGTGATGCATGATAAAAGGACAGTAGAGTTATTATTGAAAGATGAGCGGCAGGCGTTGGAGCGTGTGATGATGCAGCTTTCTATATATGAAAAGATCACGGAAAAGCTGGATGATACTACGTATAAGATTGCGGTGACGTATGAAGTTGAGGATGAAATTGAGATTATGATCCAGATTTTGTCTTTTGGACCAAACTTAAAAGTGACCGGACCGGAGCGGTTTGTGGAACAAATAAGAAACAGATTAAGAATGCAGAAAAGTTGTGGACGATGAGTTCACAACTTTTTTTTCAGGGAAAATGAGGGACAGGGATTTATAATCAGACGTATCAAAGAGATAAAGACAGCAACAGGGGAACTTGGAAATGCAAGGACAAAAGAAAGGCATAAAACAAAAAATGCAGAATATGGAAGTGCGATATGGATCTTAGCGAGCTGGTAAGTATGCTGAAAAACGCAGAGTGTGCGAAAGATATCGACAGGAAAAGAGAAGAAATAGGAGAACTGGTTCCGGCGGTTAAAGTAATGTTTGATTATGATCAGCAGAATTATATGCATCGGTTTGACTTATGGATGCATTCTCTGCATACGGCAGTGAATCTTCCAAGAAACCTGGAGGACGACATGCTCTATCTGGCTGCACTGTTTCACGATATTGGAAAACCGGAATCCAGATGTAGAAGCAAACGGCCGGAGGACCGGAATACGCACTATTACGGGCATCCGAAAAAGAGCGTGGAAATCATCGATACGATCATTATTCCGGATCTGGATCGGAAAGGATATAAAATTCCATGCCTGGATGTGAAACGGCTGTTTTATTACGTGCGTCACCATGATGACAATATCAGCGTCAGAGAAGCGCGGGTCAGACGTTATATGGAGGGAGTTTCGTTTGAAGAATTTCAGAATCTTATGCTGCTGCAGATGGCAGATGCAAGGGCACATGTGCTGCATCCGATGGTAGTGGAACGTATCGCGATTTGCAGTATGATGGCAGGAAAAGAAGGAGAGCGGATTTATCGAAGCTGTTCCGAAGAAAAAACGGATAAGACGGAGATCACATAGATTTAGGGAATGTCCCGGCAAAATATGGAGATATAATAAGCGCAGAAAGGCAAAGAGAAACCGTTCTTGTTAATGAAAGGAGTGAAAAGCTGTTTTCCTGAAACGTTTCCAGACAGAAGAAAGAGAGAAGCATGAAAATGAAAACTGCAAAAGAAACTGTGAACAAAACAACTGCAAACAGAACAACACAGAAAATTCAGAACAGCAAGAAAAACAAAGAGGAAAAAATGGAGTTAACAGGAGAAGAACTTCTGCGCCGGAAGATATCCAATGTGCTTCGGGAAGGATCGGCACAGTATTGGTTTAAACTGGAGCAGTTCCGCCAGGAGGCACAAAAATATGATTTCAAAGCCCAGAAAATGATGATGAAAATTGAGATGTCAGAAGAACTTCAGGAAAACGAAGTACCGTGTCTGCGGACCATCAGAAGATTGTTGGATTATGCGGAAACAGCAACAGAAGAAAAAACACTGCCGGTAGGAATTAACATGATCCGGATTCTGGGGAGGGCACTTAAGGGAAGCCCGGATGCATATCTGGAAAAAATTGATCAGAGGAGCATGCAGCATCTGGCCGAGGAGTATTTGCGGGAAACGCAGAAAATGCAAGAAAAACAGTGGAAAGACAATTGAGAAATGACTGAAAAGGATCACAGGAAATATGAAGAAATATAGGAGAGAGAAAAATATGTTTGAATTAATTCCATCGCAATATATGAGAGAATGTTATAGAGAACTGAATTTCACGTTTACCGATTTCCAGAAGGCCACGCTGATCTGGAATTCTCCAGGGAAAAAGAGGCAGGAAATTCTGGATGCACTAAAGGAACTGGCAGCAGATACCAAAGATTTCTGCACAAAAAGACAGATTCAGGAACGTCTGGATTATGAAAGAAAAGCGTTTGAAAAATTCAAAGAAAACGATGCAAGAAAATATGTGTATGTGGTGGCAGAACGGGAAGACAATGAAAATGCCGGCTTCTTTTCAGAGTATGAACGGGCTTTTCAATATGCGAAGCGATATATGAAAAAATATGAGGTAACCTGTAGCATCGAAAAACAGCAGATTGTTGCAGCACCGGAGGATGAAACCGTACGCAATCCGTGGAAGGGAAATCCCAATCTCGGGCTGGAAACAGAAGAATATTGCGCATATAGTGGTGTGGAAGAAGCAAAAGCAGGATTTAACTGCGAGGGGGAAGCAGAGTATTTTTATTCGAGAGAGCTGCCGGAAGAGGAGAAAATTGTAGATACTTACCGAATCGAAAGATTTGAATCCCACTTTATGAAAATTCCGGCTCCGCTCCAGACGGGATGTCCTGTGCGAAATGTGGTTACTGGTACTTATGGCATTTTGGCACAGAGTGAAGAAGAGTGGGAAAAATATTTAAAGTGGATCGAAGATCGGGAACTTTATGTTGATTTTTCAGATGTTCAGATGATTGTATTTGAACTGAATGAATCGGGGATCTGGATTCATAATCATGTGAACCCACTGTACCTCGAGGTGGAAAATCCACCGGTGATTTCCGGTGATGAAAAGCAGGATGCATTTCGGCGTGCGATGGAGGCAATGTACGAGTATCTCAGGCATGAGAAAGAAGAGAATTGCGAAGCCCGATATGGAGGAGCGGTTCTTCAACGTTCTAGGGAATTTGCACAGATTTGTCAGGAAGAGAAATGTGACAGACGTTGGAAAGACGCTTGTAAAGCGGAAGATATTATGAGTTGATTGCGCAGGCGCTTTATCTGAAAGCTAAAAGATACTGAAAAAGAGCAGTGGACGGAGGAGAAAGAGTTATGGTAATTGCAGGCTTTGCAGGATGCGGAAAAACAACGTTTTGTGAAAAAAATCCAGGGGATGCCATCGATCTGGTCTGTATGCCGTTTAAATACAGTGATTTTTACGAAGTCGCAGGCAGTCTTAAAGAGGGAGAAAAGATCAAGGCGAATGAACGGCTGATGTTACGGGAAAACTGGGAACTTTATTATTATTGGATGATCCGCTATCTGCTCTGGTACAGCCCGGAACGGCAGATTGTGATTCCGACAATACGAAAGATCATGGAGTTCCTTACGGCGGACTATATCCCGTATACGGTTGTATACCCGGAGCGAGAACGGAAAGAGGAATATGAGGGACGATACCGGAATCGCGGAGATTCTGAGAGTTTTCTGGATGTTTTTATCGGCAGATGGGACGATATGCTGGATGGACTGGAACAGTATGGGAAAAAGCAGATTGCGTTACAAGAAGGGAAGTATTTATCCGATGTGGTCTCCTGTATGCCGACGGATGACGTTTACATGTCCCGACAGCTGGTCCGGTTTGCGGAACATTTAACACAGGAAACGTCTCTTGCGAAAAAATTGCGTGAATTGAGAGAAAAGTTTCCTGAAAAAGCAGAGAAAGGTCAGTGTGCAGCAGAAGAAACAGAAGAGTATAAATGGCAGGAAAATCAGTCAGAAGGGATTCAAACGGACTTTTATGACGAGGACAAATTGTGTGCTGTTTTGTATTATGAACCGATCTGTGAAGAAGACATCCTGGATGATTTTGTATGGATTGAATCGAAAAAGGAACTGCAGCTTTTATTGGAACGGGCGGAAGAAAAACCGCTGTACACTTTAAAGGTAAGTGTTTTGTTGATGGAAATGGTGAAAGACAAGCCAAAATACAGAGAAGTCGTGTATCGAAAAAACACTGAGAACAGGTGGAACAGAGACGTTTGACGAAAGTAAAAAGACATCCGTTTTTCTTAGGAAGATCAGGAAAAGTTATCTGATATAGCGTTACGCAGTGAAAACAGAAGCAAACAGATAAGAAGGAGCAGACAATATGATTTTTTATAAATATCTGGTGAATTGTGCGGGATTAGAACTGGAAAAGGAAATGCAGAATAAAGAAGATAGAGAGAAACTGTATTCCAGAAACAGTCCGATTGAGGAGTGGAATCGTGATTTTTGCGCAAGTTACGAAATGGACAAAAAAATCGTATCTTGTTATCAGTGATCTTCTGCGGGAAAAGATGACAATTGTTGCTGCGCATCAGGCGGATGCATCCAGCAGGACATGCGATTCCCTTCTTTTGAAAATTCTGCCGGATGTTCGGATTTTAAAGCGGGAAGAGATTACAGGGGAGAAATTTGAACGGGAACTGATCCGGGCAGAGAAAAACGAGTGGATGAATAATTCCGCAGGCTATACTTTGAAGAAAATGAGACTTAATATTCAACCGGAATACTATAGCTTTTTTGAACCGGCACCATATCAGGTGAGCGAACGGATTTATACAACGGATGGAGTGACCAGAGAAACCATCGGAAAACAGATGGAAAAGATTCTTGCTTCCCAGAATTTTTATGAAGAAATTGACCGAATTTTTTCGAACGAGAATGAAAAACGTTTCGCCGGACACCCGGTGCATTATCTGATCTCCGCAGGGGACAAAGCGGCGGCAGACGATATGCTGGAGGTTCTGATCCCGTCACTTTTGAAAAACGAGCGCCTTCTGAGCAGCAGGGTGTATGATGTGCAGAAGATAACAGATAAGGCCGGAAGAGATGAAAATTTTGCCAATGTATTTGAAGCGGCGCAGGGCGGTACGGTTGTATTGAATCTGGAAGGCGAAAAAAATATTGGTCAGTATGCGACAGGATATTATAAACTGGCGGAAAAACTGGGAGAAAAGCTGTTAGAGTATGGCAATAAAGTTTTGTTTGTTTTGTGGATATTTCGGGAAACCGCAGTGTCTCAGACGAGACGATGGCAACGATCCTGGCGCATGCGGATATGATTCAGATTCAGGAAGGTCACGGAAACCTGGAGCAGGCGACCGGCTATCTGAAACAGCTTGCGGAAAAGACTGATTATAAGGGCTATACGATGGAAGACCTCGTGCGGTATCTTCCGAAAGAAAAAGAATTATATTCTGTTTCTGATATTTTCCAGGCATATAACAGATGGTATGGCAGCGGGCTAAAAACGCATGTCTATCGTGCATATAAGGAAAAAGATCTGGTAAAAATTGAGCTGAAAAAGAAGATGGACAAGCCGTATGAAGAACTGCAGAAAATGGTAGGTCTTACGGATGTAAAGAAAGTCGTGGATGAAATTCTGGCGACAGCCAAAATGCAGAAAATGCGGAAAAGCATGGGACTTCCCAAGCTGCAGACGTCTATGCACATGCTGTTTTCCGGAAATCCGGGTACAGCCAAAACGACAGTGGCACGTTGCTGGCACAGGTATTAAAAGAAGAGGAGGTCCTGAAAAACGGGCATATTGTGGAATGCGGCCGACAGGATCTGGTTGGAAAATATGTGGGATGGACAGCACAGATTGTGGAAGATAAGTTTCTCTCAGCCAGAGGCGGAATTTTGTTTATTGATGAGGCATATTCCCTAGTGGAAGACGGACGTACATATGGAGCGGAAGCGATCAATACGATTGTACAACAGATGGAGAATTACCGGGATGAAGTGATCGTTATATTTGCAGGCTATCCGGAAAAGATGCGGGAGTTTCTGCAGCAGAACGAAGGACTTGCAAGCCGGATTGCGTTTCATCTGAATTTCCCGGATTATTCTGCTGACGAACTGACACAGATTCTGGATCTGATGCTGGAGAAATCTGCATATCGAATGACGGCAGAGACAAGAAATAAGTGCCTCGAAATCTGTGAAAACGCCTGCCAGGAACCGAATTTTGGAAACGGAAGGTACGTCCGGAATCTGCTGGATCATGCAGTGATGCGTCAGGCAGAACGCCTCTTCCGTGAAAACAGGGGTGGAGAATTGTCGAAGGAGGAAGCCTGTATGCTGCAAGCGGAAGACTTTGAACCAATTGGAATGGAAAAGAAAGAAAGTCGCAAAATTGGATTCTAGGAATGCGATATGAAACGATTTATGATGTCAGATATCCACGGATTCTATGAGGCGTTTGAAACTGCCTTAAATAAAGTTGACTTTTCCGGAGAGAATCAATTATTTTTACTGGGTGATTACATAGATTACGGGCCGGACAGCCGGAAAGTGCTGGAAAAGATAAAAGCGCTGCAGGAAATATATGGATCGCAAAAAGTAATTACCCTAATGGGAAACCACGAGAAAGCGCTGCTGGACTGGCTGGAAGAGTATGCGGATATAAACCGGCATATCTGCGGTGTGGAACAGTATCGGGACGCGGAGTGGCTGCTGTCCGATGCCGACGGCGATTATGGAACGCTGCGCAGCTTTCTTAGTGCCAGGCATTTCCAGGAATTTACAGAAAAAGAAGCACGGCTTTCCGGGGATTCCCAAAATGCAGAGGTCGTTCGGCTGCTCCTGGAGGATGCGGGGGAACTGCTTGCCTGGATGCGGCATCTTCCATATTATTACGAAACCGAACGCCAGATTCTGGTTCATGCGGGAATTGCGGAGTGGGGAGGCGAGGACTGGCTGTGCGTGACGAGCGAAGCGCTTATGGTCGGGAAAACAACGGTGAGTCGTGGAAATTTCTATAAAGATGTGATTGCAGGCCATATTTCAACAGCCAAAATTTCCGGGGACAGGACATATGATGGCATCTGGAGCGATGGCAGCAGCCATTATTATCTGGATGGGACAACGTGGAGAAGTGGGAAAATTCCGGTGCTGGAGTATGATGCGGAGACGGGGAGATACAGGGAAAGATGAAGAATGGAACTGTAGCACATTCGGAATGATATTGGGCTGACTTGGAAAGTTGTTTGGTGGTAATTCAAAGAAAAATATGCTATAGTGAATCTGGAACAGGCAAAGATTCAGTATGATCTGCAGTGTAAACAAGAATACAAAATCAAAATGGAAAACGGACTTGGAAAGGAGTTGAGCATTATGTATAATTTGTCTGAAGCAGTAGAAGAAAAAGGAATTGAAACAGGAATTGAACAAGGCATCAAACAAGGTAGATTAGAAACGCTCTTTTCGCTAGTCCACGATAAAGTGTTAAAAAGTGAGGGGCCGCAAGAAGAGCGGACATGTCAAAAGAAGAGTTTGTAAGATTAATGGAGCAGAAATAACGATTTTATAAAAGCAGAGCTGAATGAAAGAAATTTTGTTCAGCTCTTGCTTTTCAGATTTCTTTCATCAGGAAGGAGAGAAAGAGTATGGCGTCAAGTATGATGCATCTGGCAGTGGTACAGGAAATGAAAAAGAAAATCCGATTTCAAAATGCTGAGAGGTTAGATCTGGGCGTAATCCTTCCGGATGCGGCAGTTGACGGAAACAGCCATCTGAAAAGAAGCATTTGCGGTGGAACAAAAGATACGTATGATCTGGAATTTTTTCGTGAAAAATTCGGAGAACAAATGAAGCAGGATGATTTGTATCTGGGATACTATCTCCATCTTGTGCAGGATCTGTATTATCGGAATTATTTGTACGTAGAGAACACTGGAATTCTGCAATTCCGGGAAATGTGGAAAAGCTGCATCATGACTATTGCGTTTTAAATGGAAGGATAAGCCAGAGATACGGTCTCTCGAAAGACAAAATTTCCGCTTTGGATATTACGACGGAGCCGATTTGCGAACTTGCTGTTTTTGATGCGCCTGGATTTGTTGTGGAAGTACAGCAGCAGTTTGCGACGGTATCAGAAGAGAGTTTATTTGTTTTGACGGCGGAAATGGCGGAGGAGTATATTCGGTGTGCTGCAGAATTCTGTATTAAGGAAATGGAAAATTTGCGGAATGGAAAAAACGGACTGGACAGTATTGCGTATGCATGGAAGAAACCGGAAAAATAAAATGCACGAAAAAAGGACAAAGGCATGTCAACACAAATCAGACCATCATGGTACAATCATAATTGTCAGAGAAAAGATCAAGAAAAGAACCAAAGAAAAGAGCAGAAAAATGATAGAAAAACAGGAAAAAAGTTAGAAGATTAAACTACAGGTAGAATGAAAAAAGAAAAGCGATAGTGATATAGTCAAAACATAGAAACACAGATCTATAGAACACAGAAAAATACAGCAACAAAAAAGCTAAGAACACAAAACATAAAATACAAAATACAAAATACGGAGAGGTAGCTCAGCTGGTAGAGCAGTGAAAAATATGAGTCTTGTAGAAGACTCACACAGCAATATTTTAGCCTGGTAAGCCACTTGTCGCGGGTTCGAATCCCGCCCTCTCCAATTACGTTTCTAATGACTAAAACAGGGAGGTTTGGGACCATGGCATTTATGAAGCAGCTGCACCATCAGATGGCGCAGGAAAAACAGACAACAGAAAATGGTGCAGTCGGTTATCATACCTCCGGAAAACATCTGCTGGATGCTAACTTTGCGGTAAGCAGTATGCGGAACTGGTCGGAACAGAGAATTGTTAAACTGTTTGCAAAGGCCTATTATGAAAATCCGCTTCTTGCCGTGAAATGGCTGTTTTATTTGCGGGACATCCGCGGAAATGGCATGGGAGAGCGCCGCACATTCCGCATCTGCCTGAAGTGGCTGATGAAAAATCATGCGGATTATGCAGAAAATGTAGTACCGCTGATCCCAGAATATGGCAGGTTCGATGACTGGCTTTCTCTGCTGGATACTCCGGTGCATGAGAAAGTCATCCAATCAGTGAAGAATCAGCTAATGGCAGATCTGGATGCAATGAAAATGGACGGACAGGTATCCCTGCTTGCCAAGTGGATGCCGTCCTGCAATACAAGTTCGGAAGCGACGAAAAGACAGGCGAGGGTGCTGTATCAGGCACTTGGAATGTTGGAGCTGGAATACCGGAAAATGTTGTCCGGTCTTCGTGCATATCTGAACGTGGCAGAAGTGCAGATGTCCGCCAATCGCTGGTCCAAAATCGAGTACAGCCGTGTGACGTCCCGCGCGAATCTACTGTATGGAAATGCATTTCTGAAACATGACGGAGCCGTCGGCGGGAGTTTTTAAGTAAGCTGACACGCGGTGAGGCAAAGATTCATGCGGACGTGCTGTTTCCGGGAGATATTGTGGCACAGTACTACAGAGAAAGTTCTCACTATATGTGGCGGATGAATCTGCAGGAAAAGAACGATACGCTGGAAGCATTGTGGAAAGCTTTGCCGGACTATGTACAAAACGACGAAAACACGCTTGTGGTACGTGACGGATCGGGATCGATGATGAAAAGAGTTGGCGGAACAAACGTAACAGCGCTTCAGGTCGCAACAGCACTTGCCATTTATTTTTCCGAACGGTGCCAGGGAGAATTTCACGATCAGTTTATTACTTTCAGTGAACATCCGAGGTTGGTGAGCCTGGAATATACCGAAAGCCTGCGGGATAAACTGGAAATCTGTGATGCGTACGATGAATGTGCGAATACAGATGTTCAGGCAGTTTCCGGCTGATCCTGGATACAGCAGTTTCTCATCACATGAAACAGGATGATCTGCCAAAAAATATTCTGATCCTTTCCGATATGGAATTTGATGCAGCTGTTCGTTTTCCGGGATGCAGACGCTGGGAGTGGGAACAATCGGACAAGTGCACTTCACTGGAAACACTGTTTAAAAAAATTAACCGGGCATATGAAGCACAGGGATATCAGATGCCTCGTCTGGTATTCTGGAATATCTGCTCCCGGACGAACACGGTTCCGCTGCAGCAAAATGAAGCCGGAGTCGCACTGATTAGCGGATTTAGTCCTGCCGTTTATCAGATGGTGCTTTCCAATGAACTGGATCCGTATCGATGCCTGCTGGAACAGTTAAATGCAAAACGGTATGATATGGTGGAACAGGCATTGAAAGAAAGAAGCGGAAACGGATTGTGAACGTCTGAGAGATATAGAAACAATGGAGCTTGCATCTTGTTTTCGGATGATACTGAGGGTGGAAAAATAACGAACAGAAAGGAACGCCAGACATGAAATATTATATCAGCGACCTGCATTTATTCCATGAAAACGCAATCAAGTTTGACAATCGCCCGTTTTCATCCATTCCGGAAATGCATGATGCCATTTTAAAGAACTGGAATGACCGCGTGACAAACGGCGATTACGTCTACATTCTCGGGGATATAAGCATGCGTGGGAAGAACGAAGATCTGATCGCATTCGTGGCAAAATTAAAAGGGCGCAAGGTTCTGGTCCGGGGAAATCATGATGATGTATCCGATTACCGGTATCAGCAGCTGTTTGTGGAAATCTGTGACTATAAAGAAATTTACGATTCCATCGGAAAGGAAAAATATGGTCTGGTGCTGTGTCATTATCCGATTTTTTCCTGGAAGAAGATGGGGCGTGGAAAGATTCTGCTGTACGGACATACGCATGAGAGCGAAGAAGACAGGTTTTATCAGCAGTGCCTGGATCAGATGCAGGAAAGCGACTGCAGACATGTCTATAACCATAAATTAAGAGCGTATAATGTGGCTGCATGCTGCCGTATATGAATTATACACCGCGTACGCTGGAAGAAATTATGGAGCAGGCGGGGGAAGGGAATGAGACGTTGAAGAAATGAATTTTGGGCAATACGCCAGAGTCTTTTTTCAAACACACGCTAGAATGTAAAACCAGTGAAACAGTGCTTCCGGGTTGTGCCAACCAGTGAAAGCGGATGGTGAATAAAAAGGGGAGCAAGATAGAAAAGATGGGAAAGCGAAATCCTGCTGGAAAAAGATATCAGAAATAAGATATGCTTTTCCGGCAGGAAATTTTTTCGCTTTCATAAATTAAAAACCTAGTGCGTTTGACAGGTAATCACAGAATGTACGTTCT